>ULSR01051339.1_pt1 | contig 10143 bp, 10 predicted proteins | sample 1956861 | NCBI WGS metagenome assembly ULSR01 (sample SAMEA4835713, study PRJEB28245) | human gut metagenome | biome: gut microbiome; material: fecal sample | place: Denmark | collected 2008 | reverse complement strand
TGCCCTCCATGCAGAAGGACTCCACCGTGGTCAGCGTGGCTTCGCGGGTGGCAAAGCGCTGAAATACATTCTGATAAAAATGCAGCTTGAACTTTGTATAGACGTCCTGAAAGACTTCTTCCAGCATGGGGTTTTCCTCCAGTGAGCAAATAGCTCAAAAAATTTACTCTTTTGATAAGTATACCATGATTTGCGCCGGAGGGGAAGACAAAAATCTACGATTCCGTTAAGATTTTGTGACTTCTTCCTTCCCAGTATGGCCCATCCGCGCCCTGACGATGCTGAGCACGACGAGTTCGATGACGATGGCACAGGCCAGCAGCACGAAGGAGGTCAGGGTGTTGGCGGCATCACCGAGGACAGCCTGTGCTGCACCGCAGAGCAGATAGCAGCCCGCCGAGATGGCGGCGGCGGTCATGGCGTAGGGCAGCTGGGTGGAGACATGGTTCACGTGGCTGCAATGCGCGCCGGCAGAGGCCATGATGGTGGTGTCGGAGATGGGCGAGCAGTGGTCGCCGCAGACCGCGCCGGACAGGCAGGCGGCGATGGAGACCACCAGCATCTCACCCTCCGGGAACGCATGGCAGACGATGGGGACCAGAATCGAGAAAGTACCCCAGGACGTGCCGGTGGCAAAGGCCAGGAAGACCGCCACCACAAAGATGATGATGGGCAGCAGGTACTGCAGAGCCGCTGCAGAGCCGCTGAGCAGGCTTGCGACGTAGTATTTTGCGCCCAGCAGGCCGGTCATGCCGGAAAGCGTCCATGCCAGCGTCAGAATGAGCATGGGGCTGACCATGGCCTTGAAGCCCTCGGGGATGCAGGCGGCGAAGTCCTGAAAGGTCATGACGCCCCGCACGCGGTAAAACACGAAGGTGAACATCAGCGCAATGGCGCTGCCCAGCACGAGGCCCATGGAGGCGTTGCAGTCGGCAAAAGCGGTGACGAAGTCCACGCCCTCAAAGAAGCCGCCGGTGTACACCATGCCGAAGATGCAGGCCGCGATGAGCACCAGCACCGGCGCAATGAGGTCCACCACATGGCCGCGGGTGTCGCTGCCGTCGTCCGCGTCGTCGCCGTAGGGGCGGTCGTCGGTGGTGAAGAGGTCGCCCAGCAGGGCGTTATCCTCGTGCTTTTTCATGGGGCCGTAGTCGAGGCCGCTGAAGATGAGGAAGAGGCTCATCACCATGGTGAGGATGGCGTAGTAGTTATAAGGGATGGTGCGCAGGAACATGGTAAAGCCGTTGATGCCCGAGCCTTCCGGCACAGAGGACGTGACGGCGGCGGCCCAGCTGGACACCGGCGCGATGATGCAGACGGGTGCTGCGGTGGCGTCGATGAGGTAGGCCAGCTTTGCGCGGGAGACCTTCTGCCGGTCAGTGACCGGGCGCATGACGGAGCCGACGGTCAGGCAGTTGAAGTAGTCGTCCACAAAGATGAGGATGCCCAGCAGCAGGGTGGCGAACTGTGCGCCCGCCCGGGTGTGGATGTGGGTGGAGGCCCAGCGGCCAAAGGCGGCGCTGCCGCCGGCCTTGTTCATCAGGGCCACCAGAATGCCCAGCATCACCAGAAAGACGAGGATGCCGACGTTGCTGGAATCGGACAGCTTGGACACCATGCCGCCGTCTTCGTTGAAGAAGAGGGTGGTCAGCGCCAGCTCAAGATTGCCGTTGGCGTAGAGCAGTGCGCCGGTGGCGATGCCCACCAGCAGCGAGGTGTAGACCTCTTTGGTGTTCAGGGCCAGCACGATGGCTATCACAGGGGGCAGCAGGGACAGCGCCGAGCTGTACACGGCGCAGGTGTAGGTGGAAGGGTCGTCGATTTTGCCGGGCGTTGCGGCGGTACACCACAGCAGCAGGGCAAACACCAGCAACGCACCCACCCACGAGAGATTGGTTTTTTTCATGATAAACTCCTCGGTTGATTTTTTTGCAGCCTGCCGGGCAGACTAACCCTTTAGAAGCCGTTTTCATAAGCATTGCACACCGCCCGAACGGCCTTTTTGCCCACATACTGCGTTGCTTTCCCTTGCAATCCGCTCAGGATTGCTGCGGAAAATCGCCTTGTCTGCGAGCAAAAATTCTCGTCGTTCGATGTACCCTGCTTACAAAAACAGCTTCTAACGTGATGGGACACGGAAGGGGGTGTTGGCTGCGCCGGACTATAAAGCGATGTATTTAGAGCTGTTCCGTGCCAGCGAACAGGCGGCACGGCTTTTGCAGGAAGCTCAGGCCCGGGCCGAGCAGCAGCTGCTGGCTGCCGACCCGCCGCCCATCGAGCTTGCCGAGAAAAAAGAGTCTTAGCCCTTCTTGCTCTCGGCCTTGGCGGCAAACTTTGCGTCGTTGACCACAAAGCGCTCGTGGACGCCGCCGCCCACGGGGCCTTTCTCGTCGTACAGGGAGACTTTGAACACCAGCTTGCGGCCTTCTACAGCGGTCAGCTCGCTCTCGCAGGTGACGGTCATGCCCACGGGGGTGGGTGCGGTGTGCTCCAGCTCCAGCTTGGTGCCCACAGAGCCGCAGCCCTCATCCAAAGCGTCGGCGACGCTCATCCAGCAGGTCTTTTCGGCCAGCGCCACCAGTGCGGGAGTGGCGAAGACGTTCAGCGTGCCGCTGCCCATGGTCTTGGCGGTGTTCTCGGGGGTCACGGCGACGCTCTGCTTGCCGCGGATTCCAGTTTCTAACATATAAAAATTCCCTCTTTCTTAATTTGTCGTGATGCCGCGGTTTGCGGCAGATAATTTCACGTTTGTAAGGATACCACAAAATCCACGCCATTGCACCTGTTTTCTGGATTTTCCTTCAAAACTCTTTCCGTCTGAGGCCAAACGCGGTATCATAAGCTGGACAAGGAGGGAAAGAAGATGAACGATTTCTGGAAATCCTACGACATCACCCACGCCGAATACGGGGCCGATTACCGATGCTACCCGCTGTATGGCACTGTTCACCTCATGGAGCTGGCCATTTCGCTTGCCTTTATCGTGGGGGCGGCCCTGTGGTATCGCCGCAGTTCTGCCCGCACCCGGCGGCGCATTTTAGTCGGAGTCACCGCTTTGCTCCTGCTGGACGAAGCTGCCCTTCTGCTGGGGATGGCCCTGACCGGCCAGTGGAATTGGAGCTATCTGCCCCTGCACCTGTGCAATATCAACGTCTTCGTCTGTCTGTACAACACGATCACGGACAGAAACTGGTGCAAAGAGGAGCTGTATGCCCTCTGTATCCCGGGTGCAATGCTGGCACTGCTCTGCCCCAGCTGGCTGGATGTCCCCTCTTGGTGGACGCTCATCAATCTGCACTCCGTCAGTATCCATGCCCTGCTGGTACTCTATCCAGTCCTGCTGGTGGCGGGCGGCTACCGTCCCAGTCCCCGGCGGGTGCCGCAGGTGCTGGCGTTCCTGTTCGGCTCTGCCCTGCCCATCTACTTTCTGAATAAGTCCCTTAACACCAACTTCTATTTCCTCAATAATCCCTACGGGAACATCATCACCAGCACCTTCACGGCCCTGCTGGGCGAAAAATATTATATCCTGGGCTTCCTGCCTGCCACCGCGCTGGCGCTGTTCCTCATGTATCTGCCGTGGGCGGCGGACTATAAAAAGAAGAAGCGGGCATGAATGCAGTGCTTTAGAAAAAGGCAGTTTGGTCAGGATTGCCTTTTTCTGTTGCCCTAAATTGCACCCTTCCTGCAAAATAAATCTGCAAATTTCTTGCGTTTTGAGGTCTGTTTTATCAATTTTAAGAGAATGCTGTTTTTTTGCGCAAATCCCCTTGACAGGAGTCATACGGCGTGCTATCATGAACACATGAACAGATGTTCATATATTGAAGCGAAAGGATGACAACGATGGCTGAGAATGCTCTTGCCCCAGAACAGAAGCTGCCCAAGGCCCCGCCGGTGCTGCCGGACGATGAGGTGCTCTACGAGCTGGCCGATTTGTTCCGGGTGTTCGGCGATTCTACCCGCATCAAGATACTCTACGCCCTCCACGACGATGAGCTGTGTGTGCAGGACATTGCAAATGCCGTCCAGCTCAGCCAGTCGGCGGTGAGCCATCAGCTGCGGGTGCTCAAGGACTCAAAGCTCGTCCGCTTCCGCCGCGACGGCAAGACCATTTACTATGCACTGGACGATGACCATGTGCGCAGCATCCTCTCCATGGGCATGGACCACATCGAAGAGTGATGCCCTCCAAAACGCTGCAAGCTCTGCCGCACCCGGCGGCGGAGCGGGGATATAGAAAGAAAGGCTGGTACTTATTATGAAAAAGAGCTACAAGATCGAAGTTGACTGCGCAAACTGTGCCCAGAAGATGGAGGATGCCGCCAACACGGTCGCTGGTGTCGCAAAGGCTACCGTCAGCTTCATGACCCAGAAGATGAACGTCGAGTTCGATGAGGGCGCGGACGTCAAGGCTACCATGCAGAACGTCCTCTCCGCCTGCAAGAAGGTCGAGGACGACTGCGAGATCTTCGGCATCTGAGTTTCGACTGATACTGCCGGGATGCGCGTGGAAAATGTGGAGAAATAAATCGGTTTTCAACAATTTCCACGGCGTTTTCAACATTCTGGACGCAAAAATAGAAAAATGAACGCGCATTTGCGGCTTTTTGCGGGAAAAACTCGTGGAAAAGCCGGGGGAAAGCGTGGAAAACAAGCCCCTTGTGGGGAAAACCTGTTGAATCTGAGAAAACTGCCCCAAAAGGAGGCTGGTACCCGTGACGAAAAAACAAAAGAAAATGCTGTACCGCATCATCGCCGCTCTGGCGCTGGTGCTGGTGCTCAAGCTGCTGCCGCCTCTGCCCGTGTCGGTGGAGCTGCTGCTCTACTGCATCCCCTACCTCGTAGTGGGCTGGGATGTGCTCCGCAAGGCCCTTCTGGGCATCAAGAACCGTCAGCCCTTTGATGAATGCTTCCTGATGGCCGTCGCCACCGTGGGTGCCTTTGCGCTGGGCGATTACGTCGAGGGCTGTGCCGTTATCATCTTCTACCAGATCGGCGAGCTGTTCCAGGGCGTTGCCGTCGGCAAGAGCCGCCGCAGCATCTCGGCCCTGATGGACATCCGGCCCGACTACGCCAACATCGAGGGCGAGGACGGCAAGCTGGAGCAGGTGGACCCCGATGAGGTCGAGATCGGCACCATCATCGTGGTCCAGCCCGGTGAGCGTGTGCCTATCGACGGCGTTATCGTCGAGGGCGCTTCCACCCTCAACACCGCCGCCCTCACCGGCGAGAGCCTGCCCCGGGATGTCCGGTCCGGCGATGAGGTCATCAGCGGCTGTGTCAACATGAGCGGCCTGCTCAAGGTCAGGACCACCAAGGAGTTCGGCGAATCCACCGTCTCTAAAATTCTCGACCTCGTGGAAAATTCCAGCATGAAGAAGGCCCGCGCCGAGAACTTTATCACCCGCTTTGCCCGCGTTTACACCCCGGCGGTCTGCTACGGCGCGCTGGCGCTGGCCTTCATTCCCCCCATCGTTCTGCTGCTGATGGGCCAGCCCGCCCGCTTCGGCGACTGGGTCTACCGCGCCCTCACCTTCCTCGTCATCAGCTGCCCCTGCGCACTGGTCATCTCTATCCCGCTGAGCTTCTTCGGCGGCATCGGCGGCGCCTCTGCCTGCGGCATCCTCGTCAAGGGCTCGACCTATCTGGAAGAGCTGGCCGATACCCGCGTCGTCGTCTTTGATAAGACCGGCACCCTGACCCAGGGGACCTTCAAGGTCGTCAAGGTCTGCCCCGTGGAGGGCGGTACCGAAGACAGCCTCGTGGAAGCCGCTGCGCTGGCCGAGAGTTGGTCAAAGCACCCCATCTCCCTGAGCATCAAGGCTGCTTACGGCAAGGACATCGACGCTGCCCGCATCACCGACGTGGAGGAGCTGGGCGGCCACGGCGTCACCGCCAAGGTGGACGGCAAGCTGGTCGCTGCCGGTAATGCCCGCCTGATGGCAAAGCTGGGCCTCACCGTCCCCGATGTCCCCCAGACCGGCACCATCGTCCATGTGGCCATCGACGGCAAGTATGCGGGCTATCTGCTCATCTCCGACGTGGTGAAGCCCCACAGCGCACAGGCCATCAAGGGCCTCAAGCAGGCCGGCGTCCGCAAGACCGTCATGCTCACCGGCGACGCAGAGCCGGTGGCAAAGGCTGTCTCGGCAGAGCTGGGCATCGACGAGTACCACGCCGGTCTGCTGCCCGGCGATAAGGTGGACCAGATCGAGAAGCTCCTGGCCGCCAAGAAGCCCAAAGAGATGCTGGCCTTCGTGGGCGACGGCATCAACGACGCCCCTGTCCTCTCCCGTGTGGATGTGGGCATCGCCATGGGTGCTCTGGGCTCTGACGCCGCCATTGAGGCCGCCGACGTCGTCCTGATGGATGACGACCCGGCCAAGATCGCCCTCGCCATGCGCATTGCCCGCCGCACCAAGAGCATCGTCTACCAGAACATCGTCTTTGCTCTGGCCATCAAGGCGGCCTGCCTGCTGCTGGGTGCTCTGGGTATCGCCAATATGTGGGCGGCCATCTTCGCCGACGTCGGCGTCATGGTCCTCGCTGTCCTGAATGCGACCCGCGCCCTCTATACGAAAAACCTCACCCAAAAATAAAAGATATAAAGCAAAGAGGGTTCTGTGCGGCCGCACAGAACCCTCTTTGCCTTATAAATAGTTCTTGCAAATGCAGATAAACCTGTTATACTACTGTATTGGAGGGTTGAAGTAAATGCAGGAACAAAACGAAACAAATTTGAACCGTGCGCCGGCGTGGCGCGCGTTCCGGGCCGCAGCGCCTCAGACGCTGCCGGTGTTTGCCGGATATTTGGTGCTAGGCCTCGGCTACGGCATCTATGTGCAGTCGCTGGGCCTGCCAGTCTGGCTGCCGCCCCTGATGGGTACGGTAGTGTACGGCGGCTCGCTGGAATTCGTGCTGGCGTCGCTGCTTCTGGGCAGCTTTGCGCCGGTGTCGGCCTTTCTGATGGCGCTGATGATCCAGGCACGGCATCTTTTCTACGGCCTGACCATGCTACAGCGCTACCGCGGCTACGGCCTGCGCAGCGCCTACATGATCTTTGCCATGAGCGACGAGACCTTCTCCATCACCTGCTCGGCAGAGCCGCCCGAGGGCGTGGATAAGGGCTGGTTCATGTTCTTCATCACCCTGCTGGACCAGATCTACTGGGTCGCCAGCGCGGCCATGGGTGCGGCCCTCGGCGCTGTCCTGCCCTTCAGCACCGAGGGCGTCGATTTCGTCATGACGGCCATGTTCATGGTCATCTTCCTCAACCAGTGGGAAAAGGAAAAACAGCACGCCAGCGCCATCATCGGCATTGCCGCGCCGCTGGTCTGCCTGCGCATCTTCGGCTCAGGCGGCTTCCTCATCCCCTCGATGGTCTGCATCCTTGTGGCACTGCTGCTGCTCCGCCGTCCCATCGAGGCCAAAGAAAGCGAGGCGGCAAAATGAGCAATATCCAGTTCATCCTGACCATCGCCGTCTGCGCGGCGGCGACCATGCTCACCCGCTTTCTACCCTTTCTGGTGTTCGGCTCCCGGGGCGGCAAGGTGCCTGAGGTGGTGGAGTATCTGGGCCATGTGCTGCCCGCCGCCATCTTCGGAATGCTCATCGTCTACTGCCTCAAGGGCGTCAGCCTCACCTCGGGCAGCCACGGCATCCCGGAGGCCATCGCCATCGGCGTGACCGTCGCCCTCCATAAGTGGAAGCATCAGACGCTGGTTTCCATCGCCGGCGGCACGCTGTGCTATGTGCTGCTGGTGCAGATGGTGTTTTGAGAAATGTAAAACGTCCTGTATTGATTTCGCAGCAATACAGGACGTTTTTAATTTGCTATTTTTTCTGGAAGTGTATCGGAAGTGCTAAATAGAGACAACTGTTCATTTTCAAGCCGGAGCTGATTTTGAGTGCCGGTAATGACATAGTTTGTAAGAAGTGCCTCTACGACAGGATTGCGGTTCTTTTCCTTTGCACCTACATGATAAAAATGTTCCCGTGTGATGATTTGGCAGTCATTCCACACCTGCTCGATATATTCGTTTGAACGGTAATCATTGTGATGCCATGTTGACAGCATAAAATTGGACTGTGATTTAACGAGTGCGCTGTGCAGAGCAACTTCGAGTTCTTCATCCCAACTGTCATAGTAATCGACATGACGGCCAATATACGGAGGGTCGCAGTATATGAAATCGGAATGGGTCGCTGAACTTATCGTATCCTCAAAGGATTGACACAAAAACTCCCATTCATGGTTTTTCAGAAGCTCTTCGATGTGGGCGACCTGGTTTACGATTTTTGTGATATAAGCCTTTGCAAACCGCTGAGGTTTGTGTCCATATGGAACATTGAAGTTGTAGTCCTTATTGAAGCGCATCATCCCGTTAAAGCAGGCACGGTTCAGAAAGAGAAAGTCCAGAGGTTCGTGATGCTGGTTGAATCGGTCACGAACCTCATAGTAATAATCGGCATCGCCATTCTCGAGTTTCTTCCCTTCCGCTTCGAGAAATGCACGGACTTTTCCACTGGTGATAGAGCCATCTTTTATTCTGTTATAAAAGTTGATGATGTGAGGGTTGACGTCTGCAAATACGGCACGTTCCGGCTCAACATTAAAGCCAACAACACCAGACCCCATAAATGGCTCATACCATATAGTTTCTTTGTCCAGAATCACATTTTCTCGAATCAGGGGGACAAGCTTTGTTTTAATGCCTTGAATTTTAAGAGGAGGAACGAATATTTTTTCGCTCATTTTGTGCTCCTTTTAGAGGCTCTGCAATTATTCAACTCGGAAGGCAGTCCTCTGTATTGCAGATATTCCGAAAAAGAGGAAAGCTTTTTTCGCTTGTTCGCAGAAAGAATTTCTATTTTGCCAAAGTTTGCCCAATAATCATCAAACAATTCTTCACCAGCTTTGGCAAACACACCATTACCATTTAAAATATCTTGAATATTATGGATACTGCCGATATTTGCCGTGTTTCCACTGCCACCCTTGTCACTTGCTATTTTCCACTTTTCTTCTGCGAAAAAGAGAAAATCGTGGATAACAGAAGGAATCTCATTCAGCTCATCAATGGAATATGTATGCGTCTCATTCTTTTTGTCCAGCACTGCACGGGTGTAAATGATTCCGAAACAGAAGTGCCCACTGTAATCATCATAGGGATATTGAATGTTTTTGGTACTTGTGCGATTGATAAAGTATTCGCCGTGAGAACCTAGTGTAAATCCATTGCAGAAATCAGGATGATTCTCTTCTCGGTAAGTTGTTTTCAAATCGACAGCAAATTTGATGGAAGGGTCGGTTTTAGAGATAAAAGTCAAATCCGGGTAGTAATTTTGATAAGTTGCAAGTTCGATGTCATATCCAGTCTGTTCGGCAAAGGCTAGAAACTGAGGGAATAAGTGCAACTCTAATATTTTGGAGACGATTTTAGTGTCGGAAGAAATCGTATAAATGTTTTTGAAAATATCGATAAAGCCCTTGATGGTCCATTCATCGTTTACTGCAATCTTATCGGACAGAGTATTTGCAAAGTCTTTTAGTTGTGCTAAAAATAAGGCTTTTTCACGTTCGTTTTTCATTACACGCTCCTCAATGGTAGAACGTATCAAAATTGACCTGCCGGTAGAACCGCTGCTGCAGCTGGTCAAAGCTGTCGCAGTCCTGCGCCAGCAGCCACATGATCTTCGTCACGACGGCCTCAATGGTCATGTCGTGGGCCTCGAGGAAGCGGAAGCGGTTCTTGACCCGCTTGCCCACCTCATAGATGCCCACGTCGCTGCCCTCGTAAGTGACCTGGGTGGTGAGGATGAGCACTTTGTGGGTCTTGTCGTAGTCGCCGAGGCCCTCGGCGAAGGCGTCCATCAGCCGCTGGGGGATGCCGCCTACGCCAAAGCTCTCCACGATAACGCAGTCGTAGAGGCGGAAAATTTCGGGAATCAAATCGGGGCTGAGGCCGGGCGTCAGCTTGAGCAGGAAGACGCGGGGGCTGAGCGAGCGTCCAAACTCCACAGGGCCGGTGGGCCAGGGCGAAGGCACATACCGCACCAGACGGTCGCCCTGTACCAGTGCCAGCGCCGGGAAATTCACCGAGGCAAAGGCGTCGTAGCTGATGGTCTTGTTCTTCTTGG
>ULSR01023160.1_pt1 | contig 10156 bp, 8 predicted proteins | sample 1956861 | NCBI WGS metagenome assembly ULSR01 (sample SAMEA4835713, study PRJEB28245) | human gut metagenome | biome: gut microbiome; material: fecal sample | place: Denmark | collected 2008 | reverse complement strand
CGCCGGAGGAACGGCTGCCGGTAGAAACTTATGTGGCCGAATATAATCCTGGAATGATCAAAGAAGCGCTGGAACGTGAAATGCGCCGCGGCGGCAGGATTTATTATGTGCATAACAGGGTTCTTGGTCTCGAAAATATTGCTGCCGATCTGCGCAGTCTGGTGCCGGGGATCAATATCAGGATCGCTCACGGTCAGATGTCAGAGGATATGCTGGAAGATGCAATGATTGCTTTTTATGAAGGCAGCTGTGATGTGCTGCTGTCGACTTCGATCATCGAAAATGGTTTGGATGTGCCCTTGGCCAATACTATTATTATCGACGGAGCCGAAAATTTTGGTTTATCGCAGCTGTATCAGATGCGCGGCCGGGTAGGGCGCTCCTCTCGTCTGGCTTATGCCTATTTCGTTTATAAACGTAATCGTGCTTTGAGCGAGGTCGCAGAAAAACGTTTGCAGGCGATTCGTGATTTTACAGAGCTGGGCGCCGGGTTTAAGATCGCGATGCGTGATCTAGAGATCCGTGGTGCCGGTAATCTGCTGGGGGCGCAGCAGCATGGACATATTGCAGGTGTGGGTTTTGCTGCCTATTGCGATATGCTGGAGCGTACGATCCGTAAGCTGAAGGATGGCGTTGAAGACGGTATCCCTGAACCGGATCCGGTTCTTGAGATCAGCGTTGACGGATATATTCCCGATGACTATATAGCTGACCCTCGTTACAAACTTGAGCTGTACAGACGCTTTGCCGGCTTGGACTATGGAGAAAAAGACGATCTGCTTGACGAAATTATCGACCGGTTTGGAGAACCTCCGGAAGAGGTGGAAGTTTTATGGCGTGTGGCCTGTCTGCGGGCTTTGTGCCGACTGCTGCATATTCGCGGTATCAGTGTCAAACCGGGCGAGCTGCGTATTACCTTTGCTGAAAATGCTGCTATCGATCCGACTGCCCTGATGAAGCTTATCAGTGAGCAGCAGCAATATATGAATTTCAAAAGCGGCGTGCAGGCCCAGCTTATTTTCCGCACAGTCAAATTAAAAACTGACAGTTTGACCTGGCTGGAAAAAAATCTGCCGCGGCTGGCTTTTGATTAAGCTATACAGAGACAATAAAGTTGATTATAATTAATTAAATGAAGAAATCAAGGGAAGGACGAGGGTATGACCAAGGATAAGTTTTTACGTGGCGCCATGATATTGACGCTGGCTGGGCTGATGGTCAAGATCATTGGCTCGGTCAACAGAATACTGTTATCCAGACTGCTTGGCGGCGAAGGTATCGGGCTTTATCAAATGGCATATCCCGTTTATCTTTTGATGCTGTCCGTATCTTCGGCCGGTATCCCGATTGCGATTTCGATCATTGTAGCCGAAAAAGTGGCAAAAGGAGATTTTGCCAGCGCCGGCAGGGTATTCAGGGTCTCGCTGGGGCTGATGGCCGCAACGGGGCTCGTGTTTGCTGCCGGGCTATATTGTGCGGCCGGCTGGCTGGTCGATAGCGGACTGGTACGCGATCCGCGGGCTTATTATGGATTGGTAGCCTTAACTCCGGCGGTGTTTTTTGCTACGATCCTGGCCAGCTTCCGTGGTTATTTTCAGGGGTATCAAATGATGACTCCGCCTGCGGTCTCACAGATTCTGGAGCAGTTTGTACGTGTTGTGACGATGGTCGTACTGGCCTATTATCTGCTTCCGTACGGATTGGAATATGCGGCGGCCGGGGCTGCTTTCGGTGCTGTGCCGGGTTCTATTACCGGACTTATCGTACTGAGCTTTTTTTATCTGAAGAACAAATTGCGCTGGCAGCAGGAAATCAGCAGGCAGATCACTGAAGAACCCGAAAGTATCAGGAAGATAGCCAAACGGCTGGTATTGCTGGCACTGCCTGTTTCCTGCGCTAATATTATGGTGCCTGTGACGAGCAGTATTGACATGCTGCTGGTGCCTAATCGCTTAGTGGAATCAGGTTTTTCGGTCGAAGAGGCTACGACCCTGTTCGGTTACCTTACAGGGATGGGTATGCCTTTGGTCATGATGGCTACTATTCCGACGCTTTCCCTTACAGCAAGCCTGGTGCCTGCTGTTTCAGAAGCATTTACTCTGGGCGATAGGAACAGTATCGACCAGAAAACAAATATGGCCATGAAATTATGCTGTTTACTGACTTTTCCTGCCGCTGCAGGAATGTGGGCTTTGGCTCAGCCTATTTCAAAATTACTGTATGGCACGCCTCTTGCGGGCGAGGCAATCAGAAACCTTGCTCCCTCTATTTGCCTGCTTGGTATCCACCAGATAACCACAGGTATGCTGCAGGGAATGGGACAGACTATTATTCCTATGTGGAATATGCTGCTCAGCGCGTTGGTCAAAGCTGCTGCTGTTTGGTATCTTACGGCGCTGCCATGCAATATTGTCGGTGCCGCCTGGGCCTCTAACATTAATTTTGGCTTGGCAGCCGCTCTAAACATCTTCTTTTTGATTCGCAGCGGCATCACTTTTAAAGTGTACGCTTTGGGGAAAATATTACTGGCGGCAGTTTTGATGGCAGCAGTCAGTATGCTTTTATACAATTATTTAATAGTTTATTGGGGCAATACTTTTGCGACGGCGGTAACGATTTTTGCAGCTGGCATCGTTTATCTATTGACTTTGATAGCAAGCGGAACGATCGGCAGGAAAGAATTGCAGAAACTGCCTGTGATAGGTTCCAGATTCAAGTAAAGGGATGGTAAGATGGAAAAAGGAATTACTGTTGTAGGATTGGGGCCTGGCAGCGCCGGGCATTTGTCGCTGGAAACAATGGCAGTGCTGAAAAGCGGCGGCAAGGTTATTCTGCGTACGGCTGTACACCCAACTGTAAAGGAACTTGAGCGGTCTGGTATAAAATTTACGTCCTGCGACGCTGTTTATGAACAGGAAGCGTCTTTTGAAGACGTCTATCAAAAAATTGTTGCTTCCATTTTACAGGATGCGAAAGAGCAGGAGGTAGTTTATGCTGTTCCAGGCAGTCCTTTGGTTGCTGAACGAACTGTGGTGCTGCTGAGGGAACAGGCTGCAGCGGCCGGAGTGCCTCTGAAAATTTTACCGGCGATGAGCTTTTTGGATCTTGCATATGTCGATTTAGGCATTGATCCTATTGCCGGGTTGCGTATTGTTGATGCCCATGATTTTGATGCGCTGGCAGATGCGGGTAAATATCCGCTGATGATCACGCAGGTCTATAGTCAGCTGGTGGCGTCGGATGTGAAAATCAATTTGATGGAAGTACTCGCTGATGAAGCGCAGCTGTACTTTTTACGTAATTTAGGCCTGCCTGATGAAGAATGTCTGCCGCTGAAGCTCTATGAGCTGGACCGGCAGCCGCATATCGATCATCTTACCAGTGTCTTTATTCCGGCACAGGAGCAGACTGTTGTGCAGCATGTCAATGCTTTGCAGGAAGAAAAAACGCTGTGTTTTGATGACGATGATGATTTTTACTGTGATATCGAGGATTTCCGCTATGATGCTGAACTGCTTCCGCTGACAGAAGTTATGCGTAAGCTGCGTGAGCCAGGCGGCTGTCCCTGGGATCGCGAACAAACGCACAGCAGTATTCGCCGTAATATGATAGAAGAAGTCTATGAATTTTTAGAAGCTGTTGATAATCACGATTTTAAAGGTATGGAAGAAGAACTTGGCGATATTCTGATGCAGGTTGTTTTCCATGCGCATATGGCAGCTGACGCAAATCTGTTCTCTTTGCAGGATGTTATTGATGGAGTGACTGAGAAGCTTACCCGCAGGCACCCGCATGTATTTGGTTCACGTAAAGTTTCAGGCAGTGATGAAGTAATAAAAAACTGGGAAGCCATTAAATTGGAAGAAAAAAAGGAACGGACGCATGTTCTTGATGGAATTTCTCCGGGACTGCCGGCGCTGATGCGTGCTTACAAGCTGCACAGCAAGGCTTCCAAAGTAGGTTTTGACTGGCCGGATACCGCAGGCGTCTGGGAGAAGGTTCTGGAAGAACTGCACGAACTTGAAGAGGCAGTAGCCGGAGGCAGCCTGAAGGAAATGGAGCATGAGCTGGGAGATTTGCTTTTTATTTTGTCCGGTTATGCCAGACATATCGGATTGGAACCGGAAACAGCTTTGAATGCTGCGAATAACCGTTTCATAAAAAGATTCGGTTATGTAGAGAAAAAAGTACAGGTTTCAAAGAAAACATGGCAGGACTTTTCATTGGCTGAATTAGACGCTTTTTGGGAGTTGGCAAAGGATTTTGAGAAAAATAATTAAAAAAAGGCGTTTTTTACACAAAAATTAAGAAAAAAATAAAAAAAAGATGAAATGTTAGCAGGAATATTGCTTTTGATAGCGAATTAGAGTTTTAGTGAATAACCTTAGTCGTTGTGTTTAAGCGGTTTTCGCCTAAACTGGCGCATACAAAATTTAAGGGGGATTTATTGTGAACAAAACTGAACTTATTGCTGCAGTAGCAGAAAAAGCTGGCCTCACCAAAAAAGATGTAGAGAAAGCAGTAGCTGCTTTACTCGAAACCGTAAAAGGTGAAGTTGCTAAAAAGGGCAAAGTACAACTGATTGGTTTCGGTACTTTTGAAGCTCGTACTCGTAACGCTCGTACCGGTAAAAATCCTCGTACTAACGAACCCATCAAAATTCCGGCAGCAACCGTTCCCGCTTTCAAAGCTGGTAAAGCTTTCAAAGACGCTGTTAACGCTGCTCCTGCAAAAAAACACAAAAAATAATCTTGGGTTTCAAGAATGCCGGGCCAAACAGCCCGGTATTTTTGTCTGATTAATTAACAGGAAGGAGCTCAAAATGGCTGAGATGCGCAGAAAAAAACGCCGCAGCTCTAATGACTTTTTATGGGTCCTGATTATTTTACTGATCATCTGCTTGGGCGTATTGGGCAGGCAGGAGTACAAGATCTACCAGATCAATAAGGAAATGTCAGCCACTCAGCAGCGTGTCGACGAATTAAAAAAAGTTCAGGCTGAGCTTGAAGCTGAACGCAAACGTTTGGACGATTTGAAATATATTGAAAAACTGGCGCGTGAAGACCATAATATGGTTGGCAAGAACGAAGTACCGCTGTTTATAGTTGATGAACAGGAAAAGCAGCAAAAACAGGAAACAGAAGCTGAGGAAAAGAAAAAATAACAGCTGTACAGTCGATTTTACTGGCGTACAGCTGTTATTTTTTATCTTTTTTCATATATTTGTACAATGCAGTTGACACTGATTTTAAAAGAAGGGTATAATACTTACTGTATAAAGATTTTTTAAGGGGGATTATCCGCTTTATGTCACTCGAAGTTGGTGCAATCGTTGAAGGTGAAGTTACTGGTATCACAAATTTTGGAGCGTTTGTGCAATTGCCTGAAGGAAAAGTTGGTCTTATACATATTTCCGAAGTCTCCAATGTATATGTAAAAGATGTACATGATTTTTTAAAGGAAAAAGATAAGGTCAAGGTCAAAGTGTTGTCTATTGACGAACGCGGTAAGATAGGTCTGTCCATTAAGCAGTTGACACCGCCGCCTCCGGCACCTCCGAAACCGCAGCGTCCGGTAAGTCAGGAACGTCGTGCACCTAAAGTGGCACCTCCTGTTTCCTTTGAAGATAAATTATCGCGCTTTTTAAAAGACAGCGATGACAGATTATTAGATCTGAAACGCAATACGGAGTCTAAGCGCGGCGGCCGTGGCGCCAGCCGCGACAGATAATGTCTAAAAAGGCACTTCCAGCAGAGGTGCCTTTTTTATTTGGGTTGTAGGATAATAAGGTGAAACGATGAAAGAACACAGGCAAATTACTGAAATTCTCGATCAGGTAGAGGAACATCTGCCGGTCGGCAGTAAAATAATTGTTGCCTGCAGCGGTGGGGCCGATTCAATTGCTTTGGCTGATGCACTGCTGCTGCTGCAGGAAAAACGGAAGTATCAGCTGGTAGTTTGTCATGTAGAGCATGGTTTGCGTGGCAGCGAAGCTTTGGCTGATGCTGATTTTGTTGTGGAATTCTGCCGGATGCGTCAGGTTGCCTGTGAAGTTCTGCGTGTTGACGCTAAAAAATTTGCTGCGGAGAGTAAACTTTCTGTAGAGGACGCGGCTCGTAAATTACGCTATACTGTTTTATTTGAGATTCTCAGTAAACACAAGTCTGAGTATATTGTGACAGCACACCACCGTGACGATCAGGCAGAAACCCTGCTGCTGCATTTGCTGCGAGGCAGCGGTGCGGAAGGGCTTGGGGGAATGCGCTGTCACAATAACAGTATCGTACGGCCCTTTTTGCAGGTGAGCCGTCGGATGCTGGAAGCATATTGCGCAATGCGTAGCTTGGATTATCGTACTGACAGCAGTAATATGGATTTGTACTATACGCGGAATAAAGTGCGGCATATATTGCTGCCTTTGCTGGAACGGGAATTCAATCCTAATATCAAACAGGCTTTAGCACAGACTGCGACGTTGATTGCTGAGGATGCTGATTGTTTGAATGAGCTGGCAGAAGAGAAGTTTTTGCAGTATGTGCTGCAGGACGATCATTCCTGCAGCTGTGATACAGCCTGGCTGCTTTCGCTGCCTGCCGCGCTGTGTTCGCGTATCATCAGGATGATGTGGAAAAAGCTTGGAGCTGCAGGTCTGCTTACCTTTCAGCAGACGCAGCAGGTGATCGGCTTGGTGCATAAAGGCAGCAGCAATAAAAGGCTTATGCTGCCTGGCGGGACCTGTGCTGTATACAGCTATGGCAAGCTTACAGTTGCTGCAGCTGAAACACCGTCAGCGATAGCAGCGCAGAATTATGTTTTTGATTTGGCTGAGCTGCAGAAAGCTGGCAGGCTGCAAGTTGAGCTCCCAAACGGTATTTTAAGTTTGGGTTACTTTAAGGGATCAGCAAGTCCCTTGGGGCATGCAGCAATATATCCCTGGCATTTGCTGCAGGACAGGCAGCTGGAAGTGAGGCAGAGGCAGGACGGCGACATATTTTTTCCGGCCGGGTCTTTAGGCAGCAAAAAATTAAAAAAATATTTTAACGACGCTAAAGTACCTCCGGAGCAGAGAAACAGTCAGCTTTTAGTAACCTGCGGACAGCAGGTCTTATGGCTGGTGGGAGGGAAAGCTGCAGGCTGGCATGAACAGGAGCAGGGCTGCGAAGCATGGCTGACGTTGGATATTAAATATTTCAGTCTGGGAGATGACAAGTAGTGGATATGCATGAAGATATTGGTAAAATCTTACTGACAGAGGAAGAAATAAAAGCGCGGGTTCGGGAATTGGGAGCCCAGCTGAAACAAGATTATGCAGGCAAAGAAGTAGTAGTAATAGCACTTTTAAAAGGCGCCGCTTATTTTGCTACTGATCTGACTTTGGCAATGGATATGCCTGTTAAGATCGATTTTATGGTCGCGTCTTCTTATGGCAACAGCACTAATAGCTGCGGTAATGTCAGCGTTAAGCTTGATGTGGCTGAGGAACTGGCGGGACGGCATGTGATTCTGGTCGATGATATCATTGACACAGGGCTGACCCTTGAAGCTGTTTGCTGTATGCTGCAGCAGCACAAGCCGGCTTCTATCAAAACAGCGGTAATGTGCGATAAGGCCGACAGGCGCGTCAATGGTAAAAGTGCGGATTATGTAGGCTTCTGTATTCCTGACGAGTTTGCTGTAGGCTATGGATTGGATTACGCCGGTAACTATCGTAACTTACCTTATATCGGTGTTTTAAAGCCTTGTGTTTATGCGCGTACATGATTTTATCGACTAATGGTTGTAGAATTTCCGCATCTATATTATAATAAAAAAATGACGTTACTGTAATTTGGTAGACGATCGCAGTGGAAGGAGGAGCAATTCCTTGAATAGATTTTTTAAGAACGTGACGTTCTATTTGCTGATTATCATCGTGGCAATCTGGATGATCGATTATTATTCGGCCAGCACGGTCAGCAAAACAGACATCACTTATAGTGCGTTTATGAAGCACGTGCAGCAAGATGAGGTCAAACAGGTAACGATAGTTGATAATGTCATCAGCGGTAAGCTGAAAGATGGTAAAGATTTCTCAACTGTGGCTCCCAGTGATGACAGCCTGATCCCGACTTTACGTGCCCGTGATATTGAAATTAAAGCCGAGCTGCCGCCGCAGCCGCCTTGGTGGACGACTATCTTAAGCTCGCTTTTGCCGATGCTGTTGATCGTCGGTATTTGGTTTATGCTGATGCAGCAAAGCCAGGGGGGCGGAGGCCGGGTTATGAATTTCGGCAAGAGCCGTGCCCGTCGTTATGACGAAGACAATATTAAGATTACTTTTAAAGATGTCGCTGGTGCTGATGAAGCGAAGCAGGAACTGGAAGAAGTTGTCGAGTTCCTGAAGCATCCGAAGAAATATAATGATCTCGGTGCCAAAATACCGAAAGGTGTTTTACTCTACGGGCCGCCTGGTACAGGCAAGACACTTCTGGCCAAGGCTGTCGCTGGTGAAGCTGGCGTACCGTTTTTCAGTATTTCCGGTTCAGATTTCGTAGAAATGTTTGTCGGCGTAGGCGCTTCCCGTGTCCGAGATTTGTTTGAACAGGCTAAAAAGAGCGCTCCCTGTATCGTTTTCATTGATGAGATCGACGCTGTCGGCCGTCAGCGTGGTGCAGGCTTAGGCGGCGGTCATGATGAGCGAGAACAGACCTTGAACCAGCTGCTGGTCGAAATGGATGGTTTCGGAGCTAATGAGGGCATCATTATGATTGCTGCAACCAACCGTCCCGATATCCTTGATCCGGCACTTCTGCGCCCGGGACGTTTTGACAGACAGATCGTCGTTGATCGTCCTGATATCAAAGGTCGTCAGGAAATTTTAAAAGTCCATATTAAAGGTAAGCCTATCAGTCCTGAAGTCGAGCTTGGCGTTATTGCCCGCAGAACTCCTGGTTTTACCGGCGCGGATCTGAGCAATCTGGTCAATGAAGCTGCGTTGATGGCTGCCCGTAAAAATAAGAATAAAATCGATATGCCGGAAATGGAAGAAGCGGCGGAGCGTGTTATTATGGGTCCCGAGCGCCGCAGCCGCGTGATCATTGATAAAGAAAAACGTCTGACTGCCTATCATGAAGGCGGCCATACTCTGGTAGGTATGCTGCTCGATAATACTGATCCGGTTCATAAAGTAACTATTATTCCGCGTGGGCGTGCCGGCGGTTATACATTGAGCCTGCCGAAAGAGGACCGTTACTATGCGACCCGCAGTGAAATGCTGGACGAATTGAAGGTGCTTTTAGGCGGCCGTGTTGCTGAAGCTCTGGTACTGAAAGAAATTTCCAGCGGTGCCAGCAATGACCTGCAGCGTGCTACATCTCTGGCCCGTCAGATGATCTGTGAATACGGTATGAGCCCTGAATTGGGTCCGATGACGTTTGGTCATCGTCAGGACCAGGTTTTCCTGGGACGTGATATTGGCAGAGATAAAGACTACAGTGAAGAAGTCGCTGCCAAGATCGATAAAGAAATCCGTAAATTTATTGATGAGGCTTACCAGAAAACGGAAAGTCTGCTGAATGAAAATATGGATAAACTGCATTTGATTGCGGATGCACTTATTGAAAGAGAAACTTTGGAAGGCGAAGAAATCGATCAGTTGATGAAATACGGTAAAATTTTATCTAAAGAAGAGAATACTTCTGAGATCGGAACTCCGGAGCCGGCAGAGGTGCAGCCCGCAGAATCTTCTGCAGCTCCCAGCGAGCAATAGTCTGTAATCTAAGACCGTCCCTTGAATTTCGGGGACGGTTTTTCTGTGACTTGACTTTTGGTTAACCCAGTGCTAATCTAAGGATAACATTGTGTGGGAGTGTGATGATATGCGGGAACGCATTTTAGAAATATTGCGCAGTAAAATGCCTGCTCCTGTTTCAGGGGAAGTGCTTTCTCAGGAACTGGCAGTATCGCGTACGGCGATTTGGAAGCATATCCAGGCTTTAAAAAATGAAGGCTATACTATAGAATCCGTACCTAAAAAAGGCTACATCCTGAAAGAAGTACCTGACAGATTGAAGCCTGCAGAAGTTGTCGCTAATCTGAAAACGAAATGGCTCGGACATCATATACACTACTGTGAGCTGACGACGTCTACAAACGAACTGGCTAAACGTCTTGCCGG
>ULSR01035555.1_pt1 | contig 10201 bp, 9 predicted proteins | sample 1956861 | NCBI WGS metagenome assembly ULSR01 (sample SAMEA4835713, study PRJEB28245) | human gut metagenome | biome: gut microbiome; material: fecal sample | place: Denmark | collected 2008 | reverse complement strand
CCGGCGCGATGTGCGCGGCGTCGGCGTTTTCGGTCAGGGCCGCGGCGCAGAGGGCGGACGCAGCGGGGTCGATCTCCAGCGCGGTGCAGGGGCCGCGGTGCCCGGCGTCGTGCCAAACGAGTGAGACGATGCCGCACCCGCTGCACAGGTCGAGCGCACGCTCGTTTCTGCGGGGCTGCGCGAAGCGGGCCAGCAGCAGCGCGTCGGTGCCGAACGTCGCGCCCGGCGCGGTCAGCACGCGGGTGCCGTTGTCCAGGATTTCAACGCCCATTCAGGGTTTTGCGCGCAGCTGCGCGTATTTCAGCAGTGCGACCTGAGTCTTGCTGTCCTTGATCGTGCCGTCCATCACAAGGCCGAGAGCCTCGTCGAACGGCATTTTGACGACATCAAGGAACTCGCCCGCGTCGAGGTGCTGCGCTGTGCTGTGCAGGCCGGTGGCGGCCCACAGATAGATTTTCTCGCTGTCGTAGCCGACGGTGGCATAGACGACGCCGAGGTCGATAAAATTGTCGGCGGTCAGGCCGCACTCCTCGCTCAGCTCGCGCCGGGCGGCCTCAAACGGGTCCTCGTCCGCCTCGAGCTTACCGGCGGGCAGCTCCCAGATCTCCTCGCCGAAGGCGTAGCGGAACTGACGTACCATCGTCACGCTGCCGTCGGCGTCCACAGGCAGGATGCAGGCACCGCCGTGGTGGTGGACGATCTCCCGCGTCGAGGTCGTGCCGTCCTCAAGCTGTACCTTGTCCACGGTCACGCGGATGACGCGGCCATTGAAGATTTCTTTGCTTTCCAGCATGGTCTCGGTATGTGCCATTGCTTTTCTCCTTTGCAGAAAGGGCCCCGCCGTACAGGCAGGACCGATACTGCTTCTATTTTACAGCAGGCGCAGACAATAATCAATAAAGTCGAGCGTATATTTTTGGCTGCGCAGCCAATCAGAGGCGTGGCCGTCATCGAGGTAGGCCAGCAGGGCTTCGGTCAGGATGGGGTCCTGCATCAGATACTCGCGGCAGTACTGCCCGTCCGGCTCCCGGATAGCCTGGCAGAACACAACGCCGCGGCCCTGAAAAACATTGACGCTCATCGACGGAGTCGGCGCCAGCCGGGCAGAGTCCACGATGCGCAGGGTGCGGCGGTCAGACTCCGCAGCGCGGCGCAGCCGCAGGAGCAGCTCCCGGCGGGTGGGAATGTCCGGCGCATCGCACAGATCCGGCGGAATGTCGAACATTTTCCCGGTGCGTACAAACTGCAAAAGACCTTCCTCACAGAAATAGAGGTCCGGGGCCTGGGCGCTCCACATCTGCAGGTGTTCGAGCAGGGCGGGCAGGGACTGCAGCGCGGCGCCGGGCCGGACAAGCTGCAGGGCCATTTTCTCGTCGGCAAACAGGGCGAACGGCGGCTGGTAGCGGATCATGGAGCAGCGGCGCTTTTCCGAAAAGAGGTCGTTGTACAGCGCTATGGATTCCGAAAAGTCGTGGGCATCGGTGGCCAGCTTCAGCACCGATGCGGCGTTGAGATATTTGCGGCTGAACGCAAGGCGCAGATTTTCGACGGCCTGGCGGTCCATGATGATGTAGGCTTTCTGGCCCTGGATGTCCATCATGACGGCGGCCTGGGGCAGCAGCAGATAGACAGGCATCAGCGTGCCGGGGCTGGGCTCGGTCATGACGTGGCGCACGACGCGGGCCTCGTAATTCAGCTTGGGCAGGAAAAGGAACGGCAGTGTGCGGGTCAGAATGGACACGCCGGACACCCATTCCCGGGGAATGTCGCGGTTCTCGGCATAAACCAGCAGCTGGGACAGTGCGACGGGTGCGCCGTCCGCTGCCGAAAAGCGTTCCACCAGCACATGGTCCAGCGTGGGGTTTGTGAACGGCGAGAGGAGCAGCGGGCGGGTATCGCCGGACAGAATGTGGTTGGCCACCAGCGATGCCACGGCGGCGGCGACTGCGCGGCTGCCCTCTATGTACTGCTCGCTGCAGCGCAGCTGGCCGGCGGCTTCGTTGGAGATAAGGCCCTCGCGGTGGGTGAAATCCTCCACCCGGAAAGAGACCTCCAGCAGGTGGTGCAGCTCGGCGCGCAGCCTGGGATCGGGGCCGCGGCCACGCTGCTTGTATTGCAGCAGCAGGGCGGATTTCTGTTCCTCGCTCAATTCCAGCGCGTCGGCCAGGTGCTCCAGCTGGAACTCCCGCGGGGTGCGCTGACCGCTTACAATTTTGTACAGCGTGGAGCGGTCGATCGACGCTTTGCGGGCCAGCTCGGCCATTGTGCCGGGGTAGCGGGTGACGAGTATCTTCAGGGTCTGGGTCAGTTCGCTCATGGGGGCGGCCTCCATTTATGGAATGCTTTTACTATACCGCGAAAGTGCCGCGCTGGCAAGTGTAAACTTTTTTGGTACATCGTTGCGATATGCCGGGAAATTTGTTATAATCTGGGAAAGTGAAAACGAGGTGACCGTTATGAAAAAGCATCCTCTTTTGGCGGCAGGGGCCGCGGCGGGCACGGCGGTGCTGGGCGCGGCGTATGCCGTCTACCGCGTTGCCTTTTACCAGAAGCCGACGACGAAGGTGCCCTCCCCGGCGGATATGCCCACGCGGGAGTGTTACCGCAAGGCCATGGGCCCCGACGCCGACGCGCTGGCGCGGGATATGTTCAAGGCCGTGCACATCACGGCGCAGGACGGTACGCCGCTGGCCGCACGCTACTACCACCACGCCGACGGCGCGCCGCTGGCAATCATCTTCCACGGCTACCGCGGCTATGCGGAGCGGGACGGCCTGGGCGGCTATACGCTGTGTACGGCGCTGGGCTACAATGTGCTGCTGCCCGACCAGCGCGCCCACGGCTACAGCGGCGGCCATACGATTACGATGGGCGTGAAGGAGCGCTACGACGCCCGCGACTGGACGGTCTGGGCGCGGAGCCGCTTCGGCCCCGAGGTGCCGATCTTTTTGATGGGCGTCTCGATGGGGGCGGCCACCGTGCTGCTGGCCGCCGGGCTGAACCTGCCGGACAACGTCTGCGGCATTGTGGCGGACTGCGGCTACACCAGCCCGCGGGAGATCACCCGCAAGTGCCTGCCGGAGTATCTGCCCGGCATGCCGCTGGAGCTGACCTATGCGGTTGGACGGCTGGGCGCGATCCTGTTCGGCCACTTTGACCCCGAGGACGCCGACTGCGAGGCCGCCGCAGCGCAGAGCAAGGTGCCGATTTTGTTTGTCCACGGCGACGCGGACGGCTTTGTACCCTATGATATGGGGAAGCGCAACTATGAAGCCTGCCGCGCGAAAGGCAAGAAATTTTTGACGGTACACGGCGCAGAGCACGCCGTGAGCTACTACCACGACAACGACGCCTACACGAAGCAGGCAACGGAGTTTTTGCAGGATTGTCTGGCCCGGCGCGGCTTTGTATGGCCGCCCGAGACCGACGAGCCTGAAAAATAATATAGAGGAGTGTTTAGTATTATGAAGCGTATTGCTACCACGAACGCACCCGCCGCCCTGGGCCCCTATGCCCAGGCTGTTGACACCGGTGACACCGTCTATTGCAGCGGCCAGCTCGGCCTGGACCCCGCCACCGGCGCATTGGCCGAGGGCGTGCAGGCCCAGACGCACCAGGCGCTCAAGAATCTGCAGGCTGTGCTGCAGGAGGCCGGTCTGACGCTGGACAATGTCGTCAAGACGACAGTATTTGTGCAGGATCTGGGGGATTTCGGCACCGTGAATGAAATTTACGGCACCTACTTCCACGGCGGCTTCCCCGCGCGCAGCTGCGTGCAGATCGCTGCGCTGCCGAAGGGAGCGCTCGTCGAGATCGAGTGCATTGCGGTGCGGTAATAGCGCGTTGACGCGAAAAAATGCTTTGCAGGGGCGGATTTCCTATCCGCCCGGGGATGCTTCCGCCGCCGCGGACGGCGCTGGCGCATATAGAATGCGCCCCTACAGTCTCGGCAAGGCAAACACAGCGACAATAATACATAACCGGCAGACCGCCTGAAAACGGTCTGCCGGTTTCGGTTATTTCCCGTAGCTTGCCAAAAACTGCCGGGTGCGTTCCTCTTTGGGGTGGTCGATGAGCTCCTTGGCGTCGCCCTGCTCGACGACGACACCGCCGTCCATGAAGAGGATGCGGTCCGCAGCGTCGCGGGCAAACTTCATCTCGTGCGTGACGATGATCATCGTCGTCTTGTGCTCGGCCAGCTCGCGCAGGACGCGCAGCACCTCGCCGGTCAGCTCGGGGTCAAGGGCCGAGGTCGGCTCATCAAAGCAGAGGATGTCCGGGTGCAGCGCCAGTGCGCGGGCAATCGCCACGCGCTGCTGCTGCCCGCCGGAAAGCTGGTGCGGGTAGTGGTTCTCCCGGTCAGAAAGCCCCATCTGCGCCAGCAGGGCCTTTGCCTGCGTTTCAATGTCGGCCAGAATCTGCCGCCGGTTCTGCTTGTAGTCGGGGCGCTCCTTCGCCAGAAGCTGGCCCGCCAGCATGACGTTCTGCAGCGCCGTGTACTGGGGAAACAGGTTGAAGCTCTGGAACACAAGGCCGAAGTGCAGCCGCTTTTTGCGGATGGCTTCTTCGCTCTGCGTTTTGGTGTCGGCGGCGCTCCACAGCGTTTCACCCGCTACCGTAATGCTGCCGGTGTCGGCGGTCTCCAGAAAATTCAGACAGCGCAGCAGCGTTGTTTTGCCGGAGCCGGACGAGCCGATGATGGCGAGAGCCTCGCCTTCGGCCAGATCAAACGAGATGTCGCGCAGCACCTTTGTGGCACCAAAGCTCTTGCCGATGCCGTTTACTTCCAACAATGCCATAGCCGCGCCCCCCTTACTTGAAATAGTCCAGCCGCTTTTCCAGCCAGCCGAACAGCAGCGTCAGCGCACCGACGAACACGAGGAAGAACACCGCCGTGGAGAACAGCGGCCAGATCAGGCCCTTGGCGCTGTACTCTTTCGCCATCATGATGATGTCCTTGTTGGCAATGACGTTCGCCAGCGAGGTATCCTTGACCAGCGTGATGATCTCATTGCCCATGGGCGGCAGGATGCGCTTGATGACCTGCAGGAGCGTGACGCGGAAGAAAATCTGGGTCTTTGTCATGCCCAGCACCTGCCCGGCCTCGGTCTGGCCCCTGGGCACAGCCTCGATGCCGCCGCGGTAAATTTCCGAGAAATAGCAGGCGTAGTTGATGGCGAACGCCACGACGGCGGCGACCAGACGCCCGCTGCCGCCGGACGGCCATGGGCTGGTGAAGCCCAGCAGGCCGGGCCCTAAGTAGATGACCAGGATCTGCAGCATCAGCGGCGTGCCGCGGATGACCCAGACAAACGTTTTGACGACGCCGCGCAGCGGGGCAAGCCTGCTCATGGAGCCGAACGACACCACCAGCCCCAGCGGCAGTGCGAACAATAGAGTCAGACCGAACAGCTGGCAGTTGAGCCAGAACGCCTCGGCCAGGCGGCCCCAGATGACTGCTGCCTCGCCCATCAGTCGGCCAGCGCCAGGCTGTACTTGTCGGCCAGGGCCTGCATCGTGCCGTCGGCCTTCAGCTCGTCAAAGGCGGCGTTCACGGCGTCGGCGGCATCGCTGCCCTTGCGGAAGGCGACGCCGTACTCCTCGGCGTTCAGCTCGTCCTTGATGGCGAGGTTTGCGTAGTCGGTGCCCTCGCCGATCATGGCGGTGGCCAGCGTCAGATCCAGCACGGCGGCGTCAGCCGTACCGGCGGCAACCTCCATCAGGCAGTCAGTCTGGACGGACTTGCTGACGTAGTCGGCCTGGGAGAGGCTCTCGTCCTCGCTGATGGCGCTCTCACCGGCGGAACCGGCCTCGGCCACGATGGTCTTGCCGACAAGGTCGGCGGTGGAGCTGTAATCGGCATCGGCCTTCATGACGACGACCTGCGCGTTCTTGGCATAGGCCTTCGTGCAGGCGGTGTTGGCCATGACGTCATCGGTCAGGGTCATGCCGTTCCAGATGCAGTCGATGCTCTTGGCGTCCAGCTCGACAATTTTGGTGTCCCAGTTAATCTCAACAAAGTCGGGCTCCACACCCAGCTTTTCGCAGACGGCAGTGGCAAGCTCGGTGTCAAAGCCGGTGAAATTGCCGTCGGCGTCAGTGTAGTTCATCGGCTCATAGACGGTGTAGCCGATGGTCATTTTGCCCTTGTTTTTGATGTAGGCAAGGTCGCTGTCGGCAGTGGCTTCAGCGGCGGAAGCTGCGGTGCTTTCCGTAGAAGCTGCCGTGGATGCGCTGCCGCCGCAGGCGGCCAGGCTCGCGGCCATGCCGAGTGCCAGAACGGTGCTGATGAATTTTTTCATGATACTTCCTCCTATACTTCGCACAGATCCCTCACACTGCCGGTTTAAAGCGGCGGTATGCTTTAATAGTAATGCAAAACCGCGGGTTATGCAAGAGGTTTGGGGGATTTTTGCGGAAAAAAGAATATTTATGCAGGGAAGAGGCGGCAGGCTGCGGCTTGACAAAGGGACAGCACAGCGTTATAATAAGTATAGAAAAAGGCACTGCGACAAGCGGTTGGTCTCTTTCAAATTGGGTTGATAGGTAAGAACCTAAGAACCGTCACTTGGCCGAGTGGCGGTTCTTGCTTTTTACAACGATGCTCAATGTAATAGTCTTGCGACCAACATAAAACGTGAATGTAAAACGCATGATCTCACCTCCTTTCGGAGGGTAGAGACCAACCGCCTGCCGTATGTGCAGTGCCCGCCGCATAAAGCGGCATAAAAAGAATACCATGTTTCGACGGTTTTTGCAACCGGGAAACATGGTATTTTTTATTGCGTTTTTTACTTGATGACCCGTACCATATCGCGGGTGATGGCGTCCAGCGTGGGCGCACCGCACAGGCGCATCGTGTCGGCCAGCTCATTGCCGAGCTGGGCTGTGTAGGCGGCGACGCCGTCGGCACCGGCACCGTAGACGGCGGTGACGAAGGGCCGCGCGATCAGCACGGCGTCTGCGCCGAGGGCCAGCGCCTTGAACACGTCGCTGCCGGTGCGGATGCCGCCGTCCACCAGAATTTTGGCGCGGCCATCCACGGTGGCGACGATGTCGGCCAGCACCTCCTGCGTGGCGGGGCAGTCGTCCAGCACGCGCCCGCCGTGGTTCGAGACAACAATGCCCGCGGCACCGGCCTCGATGGCCTTTTCCGCGCCTTTGACGGTCATGATGCCCTTTAAGATAAACGGCACGCCCGCGGCCAGGGCAATTTCTTTTAACTGCTCCACGGTCTTGCTGCCCGCGGGCGGGTCAAGGTGCTGTAAAAACGGCAGGCCCGCCGCGTCGATGTCCATGGCCATGGCAAAGCAGCCGGAGCTGCGCGCCAGCGCTATTTTCCGGGCCACCGTGGCGTTATCCCATGGCTTGACGGTGGGGATGCCCGCGCCGCCGCAGGCCGTGATGCCAGCAGCCGCGCCCTCCATGACCTTGTGGTTCGTGCCGTCGCCGGTGAAGGCGGCAATGCCAGCCGCCGCGCAGGCGGGGACAAGGATATTGTTGTAGTCCAGATCGTTGTACTTGTCGCCGTAGTGCAGCGCCATGGCGCCGACAGGCCCGGCAAAGAATGGATATTTGAAGCTACGGCCAAACAGCGTCAGGGATGTGTCCGGCTCAAAATTTTCATGGATGGTATCCATGTTCAGCCGTACATTGCGCCAGGCGTCAAAGTTGCGGACGGCCACCGTGCCGCTGCCCTTGGCACCGGGGCCGGGGATCGTGCCGCCGCAGGCGCGGCCGTTGCAGACCGGGCAGGCGCAGCAGGGGCCCATCTGACCCTGGGCAGCCTGTAAAACTTCTTTATATGTCATCTGGATTTTGCCTCCTGTGTTGCGAGCCGATGCGAGCATCGGCCCCTACAAAAATCGGGTAATCATGCTCCGCGCCCATTATAGCGCGTTTTGCCCGCTGCCGCAAGGCCGCTGACGACGACAAGTGCGCACAGTACACAGAGCCCTGCGCCCGCCTGGCCGGTCAGGTCGCCCACAAGGCCCACAAGCGGGCTGGCGGGGATCATCAGCAGACTGTAGGCCATGCTGTCCACGCTGATGAGTGTTGCACGGCGGTCACTGGGGATCGCGTCGTTGAGCCGCTGCATACTGTGCAGGAACCAGACGGAGAGTGCCCCCTGTACGAGTACCGGCCCAGCGGCGCAGAGCAGCGCCGGGGCCGCGCCCGCCAGAAGCGTGCCTGTGCCGACGAGCAGCGCACAGCCGAAATAGAGCGCGCGCAGCCGTTTGGGGTGCAGGCGGCGGCCCAGCGATGCGCCCGCCATGCCCGCGGCCCCGGCCAGCAGACCCGGCAGGAACAGCCATTCCATGGCCCAGCCCTGCTGGGTCAGCCGCTGCTGGACGAACATCGAGGTCAGGTAGGACGGCAGCGAGATGACCGCGTCGGCCATGATAATGCGCCGCGCCGGCGTGCTGCTGCACAGGCAGTCGAGACTGTCCAAAATGTGCACACGCAGCCGGGCGGGCAATTCTTGTAAGATGTGCTTCTCGCGGGTGGCCTGTTCGTCGGTGACGACAGGTTCGGTCAGGTTGGCCGCGGCCAAGGCGGAGACGGCGCTGACCGCGGCGTCCGCAAGGTAGTAGCCCGCCGAGGTCAGCACCCCGGCCAGCAGGCTGGCCAGTGCGCCGAGGGCGGAGGCTAGCTTCATGAAGATTGACGCTTTGGCGTCAACTTTAATGTAGTCGCGCTCTTGTCTGGCGGTTTTCAGGCTGTCGTAGGTCAGGGCTTCCGTGGTGCCGGAGAGCAGGTTGTAGCCCAGCGCTTTCAGCCCCATGCCCGCGCAGATGAACGCGAGACTGGGCGCAAACGCCATGGTGGCGGCGGAGACAACGCCCAGCGCACCGCCGAAGATCAGCGTGCGCCGCCGCCCCAGCAAATCGGCGGCCATGCCGCTGGGGACCTCACACAGCAGACTGACACCGTGGAAAACGCCCTCGGCCAGGCCGATCTGCGCCAGCGTAAAGCCGCGGGCCGCCAGCAGCGCGACCCAGACGGCGTCGGTGAAGCGCAGGGTAGAGGTAAATGCGTGCAGATACACGCAGCGAAGCTGTTTTTGTAAATTCATGGGGGAACACCCTTTCGTGATAGTATACGAAAACGTGCCCTTAAATTTTGTAAAAAGGCAGCAAAAAGCGCCCCGCGGCAAAGCCACAGGGCGCAAAAACTGCACACTTACAGCGTTACCGAGGTAAAAAAGGGCACACTTACAGCGTCAGTAGGTCAGGGGTTTCCTTTTTTCTGGAACACAACACCAAACTGCCAACGCATAAGGGGGGTGCTCTCCTTCCTCGGTAAATTTGGGATAAGTATAGCACAGCGTTTGCCAAATGGCAAGAAAAATTGTACAATAGGGGCATGATTTTTGAAAGCTAAGGGGAACGGGTATGAAACGTCTGGTCGTCGGGCTGCTGGCACATGTGGACAGCGGCAAAACTACATTGGCCGAAGGGCTGCTTTACCGCGCGGGGGTGCTGCGCAAGCTGGGGCGCGTGGACCACAGGGACGCCTTTCTTGACACCGACAGCCAGGAGCGGGCGCGGGGCATCACGATCTTTGCCAAGCAGGCCGTGCTGACGCTGCCCGCCGCGGACGGCGCCGATGAGACCGAGCTGACGCTGTTGGATACGCCCGGCCACGTGGACTTTTCCGCCGAGGCCGAGCGCGCTTTGCAGGTGTTGGATTACGCGGTGCTGGTCGTCTCCGGCACCGACGGCGTGCAGGCCCACACCGAGACATTGTGGAAGCTGCTGGCACGTTACCGCGTACCTACGTTTGTATTTGTCAACAAGATGGACCTGCCCGGCGCGGACGCCGCCGTGCGCCTGCGGGAGCTGCGCGGGCGGTTCGGGGACGGGTGCGTGGATTTTTCCGCCGCGCCCGACCCGGAGGCGCTGGCTCTGTGCAGCGAACCGCTGATGAACGAGGTGCTTGAGACCGGCGCAGCAGCGGCAGAAACGATACAGACCGCTATTGCGCGGCGGCAGGTGTTTCCGGTGCTTTTCGGCGCGGCGCTGCGGCTGGACGGGCTGGACGGGCTGCTGCGCGGCCTGCAGACGCTGACCCGCACCCCGGCCCGGTGGCCGGAATTCGGCGCACGTGTGTTCAAAATCAGTGAGGATGCGGGCACGCGGCTGACCTGGCTGAAGGTCACGGGCGGCGTGCTGCATGTAAAAGATGTGCTGCCCGGCGG
>ULSR01054387.1_pt1 | contig 10219 bp, 10 predicted proteins | sample 1956861 | NCBI WGS metagenome assembly ULSR01 (sample SAMEA4835713, study PRJEB28245) | human gut metagenome | biome: gut microbiome; material: fecal sample | place: Denmark | collected 2008 | reverse complement strand
GGAAGAAGGAGGAACGCAAGGACAGGCTTCACCAGAACTACTTGCGCCGCAAGGCTAATGGCAAGCAGAAGGAATGGGAAGAACGCTACAACGCCAAGCGCAAGGCGAAAATGGAGGCAGCAAAGGCCGCGATCCGGGCCGAGGATATGGAGAAGGGCATTTTTACCACCGTCAGCCAGTTACCCAGGCAGGAGCCGCGCAAGGCCACCTTACCGGCCAGCGCCGCAGTTTAACCATCACAGTGCAAAGGAGGACAAACATGAACGAATTGACTTACACCCGCTGCGGGGATTACTACATCCCCGACCTGGAGTTGTCCGAGCAGCCGGAGGCCCCCATCGGCAAGTATGGCCGTATGCGGCAACGCTACCTGAAGGAACACCGGCCCGGCCTTTACAGCAGCTTGATTTTGAGCAAAAAGCTGTACCCGCACCTGTTGGAGATTGACCGGGCGGCGCGGGAGCGGATGGACGCCATGCTGCCCCGGATGATGGAGGCGGCGGGCGTCACCGAGGAACTGAAAGCCTGTGACCCTATGCGCTGGGTAAGACTGATGAACACGCTGAAGGCGCAGGCGGAGGAAATTGTTTTGTCAGAAATAATCTTCAACTAATTTGGAAAATTGGAAAAAGTAAAATGGCTGTGTTCGTTAAAAACGAAGAAACCATATCTTCTGCAATACATTTCTCCAACAAAAAAACTCCGGTACATCCCAAACGGTTGTATCGGAGTTTATGGATCAAGATGGTAATCGTCAAATAGCGGCGACTGGAAGAAGTCGCACAGGGTAATGCCCAGTCCCTGGCACATTTCATGGATGATCCGTAGCTTTACGGATTCATACGAACAGTTGATAACGTTCCCTATGGTTGATTTCGGCACCCCGCTTTTCATAAAAAGCTGGTACTGTGTCATGTTCCGTTCTGAAAGAAGTTCTGCCAGTCGTTTACTCACGGCTTCATTTAGCTGCATCCGCATCACCACCAATCCCTGTCACTGTACTAATTATTATATGGCGGTACGTTGGAAATTTAGTCCCTGTACCTGTACTAATTGAATGTTTTGTAGTAGAATGTTTGTGTTGTCAGGAAGATGGTGATTATAAAACTTGTGCGTCATGGGAGCGGCAAGGGGCACATCATCCATCATAAACGAGTTGGTGTTCTGAACACACAAAACAGGGAGGCGTGGTATGAAGAAATCATAAAAATGGCGGAAAGTGCAAAGCCCATAAATGAAGAATAGACAGACGCCGGACACGGCGGCCCGCTGGCCGTTGCATCCGGCGTCTTTATTATGGCTTGTTTCTATGCATTTAGAACCCCAATACGGCGGCAACGGGATAAAGAATACCGCCGCCTCAGCAACCACGCCGGAAAAGCCTTGAAATTTCAGTCGTTTTCAGGCTCTAAATGCGTAGGTTGGCGGGCTGTTTGGACATAGCAAAGCCCCGGCAGCGTGGCCGGGGCCTGATGATCTTTACTTAATTCCATGAAGATTCCTGTATTCCCTGGGGCCGAGGCCATAGACTTTCTTGAACAATTTTGCAAAGTGGCCGGAATTGTGATACCCGACTTTAGCCGCAATCGTAGCAATTCCATAATCAGAATTTTTTAGCAAAATCAGCGCCTGGTTTAACCGCAATTCCTTGAGATATTCATACGGCGTTGTCCCATAATACTTCCGAAATGCCAGTTGATACCGGGCTGTACTCATACCCGCTATCTGGGCAAGTTCTTCCCCTGTCGGGTATGCGGCCAGATCATTTTTCATCACCGTTACCGTTTTTCTTAAATTGCGGATGTCCTTATAATCCAGCTTTACAGAAATATGCTTTTGTTCCTGCTCCATGCCTTTCACAACAAGAGAAAGAAGCTCCATTACTTTGCTTTCCAGATAGATTTTCAGCGTATGCCCCTCTGCCTGACAATCCCGTATCTGCTGGAACACAAAGTTGAGTTCCGGCAGACTGGGGTTTTTGAGAATGTAATCCCTTGCAGAGTTGAGAAGTTCGGCGTTGTTCCTGTCATGCAGCCGAAAATAAGTATTGAAGTATTTGGGCGATAGAATCACTTTCGTAAAACGAACAGGCTTCCCGCCCTCGCAATAGGTGTAAGTTTTCTTCTGTGTGTTTAGATAGCAATAAATCCCCTTATCCACCTGATTCTTTTTCCGTCCACCAATCTTGAAAGAACTGCTGTCCGTTTCAAACTGGCTGATCTCCATATAGTCCTCTGAAATTTCAGTGATCTTTTCAAAGGTGTCCTTGGGCGTATAGTCACCAATCAAAATCAAAAGAAGATCGTCCTCAAACTCGATCAGTTGGAACGTGCCGTTTCCGTATTCGGAAAGCATACGGTAGAAAAAAACACCGTCGCCGCAAAGCTCCTGCACCCTTGCAAAGTGCATGGCTTCGGGGAGCTGTAACAAATAGTCAATTACAGATGGAACCATTGTACCGCCGCCTCCTTTCTCTACTTGATAGTATATCATACCGGCTTTCTGCGCGCTACTTCAAAAAAAGGTGACAATCCAATATTTATCGGTCACGATTTTATAAAATATATGAAACAAAAACGCTGAAAACCACAGAAATATCAGCACTTTCAGCGTTTTTCAAAATGCAAACAGTAAAGCGGGGTGGCTATTGAAATTTCCACTTCGTGCGGGTAAAGTAGATTGTGTCAGGTTAGCAAAATCTAACTGGCACATTTCAAAGAAAGGGGTATCGTTTCGATGGAACAAAAACGAACCGGATTATCATACGTTTTTACTCTTGCGAAAGAGGAGCGCGGCAAGTTAAGCCTTGGGATGCTGCTGGCGGTCTTTTCGTCGGCCCTGTCTTTCGTCCCGTATTTGGTAGTCTACCAAATCCTGCTTCTGATAATCAAGCAGGAGGTGACGCTTCCCGCAATGCTTGGTTGGGCCGGAATCGGCATTGCCGCAGCAGTCTTACAGGCAATCCTGACATCCTTTGCCGGTATCTGCTCTCATACGGCGGCTTTCAACACCATGCACAGAATCAAGGTCAGAGTATTGGAGCATATGTCCAAATTCAACCTTGGATTCTTTCAGGAACATGCGCCCGGACAGATCAAAACAACCTTGTTTGATGATGTGGACAGGATTGAAACCTTTCTGGCCCACAGCACTTTGGAACTGGCCCAGGCAATCGTCGTTCCTCTGATGATGTTCATTTTCATGCTGCGGCTGAACTGGATTATGGCGCTTATCATGCTGGTTCCTATGATCTTGGGGATTGCAATTCCGATGGCCCTCATGGGGCGCTACCCGGATTTGACGGACGAGTTTGCAGGCGATACGGAAAAGCTGAACGCTTCCGCAAATGAATTTATCACCGCTATGCCGGTTATCAAAATGTATCACCTTACAGCCGAAAAATTTGAGCAGTACCGAAATTCCTTGAAGATATATACAGACTGTTGGATTAAGATGTGTGAATCGTCCTGCAATCCGCTGTCTATCGCTCTTGTGGTTTTGGATTCTGCCATTCTGTTCACGCTGCCGGTGGGCGGTTGGCTGTATCTGCGTGATTCGCTGTCTGCGGCATCGTATCTTCTCTTTATTCTGCTGACTATGTGCTTTTTCACGTCTTTCCTGAACATGGTGACGATTGCTATGCAGTCTATGGAGCTGGGCAGCGGCCTTGATAATGTGAAGAAGATCATGGATATGGAAACCATGAAAAGCGGACAGCAAACCCTTTCCAAAACCGGCTGTTATGGTATTGACTTTGACAATGTGACCTTTAACTACACACAAGGCGGAAAGGATGCGTTGTCCGACGTTGATATTCATTTGGAACCGGGCAGCTTAAATGCTTTTGTCGGCCCGTCCGGTGCTGGCAAGACGACGGCGGTACAGCTCCTTGGCCGCTATTGGGACGTGAGCAGCGGGACAATCAAGATTGGCGGCGTCCCGGTTACAGAACTTCAAACCGAAAATCTTTCTGACTTAACCGCGTTTGTATTCCAGGATGTATTTCTTTTGGAGGACACGCTTCTTGAAAATATCCGTATGGGAACAGATGCTACCGAGGAACAGGTACGCCAGGCGGCAAAGGCGGCGCAGATTGACGATTTCATTATGAGCCTGCCGAAAGGATACGCAACGAGAATAGGCGACGAGGGAGTGAAATTATCCGGCGGCCAGCAGCAGCGGATTTCGATTGCGCGGGCCATTTTGAAAGACGCGCCTATCGTTGTTTTCGACGAGGCAACTTCCTATTCAGACATTGAGAACGAACACAAAATACAGCTTGCACTCCAAAACCTCCTGCGAGGAAAGACCACGATTATGATTGCCCACAGGCTTCATACCATCCGCAATGCGGATAAAATTGTTGTCTTTCAGGATGGAAAAGTTGTCGAACAGGGAACGCATGATGAACTGATCGCCAGCGGAAGTACATACAGCCATATGTGGGACACCTATACAAGAGAAACTATCGGGGAGGAGTGAAAAGATTATGTTACGCAGTATTCAGAAATTGATTGGTGACAAACGAAAGCAGTTGATATTTCCTATTTTCCTGATGTCACTGGACGCCATCGGAAGCCTTGTCATGTACCTTATGCTGTATTTTACCGTAATTCATCTCCTGAACGGTTCTCTGACAGGTGGGCTTGTACGAAACTATACCATTGTATGCCTTATCAGTGTAATTCTCCGGCTGATTATTTACCGCAGCGGCTATTTTCTCTGCTTTTCCAGAGGGGCCGAAATGTGCAGCGGCCTACGCTTGGATTTGGCAAACCATTACCGTTCTCTAAGCCTTGGCTATTTTAATCAAAACAGCAGCGGGTATCTGCTTAGTACACTGACAAAGGATTTAAGCAATTTTGAACTTGTATTGACCCATACGCTGCCCTCTATCGTCAAAACATTGGTCATGGGCTGCCTGATCTTGGTTGGAACCTTTTTTATCAACTGGAAACTGGCGTTGGCCGAGTGCGTGGTAATTCTGATCGCGCTGCCGGTTTTGAATTGGGGCAACCGGCTTGTAGAGAAGTACGGAACGATCAAGCGTGATCTGACTTCTAAAATGATCTCTATTGTTCTGGAATACATCAAGGGCATGAAAGTGTTCAAGTCTGCAAATATGACAAGTACGCACTTCACAAGAATGTCTGATACGTTGGAGGACATACGGAAAACCAGCGTACAGGCGGAAGTAAAAACCGCCGCCCCCACAAGTATGTATTCTATCATTGCAAATTTCCTTTTGCCGTTTGTCCTGCTGGTTGGAAGCTATCTGTTCCTTGGCGGTACGATTGCTTCTGAACTGCTTGTGGCGTTTATGCTTATGAGCCTTGCGCTTTCTGCGCTGCTGATTGCGTTTGAACATTCGTATAACCTGCTGAAAGAACTGAAACTTGCCACTTCTAATCTGGAACAGGCATTTGACACAAAGCCGCTATCCTACAAAGAAGAAAGGGTAAAGCTCTCGCACTTTGATATTACCTTTGAAAACGTGAACTTCTCCTATAACCAGCAGGCCGATGTTTTACACAATATCAGTTTTCATGCCCCGGAGGGAAGCACTACGGCGCTGATCGGGCCGTCCGGCTCCGGCAAATCTACGGTTGCTAATCTGATCGCCCGGTTTTGGGATGTGACAAAAGGCTGCGTCCGCATTGGTGGGCAGGACATACGGGAGCTAAATCCTGACGGACTTTTGCACTATATCAGTGAGGTATTCCAGGAAAATACTTTGCTGTCCGATACGATTTACAACAATATCAAAGCTGGCCGTGAAGATGCTACCGAACAGGAAGTGATTGCGGCGGCAAAGGCGGCCCATTGTCATGAATTTATCGAAAGACTGCCTGATGGCTATCAGACCCATCTTGCCGAGGGCGGCAACACCCTGTCTGGCGGTGAAAAACAGCGGATTGCTATTGCAAGGGCAATCTTAAAGGACGCGCCTATCCTGCTTCTGGATGAATCAACGGCTTCTCTGGACGCTGACAATGAAGCAAAGATCAATCAGGCGTTAGACCGCCTGATGAAAGGGAAAACCGTTTTCGTGATTGCCCACCGTCTGAACACTATTCAGAACGCAGATCAGATTATTGTGCTGAATCAGGGACGGATTGAAGAAACGGGAACGCATGAAGAACTGTTAAGAAAGAAAGGCCATTACTACGAAATGGTGCAGGAACAGCAGAAAGCAAGAGAATGGATTGTAAAGGGGGCATAGACAGGAGCCGGTAAAGGAGGTAATACCGATGGGGCTACTTGACCTATTACTGGTTGCTGTCGGTCTATCAATGGACGCTTTCGCGGTTTCAGTATGCAAAGGTTTGAATACCAAAATGCACCCAGTAAAAACAGGGCTTGTCGCAGGGCTATATTTTGGTGGCTTCCAGGCGCTTATGCCTACGCTGGGATATATCTGCGGCGGAACAATTCGCCAGTACATTGAAGCGGTTTCCAAATATGTTGCACTGTTTCTTCTGTGCATAATCGGTATCAACATGATTCGAGAAAATCTAAAAGGTGAATGTAAAGAAACAAACGGAGCATTGGGTTTTACTGTTATGGTTCCGGCTGCGATTGCTACAAGTATTGACGCTTTTGCTGTCGGCATAACGCTGTCAGCCTTAAATGTAAAAATTATCCTCTCGGCAACACTGATAGGAACCACAACATTCTTAATTGCATTTGTCGGCGTATGGATTGGACACTTTTTTCGGAAATCGGTTAGGAAACCGGGCCGGAATATTAGGCGGTGTGATTTTAATTTTAATCGGGGTACGGATTTTTATTATGGGCTGACAGAAAAGAATTGGAGGAATTTAAGAAATGAAAAAATTAAATGAATTGAGTGATGGCTCCTGCGGAAGAGTTGTTGCAATCAACGGGGACGCGCATTTTCAAAGCCGCGTGACCTCCATCGGCCTTACGATTGGCTGCCCTTTTGAAGTGATTCAAAATCCGAAAAAGCGGCCCGTTTTGGTGTACGCAAGGGACACGATGGTTGCCATCAACAAAACGGAATCTGACAAAATCATGGTGGAGGTGACAAAACAATGAGTGAAAAAACGATTGCCCTTTTAGGCCAGCCGAACTCCGGCAAATCAACCTTGTTTAATGGCCTGACTGGTTCCCGTCAGCACGTCGGGAACTGGCCCGGAAAAACAGTGGAGCGCAAGGATGGTTCTTTCGTTCACAAAGATACCACCTATAAAATCATTGATCTTCCGGGAACTTATAGCCTGTCTGCAAATTCGGATGAAGAAGTTGTTACACGGAATTACATAGCCAGCGGGCAGGCAGATGTTGTTTGCATATTGGCTGATGCCTCCCAGCTCAACCGCAGCCTTTTCATGCTGGCTGATTATACCGGGATTCGCGTTCCCGTGGTTCTCCTGCTGAATATGATGGATGTGGCAAAATCGCAGGGGAAGCAGATTGACACCAATGGAATCGCTAAATCCCTGGGCATCCCTGTTGTGCCGCTGGTTGCTGCCGATAAAAAACAGTATGGCACATTTTTCCGTATGTTAGAAAGCATTGATAAAAATGCTTCGACTTTAGACGAAAAGCGCCTGGCTCAGATTTATCAAAATACAATCGGGGCCGCGTTTGACGAGATCAAGGCGCTGCTTCCTGCGGACGGAATCGGCATCTATTCGTCCACATGGTTGACTGCAAAGCTGATAGAACAGGACAAATTGGCGCGTTCTCTTGTGAAAGAAACCGTTGATGCAGGCACTTATACCGCGATTGAAAAGAAGCTGTCCGATGTAAAGGACGGAAACCTTTTGACAGGTGATTGCAAATTCCAGTGGATTGACAAACTTGTAAATGAGAACGTGACCAGCAAGAAGAACAAGCTGCTGCGGAGCCGGTTTGATAAGGCGGCCACAAGCAAACGCTGGGGAAAGCCTATTGCCATTGGCATGATCGTTTTAGGTCTGGTCTGCTCTATGGTGATTGGCTTCCCGCTGATGGGGCTTTTCAGCGGGCTTATCAGTGCAATTTCCGTCCCTCTGGCTAACTGGCTGCTGGATATAGGCGCAGCGCCATTCCTTGTATCACTGCTCTGCAACGCCATTTTGACCGCTGTTTCTTTCGCTCTGCAAATGGCAAGCTATGTGTTCGGAATCAGCCTTGTCTTTGGCCTGATGGAAGATGTCGGCTATATGGCGCGAATCTCCTATGTATTCGATGATACTATGACAAAGCTGGGATTACAGGGCAAAGCAATTATGCCTTTCCTCGTCAGTTTCGGATGCAATATCGGCGGAATCACTGGAACAAGGGTCATTGATTCATGGGGACAGCGTGTTATGACGATTGCCCTGTCCTGGGTAGTCCCCTGCGCTTCTACCTGGGGCGTAGTTGGACTTGTCAGCGGTACGTTCTTCGGAAACGAGGCTGCTGTCGTAGTTCTGGCGTTGTTTGCCGTGGCGTTTTTGCACATCTTTATCACTTATAAGGTGTTTGGCCGGTCTTTGAACAAGGTAGAGGGGCGCACCGGCTTAATTATGGAATTGCCGCCTTACCATAAGCCTCATTGGAAAAGCCTGTTTGGTTCCGTTTTCAGCAAAATGGGAAATGTACTTAGCCGCGCACTCCGTATCATTATTTGCATTTCCGTGATCTTCTGGCTGCTTTCTTACTCGGCGGACGGAAATGTGGCGAACAGTATCATTTACAAGGTAGGAACCTTTATTGAACCTGTGACAAGCCTGTTTGGTTTACCGTGGCAACTGTTTATCGCTTTTGTCGCTTCCGCTATGGGCAAGGAGGCTTCTCTTGGCGTTATGGCTTCCCTGTTTAACACGGGAAGTATTTGGGCGGCTATTGAGCAGTCCGCTACCGTAGACACGGCGGCACTTAGTACAAGTATGCTGTCCGTCATATCCAGACCGGAAGCTCTTGCTTTCCTGTTCGCGTTTTTCTTCAATATGCCTTGCCTGATGGCCTTGACCGCAACAACCCAGGAAACACACTCTATGAAATGGACTGTGCGAATTGCGCTCTATTATGTCCTTACAGCCTTGATTATGGCAACGATTGCGTATCACGTCGGTCTTGTCATTTTCTAAAGGAAAGGAGTTATTGTGCTAATTCAATTATTGGAGTATTTACAAAGCGGGAAAACATACAGCGTTCAGGAGTTGGCTGAACTTCTGCATAAGGACGTAGGGAGCATCCAAGTGGAACTTGAATATTTGGAGAACCAAGGATATATCCGAAAAGTGGCTTATCAAGCCGACTGCAACCATAATTGCAACGGCTGTCATGGCTGCGATCAGCCTACCCCGGCTGCCCCTGATGTCAATATATGGGAAGTTATTAAACGAACCGAATAGGAGAAACAAAATGAAACTTCGTGCGTCGGGCGAGGACTATTTAGAAGCCGTACTGATGCTGCAAAAGAAAAATGGTATGGTGCGCTCTATTGACTTTGCCCGGCACATGGAGGTTTCCAAACCCAGCGTCAGCAGAACCGTAGCCATTTTGCAGGAGGGCGGCTTTCTGACAGTAGACAGCGATTATTTTCTGCATTTGACCGAGGCAGGCCAGGAAGTTGCTGAAAAAATCTATGAGTGACACCAATTCTTTACGGAACAGCTTGTAGCTGCTGGCGTCGATCAGGAAACGGCGGAACAAGAGGCTTGCCGGATGGAACACGTGATCAGCGATACGTCCTTTCAAAAGCTGAAAGAAAAGGTACAGGGAACCGATTAGCGTACATCGGTCCTGCACTACATAATGAATGATCTGCCCCCGGACGGGGAAAGAAAAAAACCGTTGGTTTGGGGCAGATGATTTTGTGCGTTCATTTTAGAAATACCATCCTTACCGGCGGTTTTGAAGAACATTTCAAGGCCGCCGTTTCTTATGCCCTCGACAAAGGAGTGACGACTACACGCTGACACGGCGGCTTTAGGAGGGAACCGCCATGAAGCACATTGACCGCCGACAAATTCTGACGGGATTTTTACTGCCGTCAAAAAAAGCCTGGCCGCAGAATGGGGGAAGTCTGGCAGCAGTTGCGAAAATCGTCGCTTTTTAACTGAATATCGTGCTTTTTGCGCTCGAATAGCTTCATGCTGTCCGGGCGCTTTTCTGTTGCCCCGGTGCCGTTCCCCGCCACCTCGTTCAGATTTTCCCGCAAAAATCTGAACGGAGGAAAGGCCGATGGAAGTCACCATCAATTATAACGGACAAGCTGTGACCA
>ULSR01044705.1_pt1 | contig 10261 bp, 2 predicted proteins | sample 1956861 | NCBI WGS metagenome assembly ULSR01 (sample SAMEA4835713, study PRJEB28245) | human gut metagenome | biome: gut microbiome; material: fecal sample | place: Denmark | collected 2008 | reverse complement strand
TCTTCGACTCCATGTGGGGTATCTTTGTGTTGCTTTGCATATTCCTGAATACTTAATACATCGTCATGTGTAAAGTACCATGTCTGTTCCGGTGTATTATTATCAAAATTATCAAAGCATTGATTAATTGTCTTTACATACTCTTCATTTTTATACCAGATAGAATTAGGAATAAGTCCTCCATAGTTCTTATATGTTGCTGCAGAATAATCAGACTTATAATCTGAACTTCCTTCGTATCCTGTATTATAAAATTCTCTTGTTATAGATCTTACTTTTGCTGAAAGTATTCTTGTATTAATCTCTTTGCCATCTTCATCAACGGTAGGAATAATAGGATCATCCTGTTTTGCTTTATTGTTAATTAATGCTACTGTAGTATAACCGTATGTAGTATTTCCAACCGAATCTGATACATGTGTCCTTATAGTAATCATTGAAGATGTCATGCCTGGAGTTTTATACATTGTCAACATCATATTAAGAATCTCGTCTAAATTTTCAATTTCTATATTGTCACGTATATTACCATCTTCTCTGTCTTTAACTGTATTTGCATTTATAATTCTGTCTTTTATTACGTCATAGGCATGTTGTTCAAATCCATCTGCGTTTTCATTTACATATGCACTAAAATCATTGATTGTTAAAACAACCTGGTCACTTTTAATTACAGGGAACTGATCCCATACAGCATACATTATTGCATATGTATTATTTTGAGTTAATTCTTTTGTATTATACAGTTCATTTGCTTTCGCTCTGATACTGTCAGCAACAGATGTATCTTTGCTGTTATATCCTGTTTCTAATGTATTCATTTCATTTGCCATTGTTTCATATGCATAATTAAATAATCTGTCTTTATATCCAATCTGATGAATAAGACCTGCATTTTTATCTCCGGCAACTGTAGCATAATTATTTGCACTCCATCCCTGGAATGAATAATAAACTAAATCTCCGGATGTATCTGTTTCTTTTGCATAAGATGTTCCTGCATTAATTACAACATATCCATATTTACTCTTTTTTGTAAAATTATTGTATGAAGTATTTTCCATTGTTGTTCCAAATTTGTTTTCCTCTAATGTAATATCTTCTGTCATTGCTTTGAACTGATTTGTTCCATCACTGTTTGTTGCTTCATATACACCAATTCCATTATTATTATAAGTAATACCATTAGCTATATAGGCAAATGTACCTGTATTCTGCTGCCATACGGCATATAATGTAATTGGATTTGTAATTTTATATATTGTATCTTCTGTATATTCATTTCCTTTGCTGTCTACCCACTTAACAAATGTTGCTCCTGTAAGTGTTGGATTTGGCAAACTTCCAACTTTTGCATCATATGTGGCTGTTTTTGAATCAGCTCCGTTTTTTGTAAGCTTTGTTGCTGCTTCTGCTTTTTCATCGTATCCAAGGTTCCCGTATGGGTTACTTGAATTATGTTCATAATTAAATGTTATCTGGTATCTATTGGCTTCCCACTTTGCATACATATGAATTACATCAAGGTTTTTAGTTGTTAAATGTGATAAATCATTATTCCATGAATTTGTACCATATTCCCATCCAAAACCATATCCGTTTGAATAGTCTTTTTTAAGACTCCATCCTTTGAATGTCCAACCTGTAAGATTATATACATTTCCTGGAAGTTTCTGATTTGCATGATTATAAATATAAAATGTATCTGTAACTGTTCCTGTTATTTCATTTGAAGCTGAACTGACTGCTCCTGTGTATGGATTAGTTACATTCATCGGTTTGTTCTTTTCAAATATTATTTTATAACTGTTATTAGTTGCATTTACATCCAGTTTAACATCATGAGCCGGCATATAGAATTTAGTTGTTTGGTCTTTATATCCATATGTTTTTCCGTTTTCTGTATACCATTTTTCTACTCTGTAGCCTTCATGATCTGACCATCCTGTAGGATAAAGATTCCTTTTAATTGTTTCACAATCATCATTTACATGCCAGTGATAACCAGATAATGTATCTGTTGTGACTGTGACTACCTCTTCATACTTAAATTTCTTTTTATTATCTTTTTTATTGTTTCCTTCAGATATTACATTTGTCTTGCTTGAATCTATTCCATTGCCACTTTTAATACCATTGTCCTGATCATCCTTATTAGAATCACTATCATCTGTCTTAAGAGTATATGTGTTTCTTGTGTAATAATAATCGACAATTAATGAACCATCACCTTTGACTCTTACAGTTATCGCACTTGGACTTGTGAAGCCTTCGTATGTTTTAACTGTTGGTGTAACAAGTCTGTTTGTCTGGCCTGTTAAATTATCTGTATCTGCTAAGAAATAATTGGTTGTATTATGTTTACTTGAATCTGCATATGTTTTAGTTCCGTCAAGATATAATTTTTCTTTCCAGTGTCTTACAATGTATTTAGTATCTTTATTAGTATTAATTGTTATAGTAACTGTTTTATCTGATGCAGGCATTGTTCCTTCAACTGTTGTATTTCCTATAATTGAATATCCTGCTTCAGGAACAGTAGTAATCTTATAGCTGCTTCCATAATAAACCATCTGACAGAAGTCTGTTTCATTAGTCGCCAGAACTTTTCCGTTTACTGTTACTGTTGCCTTACCTGCTATAAATATCTGGCCGTCAACCTCTTCTGTTAAATTTGGTCTTGATACACTACTTATAAAGCCGTTAAGGTCTAATGTATATTTGTTTCTTATGTAGTAATATTTTACTACCGTAGTTCCGTCACCTTTAATTGTAACAGTCTGTGTACTTGGGCTTGTAAAGCCTTCATATGTTTTTATTGCCGGTGTAACAGAAGTATCTGTTGTGTCTTTGAAATTATCTGTATCTGCAAGTGTATAAGTTATTCCATCAAGGTTCATCTTATAATGTTCAACTTTATATGGCGTATCTGTTTTTGCAGTCCACTGAGCTGTAAATGTATTATCATATGCAGTTAAAGCCTGTGATATGGTATACTCTGTATTGGCTTTATAAACCTTTCTATCTACCAAACTGTACCATCCTGCAAAAACATAGCCCGGTCTGCTTACAACAGGAAGTATAAACTTCTTGTCTTTCCACTGAGCTGTTGCAGTTATTTTATCTCCATTCTTCGTTGTAAGATTCTTAAGCTTAGTACCTGCTGCATATGTCTTACTTAAAATGTTCCAGTGTGCAAATTCCAATGTTCCATTAAATCCTGCCGGTGCTGTTACCTTATCCCAGTCACGGTCAGAAGTTGGTGTACTGTATTTTACAGTATAACTTCTTCCTGTAAATGGATTGGAAATAAGTGTTACATCCTTATTATACTTAATGCCATTCTGTATTACATCATCCTTAGCATTATTAGTATAACCTTTAGTATATACAATTGAATATTCAATTGGGGTCCATGTAGCAGTATAAGTTCTGTTACCTATGCTTCCCTGATTAATTGTAACTATCTTGGATGTTCCTGTAATATCCGTTCCTGTCCATCCTGCAAATATATATCCTGTTCTTGTTGGATTATTAAGTGTAAATGTAGGTGTTTCTATATTATAAGTATCTGGATTAGTCTTACCATTTAATGTACCACCATCTAAATTATAAATGATATTATATTCATCTGCTGTCCAGAATCCCCAGAAAACAAACTCTTCATCTGCATCTGTGTCACTTCTTATCCATGAATCATTCATTTCAAATGTAAGTCCGCTATTATTATACGGATACCAGTTTGAAACATCTGAACCATACAAGTCACTTCCATCTGTAGTATGCCAGTTACCATCATAACAGAATACTTTCTTATCAGAGCTTCGTCTTACATACCAGTAACTAAATGTATGCCCTGTATATGTAAATGCATTTCCATCTGCCAATGTGAATGAATCACCATAATGTACTGTCTGTGAAGGTATGCTTCCTGCACCAGTGACTACTTTGTATGATATCTTGTAATTTATAGCATCCCATCCTGCTTTTACAGTTACATTGCCGTCATATCTCCAATGATAATCTGTATCATAACTGTAAAGGCTTGAATTTTTTATTGCTATTCCGTACTTATTATATACGCTTTCACTTCCCAGATACCAGCCTGTAAATCTGTAGCCTCTTCGTGTTGGTATATCACCATTCATGTAACAGAAGTCGTTTATATTCCATCCAACTGACACGGTGTTTCCATTCTTCCACTCTGCATTATAAAGATTATTGCCGGGATTCTTTAATATACCGCCATTTGGGTCAAATGTCATTGTATACCATTTAATCTCTGTCTTAGCTGTAAGTACCGTATCTTTATTAGGCATTGTATATATAAAACTTAAATCATCAGATACCTTAACATTTCCATTGTACCATCCCTTAAATACATAACCGGTATTAAGAACTGCACTTACCTGTACATTGCTTGCAATGTTTACAATAGTCTTATCAGGATGTGATGTTGCTTTTATTCCCACATCACCTGTTGTCTGTAAATTAGCTGTCTTAGGAGCTTCCTTTTCCCATGTAGCAGTAAATGTAACTGTTGCTCCGTCTGTTGCAGTTAAATTCTTATAAGATGTACCTTTTTCGCCTGACCATGTTGCTGCATTGTGTCCTGAAGTAGTACTGTCATACCCTGTAATAGTCCATCCTGCAAATATATATCCTGATTTTGACGGATTATCTATTGTTACCATTGTATCATAGTCTGCACTTGTCGGATGTGATTTACCATATGTACCACCATCTAAGTTGTATGCTATCTTATAATTAATAGGGTTTGATTTTGCTACAAGCAGCAAATCTTTATCGCCCATAGTTATCTGCTTTGACATTGAATAAGAATACAATGTATTTCCATTGTACCATCCTGCAAATTTATATCCTTTATTCAGTTCTGCATTTATTGTATGATTTGTGTTTGGATATACTTTCAGACTTCTTGTATTGACGTTTCCATCAATATAGACTCTGCTGATACCTTTATCTGATGATGTTTTAAGTGTTACCTTTGGAATTTCTTCGTAACATGCAATAAACTTTGTGTCTTTACCAAGACTTACATCATCTCCTGCATAATCAACATAATAATACTGGAAATGTATAACTTCATCATTAAGATAATATGAATTAGGCACTAAATAATAATTTGTTGCAAAATCATTTTGTGCTTTGCCTTCCCTGCTTGCTTTAAACCATTTAGCTACATCTCCACCATAATTATTCTTACAGTCAAGATAATCTTCATCATCATTTGACCAGTTTGCTGTCTGTAATTTAGCATCCTCTGTACGCCAGCCGACAAATGTATAACCTTCCTTTGCAGGTGCTTCTGGAAGTGTTATATCATTACTATCCCATCTAGCATGTACTGTATGATTTCTGCCTAACGGATAGTTGATTAATCCCTTTCCGTTCTCATCATACCAGTAGCCTTTCTTAAGTGTAGTTGTGTCAATACTGACAACAGATATATCAGTCCACCAGTCACTTGTATCTCCACACGCTTCTATCTCAATCCAGTCCTTTATATAAATATAATTATATCCTTCTGCTGATTTATCATATCCGCTGTAGACTGTCGTATTATCATCTTCTGATTCCGCTTCTATCTGCCAGCTTTCGCCGTTATCCGAACCGCCCCTGTATGAAACCATTACATAGCCTTCAAATCCATAACAGTCCAAACGGAAACGTGCAGATGAATAATCGCTGTTTCCTGCATATACTGTTGTTGTCAGCTTTTTATCACTTGCATAAAATGGATATGTAGTTGTACCATCATAAGTTGCACCACCATCTATAGTTGTGTTTGTGCTTCCTATGTCTCCCGGTCTGTAATTATTTCTAAAATCACTTGTAGTATTTGTATGAATCAGTCCTTCAGTGTCATTCCAGTATCCAAGGAATTTAAACTTATTGATTATATCAGAATGTACTTTAGTGTTACCGTCAAAGAATGTTGCTGTGTATTCTCTCTTTGGTATTGTTATGTCTGATATCTTCATTCCCTGATATACGGTTACTCTTTCAGTTCCCTTAGTTGTTGCATCATTCTGCTCAAGGTTAAGTTCCTTTTTTGCATCTTCACTAAGCTTTGAATGATATTTTATCTTTCTTGGTTTATATGCCGACCAGTTTGTATATGAACCGTTGCTGTCTCTTCCGTCACATGCATACCACTTATTGTCTGTTCCTAATTCTTCTATGTAGTCAATTACATAGTTTTTCTTCAGCTTAGGATAGTCCTTGTAATATGTGTCTGTCTGTACTGTTTCAGTATGTGCTGAATTTTCAAAACCGCTATCATATTCATAACTTAAGGTCGTTTCAGTTATTACTTTTACGCTTCTGTTTCCGTCCATTGTCCATGAATCTGAATATTCACTCTGATACTTTGTTTTTGGACTGAAATCTGTCCATATCTTACTGCCTTCCTGAAAACCTACCATGTTATAGCCGCTTTTTAGATGTGCCTTTGTGATAATTGTATCTCCTGTACCAAAATCATGCGACTGTCCTGCTGTTGTATAATTATAATCAGAACTATAATTATTAACTGATACATAATCCACACCTGAATCCCAGTTCATTGTCATACTGTAAGTATCTCTTTCCCATTCAAGGGTTATATTAGATTCACCTTTATCTGGTCTGTTTTCAACATTACCTACTTCAGTCCAGTCACCTACATAAAGACCGCATTCAGCAACTACCCAATCACCACCATCATAATAATAAGCCATTTTAGAGCCATTAGCATCCCTTACACTTTTTAAATGATATCCTGCTGGTCTGTCTATAATTATTCGTATAAATGGAGTAGCATTATAAAAATCGCCCTTTGCTACATAATAGTTACCTGAACCTGACCATGAAATATCTTTTGATTCAGAATAATTTTCATGTGCTGTCTCCCACGTTGCAATAAGCAGCCATGCAGACTTACATACAGTCTCATATTTTTCCGCCTCGGCAATATCAGTTAAATCTTCATCCCAGAAAACCCATGTATCAGCAATATAACTGTCTGAACCACTTGGGTCAAATGTAAAATAGAACGTCCTGTCCTTAACTCCTGCATTTACAGATACTAGGTTAGATAATGGCACTGTCGTCATTACAGTTATAATGGTCAAAAACATTGCCAGATATCTCTTTAACATACCCTTAGATGTAAGTTTCTTTAATCTCTCTTTCATATTCTTTTCTTCTCCTTCCTGCTAAGTCTTTCTCCTAGCTGACTTGGCTATATTAAGCCTGTATTATAATAGTGTAAGATATTATTTTTTAAGGGATAAATTTACATATCTATTTAAAAATATCTTCCTACAACTACTACATCTTATATATGACAGACACTATAATCATTTTTGATGAATTTTATGTAAAAATATCTGACTATAATAGTTATGTTACATTTTTTAGTATCTTTATGTGTTGCATTAAGGCTTTTTTATTATTCAGGGCATAAAAATAAGACTGCCTGAAATTAATCAGGCAGCCTCCTATAAAAATAAAACATTATTTTTCGATTATATTTAATTCTTTATGAAAATTAATCAGATTACTGAAAAAAATAATACAGAGCCATAAAAATGACCCTGTATTATCTCTTGCCTAAACGCATGTTAAAAAACAATTGTTTATTCTCCTTTAGTTCTGCATATCTATCAGCTAATGGACACCCATTTCTGTTTGGTATGGCACAAAACAAAGCTAACGGACACCCATTTCTTTGTCTGTGACAAAAGCATATCAAAAAATAATCTAAATGTCAAGATTAAAATAATTTAACTAATCCATATGAGTCAATATCTTTCTTATTTCCATCATATATTTTTGTCTCCAAGATATTCCACATACCATGTTGGACATTATAATTATTTATATGTCTAATACAATTATATGCAACAATATCTGCAAGTTGCAAGCCAATACTATTTTCTTCTTTAACAGTAAAACTTGTTGTGGTTATATACTTATCAATTGCTTCTGGCATATAAATATTTGTACCATTTTGCAATATATTAAAATAATGTTTTTGTATTTTTCTATTTTGTGTTTCTTCTCTTGATTCAAATACTATACTGCCACGAGCATTGTTTTTTGTTAAAAAATGCAAATAGTTATTCATTACACAAGAAAATAATAATTCATATACATCATGGCTTAATTTAGGATACTCTTTTGAATATTCCTTTACATTAGTAAAAGATGCTATTATTTTAAAATCTACACTAGCAATACTGTTCCTTAGTGAATCCCAAAATTTAGTACGCATTTCAGCATCAGAACACATTATTTTAAAATCTTTCTGTTTTTTAAGGATATCTGTATAATGAAATACAATATTAGGATTCCCTAAAATAGATTTTGTATTCTGTATAGACGGTATTAAGAATTTTTTATAATTGTTTCTTGATATTATAATACCACCAAGCAACAAATAAGGATTTGCTTTTGTTTCTGCACTTTCATCTAAAAATAATATATAATCTGAATTTGTCATATAGTCCTCACTAATTATTAATACATAATAAAATTATTATATACCAATATTTGACATATATCTACAAGAACATTTGTTTAAACAACTTTATTTTTCATCATATCATACAATATTTTTTTATTAAATTGCATAAAAATAAGAGGCTATGATGATTCACAACCCCTTACTTATTGTTTTATATATTGTACCTATCATGGTCTGAGATAGCGGAATGCTACTTCTGTATGGTTACCAATTTCTTTCTTCTAAAATAATTATATTCACCATATTAATAATTTCCTATGCTGTATGAATATCCTCATATGTTTTTCTCATAATATTGTCTCCTTTGCTATTATCTTTTATCAAGAGACTGCCATTCATGTAATTTGCATTTATGACAGTCTTTTATAATTATTATGTTTATTACATATTAATATATTAGCTTGTAATTTCTATTAATATACTAAGTAAGGAAGAAATTGTGTGTTAATCTTTACATAAGTTTTTGTCTGTTCTTCCACATCTGGATTTAATGTATTATACATTTTAATTGCAGTATCAATGCTTTCATTAAATACAAAGTAATCATATCTTCTTCCTTCAATTCTGTAATAAATATATTTATTACTTGTAGGAATTATTGTATCCCATGTAATTTTCCAATCTTCTGTTGCATCATCATTAAATCCATATACTATGCAAGGTATATAATTTGTGCCTGATGAAGAGCCTGTATCATCATTACCATTATCTTCACTTCCATCAGCATTACCCGTATCTTCATTACCTGAATCATTACTATTATCCGGCTCATCAGGAACATATTCAGGTTCATTATATTCCGGCTCACTTGGTGTATTTGGTACATCAGGTGTCTCTACAGGCTCATTACTTGGTGTATCAGATACATTTCCATTATCTGCTCCATTGTCTCCTGCATTTTCATTTCCTTCTGATATATTGCTGTCTGAACCATCAGCTACAATTGTATCTTCCTTTGGTTCTTCCTTTGCTGCTACATCTGCCTTTGTAGTTTCTGTGCTTTCTGTTGCATCTTCTATCTTGGCATCTTCGGATACCTTTACTTCTGTACCGTCTGTCTTTACAAGTGTAGAAGCATCTTTTACCTTAATGTCACTCACTGAAAGCTTTCCATTATCAGTAGATGCCGTTCCTGTAAACACAGCCTTATTGCCATTGTTATCTACTACTTCAATTGTTGCTTCTCCATTTTCCCCTACTGTAGCATTGCCTTCTAACTTTGATGTATTTCCTTCTGCATCTGTGTAGTCAAATACTACCTTGCTTGACTTCTTTGTATTGTTCTTATCTGCTGTTGTTACATTCTCCTGTGTTACTGTTGTATCATTATCCTTTACGGTATTATTCTTCTTTCCACAGGCTGTCATTCCAAAGGCTAGTGTAAGTACAAGAGTTAATACGCCTGCCTTTAATAAATTGTTTCTTCTCATAATTAAAATCCTTTCTAAATTACAATATGCCTGCCTGTACTTGGATACATTAGATCTATACTTATTTACATATCCATATCCATATCCATACATATCAGGCACATTGATTATTTCTAATTAAATTATTACGCCTAAGTAAATCTATTTTATTATACCACTTAATTAATTTAAATGGAAGCTTGAATATTATTGTCTTAAGCATCTGTATTATATATGACAGAAAAATAATTGGATGTTTTTACATAAAAAAAAACTGCCTGGTTGAACTTCAAATTTTTCAGACAGTCTTTTAATTTAT
>ULSR01051464.1_pt1 | contig 10286 bp, 10 predicted proteins | sample 1956861 | NCBI WGS metagenome assembly ULSR01 (sample SAMEA4835713, study PRJEB28245) | human gut metagenome | biome: gut microbiome; material: fecal sample | place: Denmark | collected 2008 | reverse complement strand
GATTTCTTCGTCATCGAGACCAACGACCTGACCCAGTACACCCACGCCGTTGACCGGGACCTCTCCATTGCGGAACGCTACTACCGCCCCGCCAGCCATGCGATGAAAAAGCTCATCGCCATGGTCATGGAAGCCGCCGACGCGGGGCAGATCCCCGTGACCATCTGCGGCATGGCCGTCGGCAACCCGGCCAATACGATCCAGTACCTGAAACTCGGCCTCCGCAGCTTCTCCATGAGCCCCCAGAGCCTCATCGGCGTGAAGCGCGCACTGCTGGAAGCAGACAGCCGGGATTGACAGAAAGAATATGTACTACTGAAGCATAAAAAGGGGCTGCTGCACATCGTTTTAGCCGAAAGTGCAGCAGCCCCTTTCTTAGATCAGAAGGCCCGCGCCGATGCCGATGAGAGCCGGCAGCAGCCAGCCAAAGCCGAGGCTGCTCAGGGGCAGAGTGTTCATCAAGGCGGAGAGGGGGCCGAAGGGCAGGGCAGCAGGGATGCTCTGGATGGCCGTGAAGAGGATGCTCAGCCGCCAGACCGATGTCCGCTGGAACCGTCCGGGCAGGAACTCCACCACGATGAGGACGATGGCGATGGGGTAGATGGCGTTCAGCACCGGAACGGAAAGGCTCAGGATGTCCGCAAGGCCGATGTTCGCCAGCAGCATACTCACCAGCGCGAAGAAGGCTGCAATGGTGGGGTAGGGCAGCTGGGGCAGAAGCTCGTGGAAGTATTCGCCTACGCTGGCGATGAGGCCGACGCAGGTGTTGAAGCAGGCGATGACGAAGATAACGGCCAGAAGCACCTGTCCCACCCGGCCAAACAGGCCGTCGGCCAGTGCCGTCAGGACGGAGGCGCCGGTGTCACTGCCGGGGAACGCGGCCCCCGAGATGCCGCCGATGTGGGTCAGCATGGCGTAGACCACCAGCAGCATCCCGCCCGCGATGAGCCCGGCCCGGATGGTGCCGCGCCGGACGGCAGCTTCTTCCGTGATGCCCACCGCCTGAATGTTCAGCGCGATGACCGCGCCGAAATTGAGCGCTGCCAGCGCGTCCATGGTCTGATAGCCGTCCAGCACGCCCTGTGCGGCGGGGAGGGCGGCGTAAGCCTCGGCAGGCGTGCCGTAGCCGGGCGCGGCCGGACGGAGGATGCAGCCCGCGAACAACACCACGATGAGCACCAGCAGGGCAGGGCAGAGGATGCGGCCCAGCCGCTGGGTCAGCTTTTCGGGCTTGAGGGCCACAAAGTACGCCGCAGCAAAGAACACGAGGGAGTAGATGAACTGTCCCGGTGTGCTCCGCCCCACCAGCGGCGTCAGCATCTCAAACGAGGTGCTAGCCGTGCGGGGGATCGCGAGGCAGGGACCGATGGACAGATAGACCAGCACAGCGAACACCTGTGCGAAGCGGGGATGGACCCGCCCGGCCAGCGCAGGCAGACCGCCCGCCCGGGCCACTGCTGCCACGCCCGCGATGGGCAGACCGATGGCGCTGACGGCAAAGCCCACAAAAGCGAGCCAGAGCGCCGTCCCGGCCTGTGCGCCGAGGAAGGGCGGGAAGATGAGGTTGCCTGCTCCGAAGAACATCGAGAACAGGGTGAACCCCACCAGAAGGAGCTTTTTGCCCCGGAGGGCCTGAGCGGAATCGTGCATGGTCATCTCTCCCATCTGTGCGCGGAGGCACGTAGAATAAGGATTACTTTATTCCAGTGTAGTGTTTTATGACCTTCATGTCAAGAGAAGAAAAGATGAAGGATTGTATTCTCATACATGATGTGATATTCTGAAAGCGAGAAAACGAACAGGAGCAAAGAAATACATGGATAAAACAAAAAAACGCCGCATTCAAATCTTAGCGGCGTCGGTGTTCTGGCTGGGCGTCTGGCAGGCGGCAGCTGCGGCCATCGGGCAAGAAGTCTTTCTTGTCTCGCCGGTGCAGGCCATCGGTACGCTGGTGGAGCTGCTGCCGCAGGCCGAGTTCTGGCAGCGCATCGGTTTCAGCGCCGGGCGCATCCTGTTGGGCTTCGGGCTGGGCGTTCTGTCCAGCGCGGTGCTGGCGGTAGCCGCCGAAAAGTGGGAGTGGGTGGACGCCCTTCTCGCCCCCGTGATGCAGCTGGTCAAGGCTACTCCGGTGGCGAGCTTCATCATTCTGGCGCTGGTGTGGGTCAGCGGCTCGTCGCTGTCCGTCCTTATCAGCTTTCTGATGGTGCTACCCGTCCTCTACAGCGCAGTGCGCACCGGCATCGGGAGTGCTGACCGCCAGCTTCTCGAAATGGCGCAGGTGTTCCGTCTGCCTCTGGGGCGGCGTCTGCGGGCGGTCTGGCTCCCGGCGGTGCTGCCCGCGTTCCGGCAGGGATGCAGCGTGGCGCTGGGCATCTGCTGGAAGAGCGGCGTAGCAGCAGAGGTCATCGGCCTGCCAGACGGCAGCATCGGCGACGCGCTTTACCGGGCAAAAATTACCCTTTCCACCGGAGAGCTGTTTGCCTGGACCTTCGTCATCATCCTGCTGAGCGCCGTATTCGAAAAGCTGTTCCTCGCTCTGCTGGATAAAGCGGTAGCGGCAGTTCTGGGCGAAGAGGGGGCTGAAAAATGAGTGAAACCAACAACAAACTGGAAATAAAAAATCTGTCTAAACAATTCGGAGAGAAAATCCTCTTCGAAAACCTCTCGCTTACCGTGGACGGCCCGGCGGTGCTCTGGGCGCCAAGCGGCTGGGGCAAGACGACCCTGCTCCGCATCCTGATGGGGCTGGAAGCGCCCACCTCCGGCAGCGTGGAGGGCGTAGGCCGGGTCGGCGCGGTCTTTCAGGAAGACAGGCTCTGCCCTCAGCTGACCGCCGAAGAGAATGTGGCGCTGGTGCTGACCGCAGAACAGTACAAGGTCAAAACACAATACAAAGAGCAGATACGAGATGACCTTATACAATTAGGACTGGATGACGAGGCCCTGGCCCTGCCTGCCCGGAAGCTCTCCGGCGGACAGAAGCGCCGCACCGCCTTGCTGCGCGCTCTCTGGGCCGAGAGCGACACGCTTCTGTTAGATGAGCCCTTCACCGGCATGGACCCCGCCGTCATGAAAAAAGCCGCAGCCATGCTCAAGGCACGCTGCGGCACAAAGCCCACCCTGCTGGCGACCCATGATCAAGAAGCCATCCGGGAGCTGGGGTGGAAAGTAATCGAACTGGGCTGAAACGAAAGGAGCCTGACCATGGAGAAAAAGACGAGCTGCCTGCTCTGCGTTCTTACCGCGCTGCTTCTCGCTGTGCTCTATCTCTGGGCCGCCTTCCGCCCGGGCATCTGGCTGCGGGATGCCTTTTTGTATCGTCAGGCCGACGGCAGCTTTTCGGGCAGGGATGCGTATGCCGCCTACACCATGCAGATCGCCCAGACGGGAAACGGTGCGGAAGTGGATTTCACGATGGACGGAGAGACGCGGCGCTATCGGCTCGAATCGAAAGCCGAGGGCATGAGCGACCCGGGCGTAAAAATTGAGCAGGACGGAGTGGTCATTTTTACCGGGACCGCGCTGGGCGACCCCGGCGACGCCATCCTGTGGAGGGAAGACGATGGGGGCCTTGCCGACGAGGTGAACGTCATTGTCAATGGCGAATACCAGAAATCCGACCTCTGGCCCAGTTGTAACTGGCTCTATAATGTAGCCGTCGGCGGGCGGCGGGAGACCCGGGGCAGCATGGCGTTTCTGCTGCCGATAGGGGCGCTGGTGGTGCTCCTTGTGCTGGATGTCCGGTTCCCGCTGCTGTTCTGGAACCTCCGTCACGGGCTGGAAGTGTACGGCGGTGAGCCAACCGAATGGTATTACGCGATGCAGAGAGTGAGCCGCATTACCAGCATTATCGGTGTTTTTGTGCTGGCGGCGATGAGCTTTGCTGTTCACTGAGGCTCACAGCAGCTCGGCAAGGATGCTGTTCTGTACGATGAGCCCGGCAGGCGTGAGGGCGAGGGTGTGGCCGTCAAAGTTGGCGTAGCCGCTCTTCACGCAGTTTTGCACAAAGGCCAGCTGTGCGGTGGAAAACTCCCTGCCATAGCGTTTTTTGTATTCGTCGAGGCTCAGACCTTTGCGCAGACGCAGCTGCAGGATGAGATAATCCTCCGCACCGCAGCCGCCGTCCATGACGGGCGCGGCCTCGTCCCGCAGAAAGGCTTCGGTGTCGGCGGGGTAGTAGAACCGTTTGCCGCCCATGCAGGAGTGGGCCGCAGGGCCGATGCCCAGATAGTCGCCGCAGTCCCAGTAGATGAGGTTGTGCTTTCCCTCATAGCCCGGGCGGGCGAAGTTGGAGATCTCATATTGCCGGTAACCATGATGTTCCAGCTGCTCGACGGCGTAGAGGTAAAAATCTGCCGCCTCGTCGGAGGTGGGCAGACCCTCGGGGGGCGTCCGGCCAAAGGCGGAGTCGGGCTCGATTTTTAAGAGGTAGGCGGAAATGTGGGCCGCGCCGCCATCCTCGATAAGCTCCAGCGTCTCGTCGAACTCGGCCTGCGTATAATGGGGCAGGGCCAGCATGATGTCGCCGCTGATGTTCTCGAACCCGGCACGGCGTGCGGCGGCGAAAGCGGCCCGCGCCTGCTTTGCCGTGTGGGGGCGGCCCAGCGTCTTGAGCTGGCTGTCCCGGGCCGACTGGACGCCGAAGGAAATGCGGTTGACGCCCGCCTCCCGGAATGCCCGGAGAGAGTCTTCGGTCACGGTCTCAGGGTTGGCTTCCAGCGTGATCTCGGCCCCGGGCAGGGGCTGCGCGGCGGCGATGAGCCGGGCGGCGTCTGCCGGGTCCAGCAGACTGGGCGTTCCACCGCCGAAATAAAGGGTGTCCGGCCGCAGGGGCGCGTCCGGCGCAAAGCGGGAGAGTTCCCGCAAAAGGGCGTCCACATAGGCCCGGGGAACGCCGCGCTGGCCGGGGGCGGAGTAAAAATCACAGTACCGGCATTTGGAAAAACAGTAAGGAATATGCAGATAAAGTCCGAGAGACATCAAATATCACAGCCTTTTTCATGAATCGTTCATTTCTATGCAGTATACTATATTTCGTAGACCGGGGCAAGGCCGAGGCCGATGCCCTGATTTTGAATGGAGGATTCCTTATGGATTACAACAACTATGACCGCGGCTATGCGGAGCCTTCGATGAGCGCATCGGACTATATGACCCGCACCTACCGCTGGATGGCCGGCGGCCTGCTCGTCACCTTCGCAATGGCCTATATCACGGCGACTACACCCCTTATCTATCTGGTCGATTCGCTTTACTTCCTGCTTACCATTGGTGAGCTGGCGCTGGTGTTCATGCTCAGCGCCCGGGTGCAGAAGATGTCCATCGACGGTGCAAGAGCCGCGTTCTTCGGATACGCCATTCTGAACAGTATGGTCCTGAGCTACTACTTCCTGATGTTCTCGGTAGGCACGCTGGTCATGGCTTTCCTCGCCACGGCGGTCTACTTCGGCCTCATGGCTGTGTACGGCACCACCACCCATAAAGACCTCACCGGCTGGGGTCCCCGCCTCATGATGGCTCTGGTGGCCATGATCGTCACCAGCCTTGTGGGTGCGCTCTTCGGCTTTGGCTTCGGCACCTCGGTGCTCTACTGCGGCATCGGCCTGGTGGTGTTCATGCTGCTCACCGCCTATGATACCCAGAAGCTCCGCCAGATCTACGCTTACTATGCAGGCGACGCTGAGCTGGCCGAGAAGGCTTCCATCTATGGCGCACTGACCCTGTATCTGGATTTCATCAACATCTTCCTGTACGTCGTCCGCCTGCTGGGCATGAACAGCCGCAGCCGCAATAACTAAATAGGACTTTAGGCCCCGGTCATCCGGGGCCTTTTTGTGTCCTTTCTAATAAAGGATGAATAAACCCCGCTCTGCCGCTCCAAACTACCACCAAAGAAACGATTCCGTACACAAAATGGATTGGAGTAACGAACGATGGAGCAATTCAGAAAGTTTTTGCGGGACAAAGCCTTTGCGCTGGTGCTTACCGCCTGCCTGCTGGCGGCGGCAGCGGCCGGGGTGTGGGCTGTGCGCACGGTGCGCAATGAGCTGAAGCAAGATCTGGACGCGGTGCGAAGCCCGTCCAGCACCGCCCCCGGCATCGACGAGGGCATCAACACATCGCCCGGCGTTGCCGGAGAGGAGGAAGCCGAATGGCAGCAGCAGAACGCACCCGCAGCAAACAGCGTGGCCAATGTGCCAAAAGCGGACAGCTCGTCCGGTGGGGCTGCGTCCTCTTCTGGTGCGCAGTCTGGGTCTGGTTCGGTGCGCGAACCCTCCGCGCTGCAAACCGAGTCCTTGCCTGCCAGCAGTTCGGCTGCGCCTGCCTCCACGCAGCCTGTCTCGGGGCGCGTCTTAAACAGCTACAGCGGCGATGAGCTGGTCTACAGCAAGACGCTGGGTGACTGGCGCACCCACAACGGTGTGGACTACGCCGCCAGCAGGGGCGCGGAAGTGACCGCCCCGGCGGCAGGCAAGGTGGTGGAGACCGGCACGGACGACAAGTGGGGGCCTGTGGTCGCCATCGAAGATGCTTCCGGCAGGGTCTGGCGGGTCTGCGGCACGACGGACGCCAAGGTGAAGAAGGGCGACACCGTCTCGGCCGGGCAGACCATCGGCAAGGTGGGCAGCGTGAGCTGTGAGTGTGCCGAGGAGAGCCACATCCACTTGGAAGTCATGGAGGGCGAAAAGTATCTCGACCCCATCAAGGCCATGAAATAAGCAAAATTTTCCGGGCAGGTGCAGCAGAACGCTGTACCTGTTTTTTTCACATTGCTTTTGGCGGTCGATTCTGGTATGATAAACTAGAATAAGTGTGAAGACAGAAGAAAAAGCGGAGGAAACGAAACATGAAGGTCTTAGTGGTAGGCGGCGGTGCTGCCGGCCTGATGGCGGCGGGCGCGGCCCTGCGGCAGGGGCATGAGGTGACGGTGCTGGAACATATGGAAAAGCCGGCTCAGAAAATTCTCGTTACCGGCAAGGGCCGCTGCAATGTGACCAATGACTGCACCGCAGAGGAATTTCTGCACCATGTGCGGACGAACCCCCGCTTTCTGTTCTCGTCGCTGGGGGCTTTCCCGCCGGCCAAGACGATGGAACTGTTTGAGTCTCTCGGTGTGGAGCTGAAAGTGGAGCGCGGACGCCGGGTGTTCCCGGTGTCAGATAAGGCCGAAGAGATTCGGCAGGCTCTTCTGCGGTACGCAGACGGAGCGGACATCGTCCACGACGGGGCAAAAAAGCTGCTGCTGGAGCCGCTGGCCCAGCCGGAAGAAGCGCCTGCTGCGCCGGAAAATCCGCGCCACCCGAAAAAGAAAAAGCTCGGCCCGGCCTATCGCTGCGTGGGTGTGCGGGGAACTTCGGGCCGGGAGTACAAAGCGGACGCCGTGCTGGTGGCAACGGGCGGCCTGAGCTACCCCACCACCGGCTCCACCGGCGACGGCTACAAGCTGGCCCAGCAGGCAGGCCACACCCTCGTGGAGCCTGTCCCCAGCCTTGTCAGCCTCGTGAGCCATGACGCCGACTGCAAGAAGATGATGGGCCTCGCCCTCAAGAACGTGACTCTCACCCTCCACGAGGACGGCAAAGCCATCTTCGAGGAGCAGGGCGAGATGCTGTTCACCCACTTCGGCATCAGCGGGCCGCTGACTCTCAGCGCGTCGAGCCATCTGGGCGACATGAAAAAGCACAAGTACGAAGCTTTTATTGATTTGAAGCCTGCCCTCAGCGAGGAACAGCTTTATGACCGCATCACCCGGGACTTTGCCCTTCTGGCGAACCACGCGGCACAGGGCGCACTGGTGAAGCTGCTGCCGTCCAGTATGCAGCCGGTCATGGTGGCCCGCTGGGGCATCGACCCGGCCACCAGGGCAAACCAGATCACCCGGGAGCAGAAGCGGGAACTGGTACAGCTGATGAAGCACTGGCGGGTGACTATCGACGCCCGGGGCGATTTGGCACACGCAGTCATCACGTCAGGCGGCGTGTCGGTGCGGGAGGTTGACCCCAAGACCATGCAGAGCAAAAAGGCCCTCGGCCTCTACTTTGCAGGCGAGGTGCTGGATGTGGACGCCTATACCGGCGGCTATAATCTGCAAATCGCATTCTGCACGGCACAGAGTTTTGCGAATCATCTGGAATGACCTCTCAGTCTGCTTCGCAGACGGCCCCCTCGTTAGGGCAACAACAACGACTGCCGCCAGCGGTGGAACGGCGTCAGCCGTGACGGAGAGGTTTAAGCGGCTGGAAATTTCAGATTCATAGAGAAGGAGATATAAAAATGATTTCTGTTGCGATCGACGGGCCTGCGGGCGCAGGCAAATCTACGCTGGCGCGGCGTCTGGCTGCGGACTTCGGCTACATTTATGTGGACACCGGTGCGATGTTCCGTACCATCGGCCTTTATGCCCTCCGCGCGGGCAAAGAACCGAAGGACAACGAGGCAGTCGATGCGCTGCTGCCCAATATCACCCTCGAGTTTGCTTTTATCGAGGGCGAACAGCATATCTATCTGAATGGCGAGGACGTCAGCACGGCCATCCGCACCGAAGAGGTGGGAATGGCGGCTTCTGCCGTGGGTGCAAATCCGGCGGTGCGCGCCTTCCTGCTGGAGATGCAGCGGGACATGGCCAAGACGCAGAACATCCTGATGGATGGCCGCGACATCGGCACCGTGGTGCTGCCCAATGCGACTGTGAAGATCTTCCTCACCGCCAGCCCGGAGGCCCGCGCCACCCGCCGCTGGAAGGAGTACCAGCAGAAGGGCATCGATACCCCCTACGAAGATGTGCTGGCCGACGTCAAGCAGCGCGACTATCAGGACACCCACCGCGCCGCAGCCCCCCTCAAGCAGGCAGACGATGCCGTGCTGCTGGACACTTCGGAGCTGAATTTTGAGCAGAGCTTTGAGGCCATGAAGAAAATTATCACGGAGAAGGTCAGATGATACTATATTATATTCTGGTCCCGCTGGCATGGCTGGTGTTCCACATCGGCTTCCGCGTCCGGTGTGAGGGCAGGGAGAACCTGAAAAAAATCGGTACGAAGGGCTGCATCATTGCCCCCAACCATATCTCAGCCATCGACCCGGTGTTCGTCGTCATCGCCCGGTTCTGGGGCCAGCGGATGACAGTGTTTGCCAAGAAAGAGCTGTTCGAGATAAACGCATTCCTGTCGTGGTTCTTCCGGTGCGCCGGTGCAGTCTGTGTCCGCGGCACGAAAGAAGAGGTCAGCGTCATCGACGACACCGTGAAAAAGTGTCAGGAGGGCGGCACACTGCTGCTCTTTCCGGAGGGTACACGGGAGCAGGAGGGAAAGTTCCTTCCCCTCAAGAGCGGCCTCTTCGTCATCGCGGCGGCAGCAAATGTGGACGTCGTGCCTTGCCGTATCTATTACGACACCCCCGATGGTAAGATGAAGCTGTTCTGCAAGGTGCGTGTCATCTTCGGCGAGCCCATGCCCGCTGCACAGTTTGCGATGGAAGGCCGCCGCGACATAAAGAAACTGCGGGAAAATAAGCAGGCCGTTCTGGATGCGTGGAGTGAATTGTGATGAACCTCTCAGTCTCGCTATCGCTCGACAAGGCCGAGTTGCGGCTCCCAGCATCCGCTGCGCATTGCTTGCGTCTCGCTGGCCGCTGCCCCAACAGCGACTCCCTGTTTCCGCCACTGGCGGCGGTCGTCGCTGTTGCCCCTAATAGGGAAGCCCTCTGGCGAAGAGATGAAGCCTTGCGGAATGCCAAAGCCTCCCCTCGGTAGGGGAGGCGGCATCGCGCAGTGATGACGGAGAGGTTGAATTTAGGAGAGTACAATGGAAATCAGACTTGCAAAGACTGCGGGTTTCTGCTTCGGCGTGGACCGCGCGGTCAAATTGACCTACGGTCTGCTGGATGAGGGCCGCAAGGTGGCCACCCTCGGCCCCCTCATCCACAACCCCCAGACCGTGGAAGACCTTGAGCGCCGGGGCGCACTGGTAGCAGACACCCCCGCTGATGTCCCTACGGGCTACGAGGTGGTCATCCGCAGCCACGGTGTCCCCCGCAGCATTTACGACGAGCTGGAAGCCCGGGGCTGCACTTATCACGATGCTACCTGCCCCTTCGTGAAGAAGATACAGAAGATCGCTTCCGAGGCCGAAGCCGCCGGTGCAGTGCTCGTGGTGGCCGGTGATGCGTCCCATCCGGAGGTGCAGGGCATCGTCGGACATACCCGGGGAGAGGTATTCGTTTTCAGCGATTTGGCCCAGCTGAAGGCGTGGAAAGGGCCTTCTGACCCCCAAAAGCCCATTTTTGCA
>ULSR01059737.1_pt1 | contig 10362 bp, 8 predicted proteins | sample 1956861 | NCBI WGS metagenome assembly ULSR01 (sample SAMEA4835713, study PRJEB28245) | human gut metagenome | biome: gut microbiome; material: fecal sample | place: Denmark | collected 2008 | reverse complement strand
ACACGATGGTCAAGGACCACCGCACCAACTACGAGACCGGCAACGTGGACGCTGTCATGGACGGCGACCTCGACGGCTTCATCTTCGCTTACCTCAAGGCCGCAAGCCGTGGTGAGCTGCAGGATACCTAAAATCAGAGCATAATAAAAACGTCTGTACTTCGTTTGGAGGTACAGACGTTTTTCTTTTTATTCGAGGTCGCCAAGTATCCCCGGCCAGAGGGCTTCCTCCTGCCGCATGGCGACGAAGCAGCAGTCGAGGTACATCTTGTTTACGGCAGCGACGATGGTACCGCGCAGCAGACGCTTTTCGTCGGCGGCATCCGGGTCGAGGCCGCAGATGGTGCGGCTGGCACCGAAAATGTAGGGCAGGCAGTTCTCCACCTCGTCGCAGAAGTAGTCGTAGGCTTCGGCGGCGGTGCAGTGAGCCCGCTGCATCTGAAACAGGGTGTCGATGTTTTCCAGCGAGAGGACATTTTTAGACAATACGATATAGATGAGAGAAGCCAGCTGTTCGCGGGAATACTTCTTTTTGACGGGGTGGGAGATGACTCCTTTCTTGACGTAGTTGCTCACCATGGAGGGGGTGAGCTCCACCCCGGGGAAGCCCCGGAAGCAGCTGTTGACGAGCTGCACGGTCTGGTCGAGATACAGCCCCACGGAGGGCAGCTCCCGGTAGCGCGGCAGGGAAAACCCGGCGGCGCAGGCCGTGACACGGCGTTTCATTTCCTGATTCATGGTGGTAGTATAGCGCATTTTTGAGTCGGGGTCAACCGTTTATGAAAACAATATTAAGAATTTTACAAATCGCTTGACAGGTTTTTGAAAAACTGATATAGTGGACTCATCGAACGTAAAAAATGCGGCGGACACCCGCCGGAATGGAGATAGATGAGATGAAACGAATCGTTGTGGACTCTTCCGCCAGCCTGTACAAGCTGGACGGCGTGGATTTTGCTGCTGTGCCTCTGAAGATCGTGACCGACGAGAGGGAATACCTCGACGACGGCACGCTGAACGCCGTGGAAATGGCGACTACCCTGCGCACCTATAAGGGCAAGACCAGCACCTCCTGCCCCAACATCGGCGACTGGCTGGAGGCTTATGAGGGCGCAGATGAAATTTATGCCATCACCATCACCGGCACCCTGTCGGGCAGCTGTAACGCCGCCCAGCTGGCCGCAGAAGAGTATCAGGCAGAGCACCCGGGTGCTCAGGTCTTTGTGCTGGACAGCCTGTCTGCCGGCCCGGAACTGGTGCTGCTGGCAGAGCATATCCGTGCGCTCATCGAAGAGGGCAGGGACTTTGACGAGGTGTGCGAAGAGATGCTGCGCTACCGTCACCACACCCATCTGCTGTTCTCGCTGGAATCGCTGGCGAATCTGGCCCGGAATGGCCGGGTGAAGCCCGCTGTGGCTGCTGTGGCGCGGATGCTCAACATCCGGGTCATCGGCAAGGCCAGCGATGTGGGCGAACTGGACGTCCTCTGCAAGACCCGCGGCGAGCACGGCGCTCTCGAGCGCATCGTGCTGGAACTCAAAGGCCACGGCTACACGAACGGCAAGGTCATCATTGCCCACTGCGGCAACCCCGCCGCCGCCGAGCGCCTGATGCACATGGTGAAAGCTGTCTTCGAGGGCGCACAGGTGCGGGTGACCGAATGCGGCGGCCTGTGCAGCTACTACGCCGAGCTGGGCGGCCTCATGGTGGGCTTCGAGGACGCGGACGCCTGAGCTTGAAATCTCCGCATCTCTGCGCTATACTATTCCCATAAAAATGCTGCCGAAAGGCAGCGGGGGAGGCGCAGATGTTCTTTCGGCTGCCGGTCGTACGGTTCTTCAATCGTGTCATCAACAGGGCCACGGTTACAGTGGCCCTTGTTTTGCTGCAGATCGGCTGGCTGCTCTGGGCCTTCTTCTCCCTCACCGCCGGAAAGGTGTGGGTGAATGCGGGGCTGAACGTCCTCAGCCTCTTCATCACCCTCTACCTCGTGCGGAAGGACGAGAACAGCGACTATAAGATCATCTGGCTCGTTCTCATCGGCATGATGCCGCTGCTGGGCGGTGCGCTCTATCTGGCCTTCGGCAACAAGGCCCCTGCCAAGCGGATGCGCCAGCGGATGCAGGCGGTGGAGCGCCAGCACACCGCCGACCTCGCCCAGCAGCCGGGCCAGACCGACGCCCTCGACCCCGCCAGCAGGGGACTGAGCCGGTATGTTTCGGAGTACGGGCCATACCCCGCATGGAAAAACTCCACGGCAAAATATTACCCCTGCGGTGAGGCCATGTACCCTGACCTGCTGGCCGACCTCGAAAAGGCAGAGCGGTTCATCTTCCTCGAGTTCTTCATCGTCCGCACCGGCAAGATGTGGAAGGGGGTAGAGGACATCCTCGTCCGCAAGGCGGCGCAGGGGGTGGACGTCCGGCTCATCTACGACGATTTCGGCAGTCTGCTGGGTCTGCCTTCGGATTTCGTGGTAAAGATGGAGCGGGCGCATATCCGCTGCATCCCGTTCAACCCGGTGGTGCCGCTGGTGTCGCTGGTCATGAATCACCGCGACCACCGGAAGATCGTGGTCGTGGACGGAAATACAGCCTATACGGGCGGCATCAATCTGGCCGACGAGTATATCAATGAAGAAGAGCGGTTCGGCTACTGGAAGGACGCAGCTCTCCGCACCGAGGGCGCGGCGGTCTGGAACTTCACGGTGATGTTCCTCGACCACTGGAACGCCTTCCGCCCCAGCGAGGAGGATTATGCGCCCTTTATGCCTCAGGCTGAGTCCCTGTCTGCCCAGTCGGACGGAGTGATACAGCCCTACGGGGACAGCCCGCTGGACGAAGAGGCTCTGGCCGAGACGGTCTACCTGAATATCATCAATCAGGCCCAGCGGTATGTCTATATCTATACGCCCTACTTCGCGGTGGGCGAGACCATGCTGGAAGCCCTCAAGGCGGCGGCAAAGCGGGGCGTGGACGTCCGGCTGGTGCTGCCGGGCATCCCGGACAAGAAGCTCATCTTCCGGCTGACCCGCTCCTATTATGTGCCGCTGCTCCGGGCGGGGGTGCGCATCTACGAGTTCACGCCCGGCTTCCTCCACGCCAAGTGCTACGTCAGCGATGACCGCGCCGCCGTGGTGGGCAGCATCAATATGGATTACCGCAGCCTCTTCCTCCACTTTGAGTGCGGGGCGCTGCTGCTCTATAACAGTCAGGTCATTGCTCTGCGGGACGATGTGCTCCGCACCCTGCCAGAGTGCCGGGAAGTGCAGCTGGCCGACTGCCGCACCTCGCTGGCCGGGACGCTGCTGGACAGTGTGCTCCGCCTGTTGAGCCCGCTGATGTGAGTGATACTGTGGTGGAATAAGTGGCAAAGTTCCATAAATTAAATGATATATCGTTCAATATTGATTGTTTGCCAACCTGGCAAAGTTCCCCTGATTGGCGAAGTTCGAACTTCGCCAGCTGACCCGAAGTTCGCCACTCTGGCGAAGTTTGTTTTGCAGCGTTGCTGCGTCATTATTTTGGAACTTCGCCAGATAACACGTCGGTCTCAGAGCAAACGTGCATGATTGGCTCTGTGTCGGGCTATACTACTCCCAAAGAGATGAAAGGGAGCGTAACGCTTATGACACAGAGACAAAAAGCTCTTCTGAGCTGTGCCGTGGCGGCGGCACTGCTGCTGTCCGGCTGCCGCAAAGGCAACAGCAATTCCGGCAGCATGAGCAGTTCGAACGCCATGTCCGGCTCGTCCGGCAGCGCCAGCACCACCCAGACCGGCGGCTGGAAGACCGGCCTCGGCATCCTGACCGAGGCTTCCGATGAGGCCCGTACCGGCACCATCCATACCATCGCTGCCGCCGTCCTGCTGGACGGAGACGGCAAGCTGGCCGACGTGATGCTGGATGAGCTGGAAGTGGAAGTTACCGCCGACGGCAAAGGCGTCGTCACCATGCCCACCGACTACCGCACCAAGCGCCAGAAAGGGGACGACTACCCGCTGGCAGCGGCATCTTCGCTGAAAAAGGGGTGGGCCGAGCAGGCCGATGACTTCGCCGACTACCTCACCGGCATGACGCCCGAGCAGGCATCCATGCTGGAAACGGATAAGGACGGCAAGGCTGTGGACGCCGACCTGCTGTCCGGCTGCACCATCCGGGTGGATAAGTACCGCGACGCCGTGGCGAAAGCCTGCACGAATGCGTCCGCCCTCGGCGCGGCGAAGGGCGACCGGGTGAGCCTCGGCGTGGAGGCGGAGAATGCCTCTTCGGACATCACCGCCACCGACGACAAGGATGTGAACGCAGAAGTTGACCTTACCGTCGTGGCCCTGACTCTGGATGCCGATGGCCGTGTGACCAGCGCCATCGGCGACATGGCAGAGCCTGCGCTGACCATCGCGGCAGACGGCGGCGTCACCGCCCCGGACACCGTCCGCTCCAAGCTTGAGCTGGGCGACAGCTACGGGATGCGGAACGCATCCAGCCTCGGCAAGGAGTGGTACGAGCACAGCGAGGGCTATTGCAGCTACCTCAAGGGCAAGACTGAGAAAGAGGTGGCGGACATCCCTGCCGACGGCTCGGACGCCGACCTCGCGGCCCTCTGCACCATCTCCATCGACGCCCTGCAAAAGGCCGCAGGGGATGCGTTTGAGAATGCGTCATTATAAATTGAACGGAAAGTCTGACCGTCACCGTGAGGTGGCGGTTTTCTTTTTGTCCTTTGTACAAATACACCGAAAACCCTATCGGAAAGGGGCGGTCTGCGGGCAAAACGCGAAAAAATCGGTTTTCCTCTTGCAAAACGGGGCAAAACGCGCTATTCTATAGTCACAGTTTAACAATTTAGCATGGTAAAGCGGTAAAACGAAGCGTCGCTTCTGCTGAATCTGAGGGAGGAAATTACAACATGAAACGTCTGGTATCTGCTTTTCTGGCCGGTGCGATGGCACTGAGCCTTGCCGCCTGCGGCGGTTCTGCATCCACTTCTACGGCTGCTTCTTCTGCCGCCGCCTCTGCCGCCCCGGCAAGCTCCGTGGCCGCTGACAGCGACCTGGCTTACATCCAGTCCAATGGCAAGATGGTCATCGGCTACACCGTGTATGAGCCGATGAACTACACCGACGCCGACGGCAACTTCACCGGTTTCGATACCGAGCTGGCCACCGCTGTCTGTGAGAAGCTGGGTGTCGAGCCGGAGTTCGTGGAGATCAACTGGGACACCAAGGAGACCGAGCTGGCTGCAAAGAGCATCGACTGCATCTGGAACGGCCTGACCCTGACCGATGACCGCGAGGAGAACATGGCCTGCACCAAGCCCTACGTCAAGAACGCCCAGGTCGTCGTGGTGAAGGACGGCACCGATTATACCTCCACCGCCGACCTTATCGGCAAGACCGTGGTGGCCGAGGCCGGCTCTGCCGGTGAGACCACCATCACCGAGAACGCCGACCTGTCTCAGGCTGATTTCATCTCCAAGGCTGTTCAGACCGACTGCCTGATGGAAGTCGCCGCTGGCACTGCTGACGCCGCCATCCTCGACCTGACTCTGGCTTCTGCCATGATCGGCGAGGGTACCGACTACGCAAACCTCAAGATGGTGGATGAGCTGAACGTCGAGGAGTACGGCGTGGCCTTCCGCAAGGACAGCGACGTGGCCGAGGCTGTGGACAACGCTTTCGACGAGCTGAAGGCTGATGGCACCATGCAGACTCTGGCCGACAAGTACGGCCTGACTCTGGCTGAGTAACTTACATTATAAACGGATAGGTGTAGTGATTCTGTGACTGTGATTTTGGAGCGTCTGACCGGCGCATTCGCGCTCAACTGTGAGCTGTTCTTTCTGACCTTGCTGTTCTCGCTGCCGCTGGGCCTTGTGGTGGCCTTTGGCTCCATGAGTCGGTGCGCACCGCTGCGGGGCGTCGTCAAGACCTTCGTGTGGGTCATCCGCGGTACGCCGCTGATGCTCCAGATCATCGTCATCTACCTTGGCCCCGGCCTGCTGGGTATGACCAACCCCTGGCCCTCCGGCTCTTCGGGCCGTCTGGTGGCAGCGGTGGTGGCTTTCGCCATCAACTACGCCTGCTACTTCTCTGAGATCTACCGCGGCGGCATCGAGGCTGTGCCGAAAGGCCAGACCGAGGCCGGTCAGGTGCTTGGCATGACCAAGAGCCAGATCTTTTTCAAGGTCACGCTCCTGCAGGTCGTCAAGCGCATCCTGCCCCCGATGGGCAACGAGGTCATCACGCTGGTGAAGGATACCTCGCTGGCGAACGTCATCGCCAACAAGGAAATCATCATGATGGCGAAGGAGTACAGCGCCAAGGGCCTTATCTGGCCGCTGTTTTCCACCGCGATTTTCTTCCTCGTCTTTGTCGGCGCACTCACCCTGCTGCTGGACTGGGCCGAGAAAAAGATGGACTATTTCCGCTGCTAAGGAGGATACTGAATTATGGCATTACTCGAAGCCTCCGGCATCGGGAAGAATTTCGGCGAGACGAAAGTTCTCAAGGACATCTCGCTCACACTGGAACAGGGCGAGGCGCTGGCGATCATCGGCTCGTCCGGCTCGGGCAAGACGACGCTGCTGCGCTGCCTGAATTTCCTTGAGCGTCCCGACACCGGCGTCATCAGGGTGAACGGCGAGACCATGTGGGACGCCGCCGACCCTGCCACCCAGCGGGAGAGCGAGGTGCGGAAAAAGCGCCTCCACTTCGGCCTCGTGTTCCAGAACTTCAACCTCTTCCCCCAGTACACCGCGCTGGAAAACGTGATGCTGGCGGGGGAGCTTCTGGCGAAGGAGCAGCCCGGCTACAAGGCCAACAAAAAGGCCATCCACGCCCAACTGGAAGCACAGGCCCGTGACCTGCTGGCCCAGATGGGCCTGTCGGAGCGGGCAGGCCACTACCCCCACCAGCTTTCCGGCGGTCAGCAGCAGCGGGTGGCCATCGCCCGCGCACTGGCGCTCCACCCGGACATCCTCTGCTTCGATGAACCCACCAGCGCCCTTGACCCGGAGCTGACCGGCGAAGTCCTCCGTGTCCTGCGGGACCTCGCCGACCGAAAGACCACCATGATCATCGTTACCCATGAGATGCACTTCGCCCGGGACGTGGCCGACCGCATCCTATTCATGGACGGCGGCGTCGTGGTGGAGGAAGGCCCGGCCCGCCAGCTCATCGACCACCCCCAGGAGGAGCGCACCAAGCAGTTTTTGGCGCACTACTCTGAATAAGACAGGCTATGGCCCTCCCCGCTCGGGAGGGCTTTTTTGCGCCATTCACGCCGAAAACACCACGATTCGCTCAGTTTTTATTTACATTCTCCGGATTTTTTGGTAAGCTTGTATCGAAAAAGACTGATTCTTCAAAAGACGAACAGACCAAAGGAGGACAGACTATGAGACTGAAGAGCGCACTCCGGCGGGGCGTGGCCGCCGCCGTCATCGCGGGCATCGTGGTGAGTTCCGGCATCCCGGCCTATGCGGCCCGGTGGGACATCGCCAACGGCGACATCACCGTGAAAGCGGGTGAAACCGAAGGAACGAACAAGGTCACACAGGGCGAGACCATCGACAAGGACGACACCAACACCGTCATCACCGGCGAGTCGGATAAGAACACCGTCACCATCGACACCTCCAAGGGCGACGTGGACGTCGCCTTCGACGACCTGAAGATCGACGTCAGCGGCAAGGCCGAGGGGGACGTCAGCGGTGACGGCCCAGTCGATGCGGGCAAAGCCGCCGTCACCGTGCAGGGCGACCACGATGCGACCATCGAGCTGGACGGCGACAACGAGCTGAAGAGCGGCGACTACAATGCGGGCCTTGAGAAGAACGGCCACGAGTCGAAAGGCACCCTGACCATCAAGGACGACAAGGGCAAGGACGGCTCCCTCACCGCCGAGGGCGGCTTCGGCGGCGCAGGCATCGGCGGAGGCATCGAGAGCACCGGCAGCAACATCACCATCCGGGGCGGCACCATCAAGGCTGTGGGCGGGAGCAACGCGGCAGGCATCGGCGACGGAGCAGGCCGGGCAACCGGCCCTACCGACGACCCGAACCCGGGAGACCTCTACATCTGCGGCGACGCCGAGGTGACGGCCAAGGCGGGAAGCCAGATGACGGACGCCAAGGCCCCGGCCATCGGCGGCAGCTACGGCGAAGTACCCACGGAGAACCTTTCTGACGATGAACATAAGGTGACGGGAGGACGGCTGACCCGTCTGAACGCGGACGGCACCGTGATGGAGGGGATGGGCTACGACTACACCTCCACCCCCAAGCCCCAGCCGGACGACGACGAGGACGACGATGATGATGACGTCCCGCCCCCGGCACAGGAGAACGCTCCCGAACCCCTGCCCGGCGGCATGGTGGTGGGCGGCTTCTTTTCCAGCCGGGTCACCATCCAGCGGTGGGATTCTGCTTTGGCCATTATTGAGAGCACCGACCCCATGCCCGGCAGCTTAAAGGCCGGCGACGCCGGAGAGGTCCTCACCCCGGGGGGTGTGGTGCTTATTGAGAGCGCCGCTCCCCGCTCCACCGTCACCACCGACATCTCCAGTCTCCGGGAGGACGGCGTGGAGGACATCTTCTTCCGCTATGAGGACACCATGACCCACTATAGCGTGGACAAGATGGCCGACGCGGCGGGCGGGGACGCTGACGTGGAGCTGAAGCAGAACAGGGAGGACATCAGCCTCCGGCTGGACGGCGAAACGCGGGACGACCTGTCAGAGCGCTATCTGGAGTGGGTGCCGGTGCAGACGCCAGAGCCGCAGGAGTGGCTGATATTGACCCACGAACTCGCGAAAAAAAGGGACGACCGCCCGAGTTTGGATTGGTGGCTCGAGCCTGAGAGAGAGGAAACGGTAGAGCAAAAAACGAGTGAAGAACTCAGACGTGAACTCGACGAATTACTGAAACAAGAGCGGGAGATGGGCTTCCAATTTGCGAAAAAAAGGGACGACCTCCCGAGTTTGGATTGGTGGCTCGAGCCTGCGAGAACGGAAACGCCGAGAATCGGGCTTGACGAGTCCCTGAAACAGCTGGCTTCCCGATTTGAGGCCATCGCTCCCGAGGAGGATAAGCCACGGCTTTTCCTGCTGGAAACCACCGTCCCGGATGGCACAAAGTATACCAATCTGTTGGAGAGTGACCTGCGGAGCTATGCCGACCTTGGTGACGACTGGGACGACCTGCCGGATACCCAGGGTGAGATAAAGCTCTGGATACCGGAGGACTTGGGGCAGCCCAAAGAAATAAGCATCTCAAAGGAGAGCCTCTGAGCCGCAGCGACGGCATTGCATGATACACAGAACGAAAGGAGATGTACTATGAGACTGAAGAGCGCACTCCGGCGGGGCGTAGCCGCCGCCGTCATCGCGGGCATCGTGGTGAGCTCCGGCATCCCGGCCTATGCGAAAACATGGAACATCGCCGACGGCGACATTACGGTCAAAGGTGCGAGCGATGAAAGCGGAAACTATAACAATGTCAAGCAGGGTGAAAAGGATTTCGAGAAGGATGAGGGGGAGACCGTCATCACCGGCGAGTCGGATAAGAACACCGTCACCATCGACACCTCCGAGGGCAACGTGGACGTCACCTTCGACGACCTGAAAATTGACGTCAGAGGCAAGACCGAGGTGGATGGCAGCGGTGACAGCCCAGTCGATGCGGGCAAAGCCGCCGTCACCGTGCAGGGTGACCACGATGCCGCCATCGAGCTGGACGGCGCCAACGAGCTGAAGAGCGGCAGCCACAATGCGGGCCTCGAGAAGAATGGCAATGAGTCCTCCGGCAAGCTGACCATCAAGGACGACAACGACACCAAAGGCTCCCTCACCGCCGAGGGCGGCAAAGACGGCGCAGGCATCGGCGGCGGCTACGAAAGCGGTGCCGGAAACATCGAGATCACCGGCGGCACGGTAGAAGCCGTGGGCGGTGAGGGTGCTGCCGGTATCGGCGGCGGTGTGTACGGCCCGGGCCGCGACATCGAGATTTCCGGCGGCAAGGTGTCGGCCACGGGCGGCAGCTACAGCGGCGACCCCCGCCCCGGCGCGGCAGGCATTGGCGACGGCGCGGGTGCGTGGTCTGAGATAGACCCGGATGCGCCGCCCAGCAATCCCAATCACATCATCATCTCCGGCGACGCCGAGGTGGAGGCCAAGGCAGGCGCAAGCACCGGCGGCAAAACTGCGGCCATCGGCGGCGGCATAGTCGGCGAGATCCCCAATGACGCCCTCTCTGACGACGACCACAAGGTGACGGGCGGTAGTCTGACCCGCTACGACCCCGACGGGAAGAAGATGGAGGACTACAGCTACGACCGGCGGACGCCCTCCCAGCCGGAGCAGCCA
>ULSR01001811.1_pt1 | contig 10403 bp, 8 predicted proteins | sample 1956861 | NCBI WGS metagenome assembly ULSR01 (sample SAMEA4835713, study PRJEB28245) | human gut metagenome | biome: gut microbiome; material: fecal sample | place: Denmark | collected 2008 | reverse complement strand
AGTAGCGATCTCTGCCGCCGCAGGACCTTCCGTAGCCAGCGGGATTCTTTCCATTGCCAGTTGGCACTGGCTGTTCGCGATCAACGTACCCTTGGGAATTACGGCATTAGTGCTGGGTATGAAGCATTTACCGAGACAAGAAGAACGCACGAAACGAAAGTTCGATACGATCAGTGCCATAGCCAATGCTATTACTTTCGGATTACTGATTTACACGCTGGACGGATTCGCACATCACGAAAAAATGGATTTTCTTTTCATCCAATTAATTGTTCTCGTGGTGGTGGGTACTTATTACGTGCGCCGTCAACTCAGCCAAGCCACTCCGTTACTACCCTTGGACCTATTACGTATCCCTATTTTCCGACTGTCTATCCTGACCTCCATTTGTTCGTTTATCGCGCAAATGTCGGCAATGGTTTCTTTACCCTTTTTCCTGCAAAACACCTTGGGACACAGTGAAGTTATGACAGGACTCCTGCTAACCCCGTGGCCGTTGGCGACCCTCGTCACTGCTCCTTTGGCGGGATACCTGGTGGAACGGATTCATCCGGGAATATTAGGAAGCGTCGGTATGGTGCTGTTTGCCGTGGGGCTTTTCTCCCTGTCCGGCCTGACTGCCGAGTCCTCCGATATCAGCTTAATCCTACGGCTGATGCTATGTGGTGCAGGTTTCGGGCTTTTTCAGACACCGAACAACAGTACAATTATTTCTTCTGCTCCGACGAAACGTTCGGGAGGAGCAAGCGGAATGCTGGGTATGGCACGCCTGTTGGGACAGACATCGGGAACTACGCTCGTCGCATTACTTTTCAGTTTCGTTATTCCAAGTAAAAGCACGGCGGTCTGCCTGATAGTAGGAAGCATATTTGCAGTGGTAGCGGCAATCGTTAGTAGTTTGAGACTTTCGCAACCTTCTACATTAAAAAACAATTCATAAATTGAGGCCGGCACGATAGGTGGGCTACTACTGACCTTCTACCGGCCTCGCAGCAAAAAAATCAATATTCCGTTTCACGAATCACCTCTACCAACCGGCGGAAATCCTCCGGATATACGTCACCGATGTTTCCGATACGGAAAGTGTCAGCTTTTGAGATTTTGCCCGGATAGATGACGAACCCTTTGCTTTTCAGTGCCAGATAGAAAGCCTTAAAGTCAAAATCCTTATGCGGGTAAAGGAAAGAAGTGATAATCGGTGACTGAATAGCGTCGTCGAGCAAAGTTTGGAAACCGAGAGAGCGCATCCCTTCTACTAATATACGATGATTTTCGCAATAACGCTGGTAACGTGCTTCTACCCCTCCTTCTTCGAGAAGTTCGGCCAACGCCTGTTTGAAAGCGCGGACTACATGAGTAGGAGAAGTGAAGCGCCATTTTCCATGCCCTTTTTCCATAGTTTCCCATTGGTCGTAGATGTCCAGAGAAAGAGAGCGGGCCACCCCCTTGCAACGCATCAATTCCGAACGGCGGGCAATGATAAACCCGAATCCGGGTACGCCTTGAATACATTTGTTGGAACTGCTGATAAGAAAGTCAATTCCTAATTCATTTACATCCAACGGAATTCCTCCGAAGCTGCTCATGCAGTCAACAATCAGTTTCTTGCCATGCATTTTGACAATGTGGGACAACTCTTTGATAGGGTTCAAAATTCCCGTAGTCGTTTCACAATGTACAAAAGCCACATGAGTGACATCGGAATTATTGCTCAAATAGTCGTCTACATATTCCACAGATACCTGCTCTGTTTCTTCAAAAGCAAGCATATCATAATCGAGGTGATAATATTCGGCAATATTACCCATGCGGTCTCCGTAAGCGCCGTTGCTGCAAATCAGAAGTTTGTCTTTCGGAGTGATAGTGGCGCCAAGTACAGCTTCCACGCAATAGGTCCCGCTTCCCTGCAAAAGTACAGAAGTATAATCTTCAATATTCTTTGTGGCAATGCTCACCAGATCTTTGCGTAATTCCTGAACAATGCCGAGGTTATAATCTTCGTCCCATGTACACCAGTCAGTCATCATGGTTTCTTTTACTGTTTCAGACGTGGTCAGAGGACCGGGAGTTAATAATAAATATGGTTTCATAATGATACATTTTTTTACCAGCACAGTGCTGGAATAAAGTTTCTTTGCGATATATTGTTATTAAAAGTACAGAAGCGGTTACCGTTCCGCTTATCATCTGTCAGCGTTCATTCTTTCGATCAATGCAGGCAGTTCCTCCATGGAAAGAATCACATAAGAGGCACCTGCAGCAAACATACGTTCCTTCACATCAGCGATGCGAGCTTCAAGTTCGGCAGCCGGCATGGCCTTTGTTTCGGCCTCGGTGAGAGCCATTTCGTTACTTCCGAGAACAACTCCCACACTGCAAACCTTTGCGTTGACTCCCTCTTTGATGTCGGCAATCGTGTCCCCAACTTTTACTACGGCATCAAGACTGTCGACACCCAGCTTTATCAGGTTTTCAAAAATCATGTAAGGAGCCGGACGTCCGGCGGGAAGTAAGTTCGGAGTAGCACAGTAATCCACCCGATACCCTTTTGCCTGCGCAGCAGGAAGAACAACATTCATCATTTCGCGGGTATATCCGGTAGTAGAGCCGATTTTCAGACCTTCGGCACGCAGTTTCTCCAGTGTCGGAATCACGCCCGGAATAGGGTCTGTGTAATTTTCGAGCGAGGCAAACAGATGTTTTTCAAAAAGACGGTTCAATTCCACCACATCTTCCTCCGTCCAGGCACGCTGATAACGCGTAGCAAACTGTTCATTCACCTCGGGCATCGACAGCAACTCGCGAATATGCTGAATCTTTGGTAACCCCATTGGTTTGCGGGTCTGCACCACATCTATAATCAGTCCTTTTTCGGCAAATGCTTCGATAAAAGCTGCCACCGGGGCAAAACATCCGTAATCGACGGCTGTACCGGCCCAATCCATAATTACACATTTAATCTTTTTCATTCTTGTTTCCTATATATAATTAATTTATTTATGATTTATCTTTTCAATAAGAAGATGCAAGGGAAGGAACCGGACAAGAAGTTGCCTTTTCACGTATTTCCTTCCGCTTGCCTTTCCGGTAGCGCTGCATCAGGTAGAACAAGGAAACTGTAAACGCCGTACAGCAAACGATTCCCACCGTGCCCGCCATTGTATTGTAAAATTCGAGCCAGTCCAGATTCGGATTGAAACATTCTTTAAATACCAACACCAATACCGTTCCCGTATAGCCGATAGAATCAACCATTGCGATGAAGAAACCCACATTTCCCCTAATCCGGAAACAGGCTATAAAACGGTCGAAGAAAATTGTCTGAAAACTAAGATAGGAAAAGTAGAGGCAAAGGCTCTGAATAAACAACCACACCAACGGAGAAAGTTGCAAGCTATCGTAATTGAAAGCGACGAAACTGAGAGTTACCGCACCTGCAATGACCAGCGTCAGCAAGGTCGAAAGAACTTTGATATGACTTTTCACTAATGCAAGAGTGGCAAAAACAGCCAGAATAATCAACGTCACAACACCGTCTACTTTGGCAAATACCCAAGAAGAAAGACCGGCGGCATTCACATCTATGATCTTCACAAGAAAGTCTTCCTTGACATCTTGCAGGACAGTGAGAAAGAGATTGGCAAAGAAAAGTAACGTCAGCACAGGGGCAAAGTTGCGGAAAAGTTCCCAACGTTGTTGTCTGTCCAACGTGACACGCTCCACACGCAACGCTTTATCTTCGGCAGTCGGCTTGGGTAGGTGGTCGAGAATGTATCCCAGCCCCGCCAACAGAGGCAGCGCTACCGCACCAATCAACGCAGGCATCCAAAACTCGCTGACATTCAAGATATCGACTACGAAAAGCCCGATCGACTTTGCCGTACCACTACTCACCGCAATACTCAGCCCGAAAAGGGAAGCGAGTAAGTCCGTCACCCGCCGGCCTTCGAGGAAGCTGAAGATAACGCCCCACATACAACCCAACGATAGCCCGTTGAAGAACAACGCCAGCACATTGAACGGACGAGGCAGACATCCGAAAAGAACTAAAGAGAGCTCGGCAACCCCAATGGAGACAAGAATGAATTTCAGGCGGCCCTCTCTCTTCAGTTCAGAAATAAGTTTGATTCCGATAAACTTGGATACCATGTACCCGAATATCTGAATGATGCTTGTTGCCACTTTATAATCCATGCCGAACAGTTCCATGCCGTCGAATGTAGCAGCGGTGAATGGCTTGCGAAGCGCATACACCAGTGAGTAAGACAACAGCGCCGCACCTCCCGCATAGAAGATAAAAAGTAAATCAGAAAGTTTTTTTTGGGCCGAAGGCGACAGTTTTTCTTTGAAATTCATATAGCGTCATTTTTTGTTTCCGGTGCAAATGTAGGACACCGGGACGAGTGAAAAAATGAATTTCAATGAATCATATCGTATATTTTTCTTTTCGGACAGAGTGAAATATTAATGTAATATTCATGCAACAAAATCATAATACATTAGTCATTCCTTTGCAACGAAATTCAATTTGCAACCTCAAGAATCATGGATGAACTGACCGATATTTACAAAAGAATAGAATACCTGCGCAACAATGGCGTAAAGATGAAAGAAATTGCCGACCGTGTAGATATGGCACCAAGCGTATTGTCCGCCTTATACTCCAGCGTACTGCCTGCCTACATCGACCTGCTGAAAACCCGCACACCGGACGAGGCATTGGACGACGCGCTGGCACTAGTGAACAATGTGTCGAAAAAACGCTTATTAAATAATGTAAGCTCGATGAGAATACTGCTGCAGGAAATGGAACCGGAACAACAGAATGAAGCGGACAGCGGTAACTCATTCATCAAGCTGCTGGAAAAGGAAATGAAAGAATCCGTACAAGATGTTTTCAATTACAGCGGCACTTATCTCAGTTACAGTCTCTCCTCCTCTACGGACAGCCTGAAAATCGAACCTTACATGATTTGCGCTTCCGAAAACAGTGAATATGTGAAAATGGGCATGATAAACGCTTATAAATCTGTTCATTGGGGAAGTGGAATTATCAGTAATCACCAAAACTCATACCTGATGTTCAACGAACGGAATCTGCCCCAGTTTGCTTTGGTCACCATTTACCTGCAACTGCCGCATTACGAATTTCCCACTATGCTGAAAGGGCTGTACCTTTGTCTGGACTATAACCACAACCCCATTGCCCGACGCATCGTATTAGTGAAACAATCGGACAGCACGGACATCCGGACTTTCTTGGAAATGGAGAGCAAACTGGTCCCGAAAGCGGAACTGACACCGGAACTGGAGGCATATTATAATTATACCTGCCGGGAAGGAGATTACATCAAAACGTGTACTGTTCCCTCCCCAAAACTGGACGAAACTGACTTGGAGCGGGAAAAGAAAATGTTAACAATTTAACAGTCATGACTGATTACAAACGGAAGAAAAAGAGGAAACGCCGTTTCTTGTATGCAGACCAGGGCATTTCTGCATGCAAGAACGGCGTTTTAACACAATGTTAAAACGCCGTTCTTGCATCACAGGAATCACGTATTCCATTTCATTGAATATCAACACAATGCAGCATACTCATGCGCTAACATCCACACCAAATACCGATCATCCCGTTTTAATGAGATTGCCAATCTGACAACTACCGTGTCAGAGTAGAGTTTAGAAGAAAAACCTCAAAATATCATTAAAGTTTGCCCAAATAAGCAGACCGAAAAGTAAAATCATACCGGTCATCTGGGCATACTCCATAAACTTGTCACTCGGTTTGCGGCGGGCTATCATCTCGTAAATAAGGAAAAGAACATGGCCACCGTCCAACGCAGGGATAGGCAGAATATTCATGAAAGCAAGGATGATAGACAGGAAAGCTGTCATGTACCAGAACTGGTGCCAGTCCCACGTAGCCGGGAAGATACTGCCGATCGTTCCGAAACCGCCCAACTGCTTCGCTCCTTCTTTAGAGAACAGGTATTTCATATTGCCCACATAGCCTTTCAGCGTTTTCACACCAAGAGAGACGCCTGCAGGGAAAGACCCCAGGAAGGCATATTGCTTTTTCACCATTGGAAGAAGGCGGTCGGTGACAAGGCAGGCGGTTACTCCCATTAGATAGGCAGAATCGACACGCATACTCAATGTATCCGTCACGCCGCCACGCACATAAGCCAAGGTGATGAAGCGGGGGTCTATGCTGTCTTTAAGGAGAGTCGCAGCATTCTTTTTGCGCTCCGCCATGGCTTGTTTGAAATCGGAGAAAGAAATCGGAGTTCCATTCAAGGCGATAATACTATCCCCCGGCTGGATACCGGCTTGCGCGGCAGGCGAGTTCACCATTACACTGTCTACGACATACGGGAAACGGAAAGAGGCGAAGCGGATACTGTCCGCCAACAGACGTTGCATCATATCATCGGGAATATAAACGGAAGCCTTTGCACCGTCACGCAACACACTGACTTCGCGTGCATCGGCAATCTGGCTCAACATATCACCGTCATAACGTTCGAAAGGAACACCGTCGGCAGAGAGCAACACGTCTCCGTCTTTGAAACCTACGGACTTGGCTGTTTCGTTAAAATCCATACCGAGGGGAGCTTCCTGTACTTTTATATATTGGTCGCCCCACGCGAAAAGAATCATTGAGTAGATGAACAACGCCAACAGGAAATTGAACAACACACCGCCCACCATGATCAGCAGACGTTGCCAGGCCGGCTTGGAACGGAACTCCCACGGCTGTTCGGGTTGTTTCATCTGTTCGGTATCCATTGATTCGTCAATCATACCGGCTATCTTGACATAGCCACCCAACGGCAACCACCCGACAGCATATTCTGTTTCGCTTTTCTTTGGTTTGAACTTGAATAAAGTGAACCAAGGGTCGAAGAATAAGCAGAATTTTTCCACCCGCACTTTGAACAAACGGGCAAATAAGAAATGCCCGCCTTCATGAATGATGACGAGCAACGAAAGGCTCATTATCAATTGCAGGGCACGAATCAAAAATGTTTCCATGTTTATTATTTACAAATTACTAATTACAAATTATTTCTGAGGATTTTGCCGGCGCACAAGCTCGGAAGCGATTCTTCTTGCTTCTTCGTCGGTCGCTACATAGTCCTCATAACTCGGATTCGCCACGAAAGCGGCTTGCTCCATTGTTTTCTCTATCACATCACTCATGCCGAGAAAGCTGATGCCGTCTTTCAGGAAAGAGGCGACCACCACCTCGTTTGCGGCATTGACAATACAAGGCATATTTCCGCCCCGATACATCGCTTCGTAAGCCAAAGAGAGGTTGCGGAAACGCTTCGTGTCGGGTTGTTCGAAAGTCAGGTTGGTACATTTTGCAAAGTCGAGCCGTTCAAAAGAAGCGCTGATACGGTCGGGATAAGAGAACGCGTACTGAATGGGCAAACGCATATCCGGCATACCGAGCTGCGCCTTCACGGCACCGTCCTCAAACTGGACCATTGAATGAATGACCGACTGCGGATGTACGACCACTTCTATCTGGCCGGGCTGAACGCCAAACAACCACTTGGCTTCAATTACTTCAAAGCCTTTGTTCATCATGGAGGCAGAATCAATCGTTATCTTTGCGCCCATTTCCCAATTAGGATGTTTCAGGGCTTGTGTCTTGGTCACGGTTTTCAGTTGTTCCAACGTATACGTGCGAAAAGGACCGCCCGAAGCTGTCAGAATCACTTTTTCAATCGGATTGCCTACTTCTCCCGCTAAACACTGAAAGACGGCCGAGTGTTCAGAATCTACCGGCAAAATCGGGGTGCGGTATTGCTGTGCCAACTGGTTTATCAACTCACCCGCCACGACCAGCGTCTCTTTATTGGCGAGAGCAATAGCCTTGCGGGCACGGATAGCGTTCATGGTCGGTTTCAACCCGGCATATCCGACCATGGCAGTAAGCACCATGTCAATCGGTCCGGCTTCCACAATCTGGCAAATAGCATCAGTACCTGCATACACTTTAATAGGCAGGTCGCTCAATGCTTCCTTCAGTTCGGCATACTTTGCTTCGTTGGCAATCACAACGACTTCCGGCTGGAATTTTCTTGCCTGCGCAATCAACAGTTCCACCCGGTTGTTGGCTGTCAGGGCATAAGGCTCGTACAGGTCCGGGTGTTCTTCAATCACCTGCAATGCCTGTGTGCCGATAGAACCGGTAGAGCCCAGAATAGCTATTTGTTTCTTCTTTTTATTATTCTCTATACTCATCATTAAAATACAATGTATTTCTCCGGATTAATGGGATGTCCCTTATACCAAAGTTCGAAATGCAGGTGCGGACCGGTGCTAAGTGTGCCGCTATTGCCCACCAAAGCAATGGCTTCGCCGCCTTTCACACGTTCGCCCTCTTTCTTCAGCAGGGAACCACAATGTTTGTAAATCGAAATCAAATCCTGATTATGCTGTACACCTATCAGATAGCCTGTTTCGGCGGTATAAGTGCTTAGAATGACCGTTCCGTCCATAGTAGCCAACACACTTTCATTGGGATTGGCGGCTATATCGGTTCCAAAATGTTTCTTTTCCGCATTGAAATGGTCGGAAACCATTCCGCGTGTGGGACGATATAAAATCAGTCCGTTCACATCCGGTTGGGAAGTGACCGTGGTAAGGTTATATTTTTCATTCTCTTCGTACTGACGGCGGAATTCTTCTTCGCGTTTCGTGCGTTCCATTAGTGTGTCTTCACGGGCGGCGGTCAGCGAGTCGAGCGTCTGCACGCTGTCTATCGCCACTTTTCCACTGAAAATATCCTGAATATTCATAATGTAGAGGTTCTGCTTGTTGAGTATCTGTTGCAGGGAGTCTACCCGTAAGGCATTGTCCACAATCTGCGTGCGGACCTCACTGTTCATATATCCCGGAAGATAATTCCGCAAAGGGGTGAAAGCAATGATGCAGGCCGCAATCAGGAAAAGCACCGCCAGCACACTAAGCAGCACCGAAAGGCCATTCAGTTTTGACACACGAAGCCCTACAATTTCTTCAAGTGTATTCTCATTAACAACCGTTAGTTTATACTTGAACTTGAAATTTTTCCAGAAAGCTCTGCTTCGTCTTTTCTTCGGCATTTCGTTTATTCTAAATTATAAGCGATTACGCTTTAGTACTTTAACTTTATTCTGATTACTTATTCTTCCTCCTCCAGTTCGTCCAAATTCAACAAACCTTCGGGAAGTTCCACTGTGATGAGTTTCTGTTGCTGGTCTATCCCCCGGATAAATTCTTCCTGCGCGGGAACAAGCAATTCTTCCCCTTCTCTTTCAACGATAAAAAGCGTGTTAACCGTGGCGGTATCCACATCTACCACTTCTCCCAACATCCCGTGGTGCACGTCTTCCATACGGAAACCGACAAAAAATTCCCACGACAATTCTCCTTCACCGGCTTCTTCCGCATGCTTCACCGGAAAGTAAACCTCGACGTTGGTAAACATACGGGCACGTTCGGCCGTGTCCACCCCTTCGAGCTTCACCAAAGCGGTGGAATCCGAACGGAAACGGTATTCCTCCATAAAGAAAGGAACGAAAATCCCGTCGAGCAGGCATACCAGATAATCACAGTCCACCCGGTCGAAAATATCGTCCGTGAAGGTAAACTGCAACTCGCCGTGTATGCCGTGCGGCTTGTTGAATAGTCCTATTTTATATACTTCTTCTTTCTTTATCATATTCGAGTGATTCTGGCTCCGATAGCGTTCAGGCGTCCTTCTATGTTTTGATAACCACGGTCTATCTGCTCGATATTACTGATCGTACTGGTTCCTTCCGCACTCATGGCGGCTATCAGCAGGGCGATACCGGCACGGATATCCGGAGAGGTGAGGCGTGCGCCGCGCAACTTGAACCCATGGTTATGTCCGATAACTACGGCACGATGCGGGTCGCAAAGAATGATCTGCGCACCCATGTCGATCAGTTTGTCCACAAAGAACAGACGGCTTTCGAACATCTTCTGATGAATAAGCACGCTCCCTTTGGCTTGCGTGGCAACGACAAGCATTACGCTGAGCAAGTCGGGAGTCAGTCCCGGCCACGGTGCGTCGGCTATCGTCATGATAGAGCCGTCAATAAAAGATTCTATCTCGTAGACCTCCTGTGCGGGAACGTAAATATCGTCTCCCCTCTGCTCGAGCTTAATGCCCAGACGACGGAAACTCTCGGGAATAATGCCCAGATTTTCGTAGGAGACGTTTTTAATGGTTATTTCGCTTTTGGTCATCGCTGCCATACCAATAAAGCTACCGACTTCAATCATATCGGGCAATACGGTGTGCTGTGTGCCGTGCAATTCTTCCACGCCTTCAATCGTCAGAAGGTTGGAAGCTATACCGCTGATCCGGGCACCCATGC
>ULSR01026290.1_pt1 | contig 10451 bp, 7 predicted proteins | sample 1956861 | NCBI WGS metagenome assembly ULSR01 (sample SAMEA4835713, study PRJEB28245) | human gut metagenome | biome: gut microbiome; material: fecal sample | place: Denmark | collected 2008 | reverse complement strand
CCCCCAGCCACTTGCTGTACATCGTCTGTTCCGGCTCGGTCGGGTAGCGGCGCAGGCCCAGCTTCTCCAGCACCTTCTTGCTGCCGCTCCAAACGGTCTGATCGCGCCGGAAAATCTCCTGCGCCTCCTCCACCGTCTGCACCTTTTCGTCCGCCAGCCGCATGGCCATCTGCTCGGCTTTCTTCATGCTCACGTTCTTGCCGTGCTTCTGCACCATGTGGCGCATCATGGCAATCACCACGTCCGGCGGCAGGTGCATCTGCTCCACCCACTCGTAGCATTGGCTGACGTCCTTGCCATGCAGCCGGCGGTCGTTGTCGAACACGCCGTAGATGGCTTCCGCGAATTGCTCGTATGCGGGGTCAATCTGCGCCTGTGCGCCCGTCATCATCACCTGATAGATGTTCTGATAGCGGTACTGCGGCGGATTATCCGCCACGCGCTGCACCAGCCCCTTGCGCTCCCAGTAGCGGTATGCCGCGCGAATATCATCCTCCGTCATGTTCAGCTCCCGCGCCATTTGCTGCAAATCGCTGATGGCCTCGTGATGATAGCACGCCACCAAGCCGAAGAGGTACACGCGCACCGCGTCCCCCGACGCTTCGGGCAGATAATTAAGGATAAACTGGTTGGGCAGCGGCGTTACGTCAAACAGCGCCGCCTGCTCGTCAAAGGAAAACATCGCCATGCAAGCCGACCTCCGTACCATCTTCCGACAGGTTTCCCTCCTATTATACCATGCTTGCTTCAAGCCGTCAAATGTGGTATAATGGAATTTGTTCATGCGGATTTCTGCATAAAAAAGGCACGGATATACATCATCAGGAGGATTCTCACCTATGGGGCGTACAGTAGTCATTGCGGAAAAGCCGAGCGTGGGGCGCGATATTGCCCGCGTGCTTGGCTGCCAGAGCAGCGGGCGCGGCTGCCTGACGGGCGGCGACTGGGTCGTGACGTGGGCGGTCGGGCATCTGGTGACGCTGGTTGAGCCGGACGAGCTCGATGAAAAGTACAAGCGCTGGTCGTTTGATACGCTGCCGATTCTGCCCGCCGAAATCCCCTTGAAAGTCATCGCCAGCAGCCGCGATCAGTTTGCCGTCGTCCGCAATCTCATCAACGCGCCGGAAACCGACCGGCTCATCTGCGCAACCGACGCGGGGCGCGAGGGGGAGCTGATTTTCCGCTACATCTACGAAAAAGCGGGCTGCAAGAAGCCTTTCGATCGCCTGTGGATTTCCTCCATGACGGATGAGGCGATTCAGGAGGGCTTCCGCGCCATCCGCAGCGGCAGCGACTACGACGGCTTGTACCGCAGCGCGCAGTGCCGTTCACAGGCGGATTGGCTTGTGGGCATGAACGCCAGCCGCGCTTTTACCCTGCGCTATGACGCGCTGCTGTCCGTTGGGCGCGTGCAGACCCCGACGCTTGCGATTCTGGTCAAGCGGCGGAAGGAAATCGAGGACTTCAAGCCGGAAGAATACGCGACCGTCACGGCGGATTTCGGCGACTACCGCGGCATGTATTTCCGTGAGGGCTTGGAGCCGGACACGCACATCCCCAAAATCGACGACGCGAAAGCCCTCGCCGCGCAAATCAAGAATCAATCCGCCACAGTGATAAGCGCCGAAACCACCCGCCGCCGCGACCTGCCGCCCCAGCTCTACGACCTGACCAGCCTCCAGCGCGACGCGAACCGCCTGCTCGGCTTCACCGCCGACAAGACGCTCAAGCTCGCCCAGTCCCTCTACGAAACGCGCAAAGCCCTCACCTACCCGCGCACGGACAGCCGCTATCTGCCGCCGGACATGATTCCGCGCGTTGTGCAGACGATGAAGGTGCTGCCGGAAAGCTATCAGGCGCTTGTGCCGGGCGCGCTGCCGGATGGGAAGCTGCCCGTCAGCAAGCGCACGATTGACGAAACGAAGGTCACCGACCACCACGCGATTCTGCCCACGCCGAAGCGAATCAATCTGGACAGCCTGCCCGAAGACGAGCGGCAGCTGTACGATATGGTCGTCCGGCGGATGCTGACGGCGTTCTATCCCGCGTGCGAGTACGACGCGACGAAGGTCATCACCGGGGTCGGTGAGCACCAATTCCGCACGAACGGGCGCGTCGTGCTGCAAAACGGCTGGCGGGATGTGCCGCCGCTGGCGAATCCGCCGAAAACCGGGCGCGCGAAGAAAAAATCCGCCGACGCCGAGGAGGAAACCGCCCTGCCGCCGCTGTCCCCCGGCGACACGCGCACCGTCCGCGCCGCCGAGGTCAAGAGCGACCAGACCAAGCCCCCGGCGCAGCACAACGACGCGTCCCTGCTCTCCGCGATGGAAACCGCCGGGCGCGAATCCACCGACGAGGAAATCGCGCGGCAGATGAAGGGCAGCGGCATCGGCACGCCCGCGACCCGCGCCGCCATCATCGAGCGGCTGATTCAGGTCGGGTACGCCATCCGCAAGGGCAAGACGATTCTGGCGACCGACAAGGGCGTGCAGCTGATTCAAATTGTGCCGCAGGAGCTGTCCTCCCCCGAAATGACCGGGCGCTGGGAACTGGCGCTCGACCAAATCACCGACGGCAAGCAAGACGCGGACAAGTTCATGGACAGCATCCGCAAATTCTCCACATTTCTGGTAAATTTCGCCCGGAATAACCGCGCCGACGTGGTCTTTCCGGATGATGGGCGGCGAAAGAAGCGCACGCAGTCGATGGTCACGCGCGGCACGAAAATTGACGGCTGCGTCTGCCCGGTCTGCCGGAAGGGCGGCGTGCTGGAAAGCCCGCAGGCGTTTTTCTGCTCCCGCGCTGCGGACGGCTGCCACTTCACCCTCTGGAAGGACTGCCTGACGCGCGGCGGCGGGCCGATGCTGACGGAAAAGCTGCTGCGCCTGCTGCTGGAAAAACAGGTTGTGCGCGGCTCAACGGGCGCAATCACCCTGCTGGACGGCGCGATTTCGTTCTTCCCCAACGGGTCGGATCGCGCCAGCGCCTGTCGCCCGCTGACGTACGAGAAAAAGCACCGCTGATACGCCTTGCTTTTTTCCGCTAATGCGTGTACAATAGAGTGTGTTTCTAAAATGAGACCGGTGCAGTTTCGAGCAGATTTTCTTGCAATTCAAGGATGAAAACCGAAGGTTTTACTTAAGGTAAATCGAGGTTTGAAGACGCAGAAGTGCATGAAAAGATGCCGAAAATGCTGCCGGGCGAATTTAGAAACACACTCTAGGAAATGGAATGGAAACGCCGGTTTTTTCCCGGCAGAAAGAGGTCTTACAATGGCTGCAAAGCTCCGCAAGCGTGAGGAAATCCCCGCGCAGTACAAATGGGACTTGTCGCACATTTACCCTGATGATGCCGCGTGGGAGACCGCTTTGGCGGATGTGCTTGCGTCCGGCAAGAAGTTCGCCGCGTGGGAGGGCAAAGTCGCCGAGAATCCCCGTCAGGCCATTCGCGAGTATTTCGATTTGAATCAGCAGGCTGAGCCCGTTTTCTCCTACGCGTTCCTGCGCGGCGAAACGGACAACGGCGACCCGGTTGCGCAGGGACTTCGCGCCCGCGCGTCCCAGATGGGCGTACAGCTGTCCACCGCGATGTCCTTCTTTGAGCCGGAGCTGCTCTCGCTGGATGATGCGCTGCTGGCGGAAATCGCCGCTGATCCGGCAATGGCGGATTATGACGCGTTCCTGCGCAACCTGATTCGCCAGAAGCCGCACACGCTGCCTGCCGAGCAGGAAAAGCTGCTCGCCATGATGGGGCAGGTCGCCCAAGCCCCGAACCACATCTTCGGGATGCTGACCGACGTGGATATGTCCTTCCCGCCCGTGCAGATGCCCGACGGCACGACTGCTGAGCTGACTGAAGGCACATATTCCCAGTTCATCCGCTCGGACAGCCGCGACGTGCGCAAATCGGCGTTCGACGGCATCATGAACACCTACGGCAGTTTCGGCAGCACCATCGCCGCAACGTACAACGGCAGCGTGCAGAACGACGTGTTCCAGGCGCGCGCCCGCCATTACGCCACCGCCCGCGATGCCCGCATGGAACCGCTGGAAATCCCCACGAGCGTCTACGACAACCTCATCAGCGAAGTGCACGCGGCGATTCCGGTGCTGAATGAGTATCTGGCGCTGCGCAAAGCGCTGATGGGGCTGGATGAATTGCACATGTACGACCTCTACACGCCGATGGTCAAGGATTTCCACATGGAGCTGAGCTACGACAAGGCGTTTGACCTTGTGCTGGAAGGCCTGAAGCCCATGGGCGAGGACTATCTGGCCAAGCTGCGCGAAGCCCGCGTCGGCGGCTGGATTGACGTGTACCCCTCCAAGGGCAAGTCCTCCGGCGCGTTTTCCTCCGGCAACCTGCGCGACGTGCACCCCTATGTGCTGCTGAACCACAACGACAATTTGTCGGATACGTTCACCATCGCGCACGAGTTGGGGCACTCCATGCACTCCTTCTACTCCAACACCAACCAGCCCGCGCCCAAGAGCGATTACAGCCTGTTCGTGGCGGAAGTCGCGTCCACCTGCAACGAGGCGACGATGATGCGCCACCTGCTCAAGACGTTCGCGGACGACAAGAAGGCGCTGGCGTACCTGCTGAACCACTTCCTGGAGCAGTTCCGCACGACCGTGTTCCGTCAGACGATGTTCGCGGAATTTGAGCTGATTGCCCACACGATGGCGGAGCAGGGGCAGCCGCTGACCCGCGAGAGCCTGTCCAAGGCGTACTACGAATTAAACCAGAAGTATTACGGCGCTGTCTGCACGGTGGATGAAAACATCGCCAACGAGTGGATGCGCATCCCGCATTTCTATCGCTCCTACTACGTCTATGTGTACGCGACGGGCTTGTGCGCGGCGGTTTCGCTCAGCGACAAGATTCTGTCCGAAGGCGAAAGCGCCGTCCGCGACTACCGCAAGTTCCTGTCCGCGGGCTGCGCCGTGCCGCCGATTGACGCTTTGAAGCTGGCGGGCATCGACATGAGCAGCCCCGAACCCATCCGCCGCGCGCTGGGCGTTTTCAAGGACACGCTGGCGCAGTTCAAGGCGGTTATAATGGCGTAATACGATTTTTAGCTTCGCCTGAGCAATCTGCTTGCACCTTTTCCGCTCTGGCGTCCGGTCATTCCATTTAGCGTAGTGCCACTACGCTGCATTTCATTCCCGTTAGCCAGAACGAAAAATGTGCGGCGCATCTTTGCTCATGCTTAGCTAAAAATCGTATAAACAGGAGGTTCATTTTCCATGATGCACGGTTACGACAAGGAAGCGGCGGTCGCGTTCATCACCCGCTGCATCCGCAAGGCGGATCACCCGGAGCTGGCGGAGGACATTCCCGCGCTCGTGCCGCAGATGATTGACGCGGACATGGCGTACATGCACGAAGCGGGCGTTTTGGACGATGACGGCTACGCGGGCGACGCGTACTACGAGGATGACGAAGCAATTGAGTACATTGTCGAATCACTGGCGGCAAAGAACGCGCTCGACCCCGAACAGGCGGTCAAGCTCGCCGCGCTGGTGGACGACTACCTCGATGCCCAGCAGATGTTTTTGGAATCGCAGGGTATGGTGGAGTACGAGGAATAACCATTTTGGGGGCAGGAGCGCGGCGAATTAGCTTGCGCCTCTGCCCTCGTTTGACCTAATGGAGGAATGACGTGTTCAGTGCCTATTGTCCTGATTTACTGCTTGGTCAGCAACTGACCGACGTCGCCCGCACGCCGGATTTTGTCGTCCGCTGGACGTTCAGCGGGAGGACTTCGCCGTACATCCTGCAAACGTACTGCGGCTTCCGTGTGACGCACGAGGGCGAAACCATCCTGACCCAGCGGATGCTTTACACTCGAACCGACTTTGATGAGCCGCTGACGGATGCCAACCGCCGCTTCGACCACGACGTTGTCCGCCTGACTTCCCTGCTGCCCGTGAAAATTGTCAGCGTCAAGTGTTCCAACACGAATGACCTGATTCTCTGCGCCGAAAATCACCTGCGCATCGAAATTTTCGCCGACGCACCGCCCGTGTGCGAGGACTGGCGCTTCGGACCGCAGGATGATGTGCGTCTGAGCGCCTTTACAGACTGCGTTCACTTGAAATAATGGAGGAACACCATGTTCACGCACTATTCTCTTGACACGCTGCTTGGGCATTCGCTGACCGCCATCGGGCGCGCGGCGGATTTGGTCTGGTGGATTTTCGATGTGGACGGCGCGGAATATTCGCTGCACACGCAATGCACCTTCCGCGTCCTGCACGACGGTGAAGCCGTGCTGAGCCGCAGCGACATTTACTGCATCCGTGACGACAAGCCGCTTGGCAGGGACAACAGCTGGTTCGACTACGACGTCGCCGAGCTTGCGCCTCTCCTGCCCGCGAAGGTCGTCAGCATCGAGTGTTCCGAAATGAACGACCTGACCATCTGCACCGAAAACGGTCTGCGCATTGAGATTTGGGCAGCTGAATCGCCGGAGCATGAGCAATGGCGATTCTTCCGGCATATTCCCAAGTCGGATGATCCGCATTTGGTGGCGTATGGGAATTATTTGGATTGCGAATGAGTACACAGAAAGGGACTTGTCTTTTCGGCAAGCCCCTTTTCATTCCACGCAAAAAGAGCGGCCTGCTCTTTTCAGAACAAGCCGCTCGATATTTACGCAACCGTCAAATTACGCGTGGGGGCCAGCTTCAACCAGCGCCTTGCCAGCGTCGTTGCCGGTGTACTTGACGAAGTTCTTCTCGAAGCGGGACGCCAGATCCTTCGCCTTGTTCTCCCATTCGGAAGCGTCGGCGTAGGTGTCGCGGGGGTCGAGAATCTTGGAGTCCACGCCCGGCAGTTCGGTCGGAACTTCAAAGTCGAAGTACGGAATCTTCTTGGTGGGCGCCTTCAGGATGTCGCCGGACAGAATCGCGTCGATGATGCCGCGGGTATCCTTGATGGTGATGCGCTTGCCAGTGCCGTTCCAGCCGGTGTTGACGAGGTACGCCTTCGCGCCGTTCGCCTTCATCTTCTTGACCAGCTCTTCGCCGTACTTGGTCGGGTGCAGTTCGAGGAACGCCTGACCGAAGCAAGCAGAGAAGGTGGGGGTCGGCTCGGTGATGCCGCGTTCCGTGCCGGCGAGCTTCGCGGTGAAGCCGGACAGGAAGTAGTACTGGGTCTGTTCGGGCGTCAGGATGGACACGGGCGGCAACACGCCGAACGCATCAGCAGACAGGAAGATGACGTTCTTCGCGGCAGGCGCAGCGGACACCGGGCGCACGATGTTCTTGATGTGGTTAATCGGGTAGGACACGCGGGTGTTCTCGGTCACGGACTTGTCGGCGAAGTCAATCTTGCCGTCCTTGTCGAGGGTGACGTTCTCCAGCAGCGCATCACGGGTGATGGCGTTGTAGATGTCCGGCTCGGAGTCCTTGTCGAGGTTGATGACCTTGGCGTAGCAGCCGCCTTCAAAGTTGAACACGCCGTTGTCGTCCCAGCCGTGCTCGTCGTCGCCGATCAGCAGACGCTTGGGGTCGGTGGACAGGGTGGTCTTGCCGGTGCCGGACAGACCGAAGAAGATGGCAGTGTTCTTGCCTTCCTTATCGGTGTTGGCAGAGCAGTGCATGGAGGCCATGCCCTTCAGCGGCAGAAAGTAGTTCATCATGGAGAACATACCCTTCTTCATCTCGCCGCCGTACCACGTGTTCAGGATGACCTGCTCACGGCTGGTGATGTTGAACGCCACGCAGGTTTCAGAATTCAGACCGAGTTCCTTGTAGTTCTCGACCTTCGCCTTGGACGCGTTGTAAACCACGAAGTCCGGGGTGAAGTTCTTCAGCTCTTCTTCAGAGGGCTGGATGAACATGTTCTTGACGAAATGCGCCTGCCACGCCACTTCCACGATGAAGCGGACAGCCATGCGGGTGTCCTTGTTCGCGCCGCAGAAGGCATCAACGACGTAGAGCTTCTTATTAGACAGCTCCTTAATCGCCAGATCCTTCACGGACGCCCAAGTGGACTCGGTCATCGGATGGTTGTCGTTCTTGTAGCCCTCGCTCGTCCACCATACGGTGTTCTTGGAGTTCTCGTCCATGACGATATACTTGTCCTTGGGGCTGCGGCCGGTATAAATGCCGGTCATGACGTTCACAGCGCCCAGTTCGGACACCTGACCCTTTTCATAGCCCTCGTTGGTGGACTTGGTTTCTTCTTCGAACAGCAGATCGTAAGAAGGATTGTGCACAACCTCGGTCGTGCCGGTAATGCCATACTTGCTCAGATTCAGCTCTGCCATGTAGAACCTACCTCTTTCTTTAAATTGGTGGGACAATACACTGCGGATTCAGGAAAAATCCCGATTCTCCACATCTATATCATACACCACTTGCGCGGTAAAATCAAGATGTACTTTGGCAAATTTTCTGCGAACAGCCTGACACTTGATGCTTTTTGTCTAAAAACACGAAACAAAGTCGCCCGAAGGGGTCAAGGGGGCGACCGCGGACTTCGTCCGTTTTCATTGCCCCCTTGTCGCGTCCGCAGACGCGAAATCTCTGAAAACACAACAAGGTCAGGGGCAATTCCGCGTTGGATTCGCCCCTGACCCTCTGCCTCTTAGACAGGCATCGTCTTGTCAGCCTTGTTCAGCATGGTGGAATCCACCTTCAGCTGCTGCGCCGCGCGATACTCGAAGAACTTCGGCGCAACCTTCGGGAACATGGCGTAGGACAGCACGTCTTCCTCGCACTGATACCATTCGCGCATTTCCTCACGCAGCTTGTCGAGTTCCGGCGGAATGTCGTCGGCGTAGCGATGGGTGATGACCTTCGTGTCGCCGATGCACTTCTTGCGCACGTCCTCGTTCACCTTGCCCGGCAGACGGCCGTAGTGGCCCGCCAGCAAGTCCTTGGATTCCTTCGGCACCATCTTGTAGCGCTCGCCGCCCAGCACGTTCATCACTGCCTGCGTGCCCACGATCTGGGAAGTCGGCGTGACCAGCGGCGGATAGCCGAAGTCCTTGCGTACGCGCGGCACTTCCGCCAGCACGTCGTAGTACTTGTCCATCTGGTTCGCCTGCTTCAGCTGGCCAATCAGGTTGGACAGCATGCCGCCCGGCACCTGATACTGCAAGGTCTTGACGTCCACGCCCAGCACGCGCGCCGGGTCACGCCAGCCGTCCTTGGTCAGGCGATCCGCCACCGTGCGGAAGTGCGCCGCCAGCTGCGCCAGCAGGTCGAGGTCGAAGCCCGTGTCGTATTCCGTGCCCTTCAGGGTCGCAACGAGGGATTCGGTCGCCGGCTGAGACGTGCCGGAGCCCAGCGGGGACAGGCAGGTATCCACCACGTCCACACCCGCTTCGATGGCCTTGAGCAGCACCATGTCGCCCGTGCCGGTGGTGTTGTGGGTGTGCAGGACGATGGGCAGATCGGTTTCCTTCTTCAGGCGCTTGACGAGGCTGTACGCCTTGTAGGGCAGCAGCAGGTTCGCCATGTCCTTGATGCAGATGACGTCCGCGCCCATCTTCTGGATGTCCACGGCGAGCTTGACGAAGTAATCCTCGTTGTGCACGGGGGATTCGGTGTACGACATGGCGATTTCCGCCGTGCCGCCGTACTTCTTCGTCGCCTTGACGGCGGTCTGCATGTTGCGCAGGTCGTTCAGCGCGTCGAAGCAGCGGATGATGTCAATGCCGTTTTCGACGGCCTTCTTGACAAAGAAATCCACCACGTCGTCCGCGTAGGGACGGTAGCCCAGCAGGTTCTGGCCGCGCAGCAGCATCTGCAGCTTGGTGTTGGGCAGCGCCTTGCGCAGCTTGCGCAGCCGCTCCCACGGGTCTTCGTTCAGGAAGCGCAGGCACGCGTCGTAGGTCGCGCCGCCCCAGCACTCCAGAGAGTAGTAGCCAACCTTGTCCAGCATTTCGCAGGCAGGCAGCATCTCATCGGTACGCATCCGGGTCGCGGCCTGAGACTGGTGGCCGTCGCGCAGGATGGTATCCGTAATTTGAACCTTTGCCATAGGACGAATTTCCTCCTTCAGTTCGGTCAGAGGCGGAGAAGCACTCCCCTGCCCCTGACCGGATACGTTGGATACGTTTCCATCTGACTGCTGATTTATTCAGCCAATTATCAGCCGAACATACTGAGCAGCACACCAGCCGCGATGGCAGAGCCGATAACGCCAGCAACGTTCGGGCCCATGGCGTGCATCAGCAGGAAGTTCGCGGGATTGGCCTTCTGACCTTCCTTCTGGGACACACGCGCCGCCATCGGGACAGCGGACACGCCGGCAGAGCCGATCAGCGGGTTGATCTTGCCGCCGGAGAGCTTGTTCATCAGCTTCGCCAGCAGCACGCCGCCCGCCGTGCCCATGCCGAACGCGACGATGCCCATCGCGATGATTTCAAGCGTGCGCACCGTCAGGAAGGTAGAGGCAGTCGCCGTTGCGCCGACCGTGATGCCGAGGAAAAT
>ULSR01027688.1_pt1 | contig 10485 bp, 12 predicted proteins | sample 1956861 | NCBI WGS metagenome assembly ULSR01 (sample SAMEA4835713, study PRJEB28245) | human gut metagenome | biome: gut microbiome; material: fecal sample | place: Denmark | collected 2008 | reverse complement strand
AGATCGTCTCTCATCTGCATTTCTCTTTCCTGCCTTTCGCATTCTGTTACTAAGAGTTTTTGCAGATAACATTTTATTTATGCCGGAAATCCATCTTTCCCGCACACTATTATTACATGGGACAAGACCTGCGGCCGGGCACTTCCTCTCCGGATACATAACCTGCATGAAATTCCATATTGATGTCCCGAAGCTCCTTCTTCCCGTCGATGTATGCCTGATACATTTCCGCCAGTCCCGAAGTACAGCCATCACAGTTGGCTTCCATATATCCCAGAGACTCCGCAACGATCTGCTCCCGCTCTTCTTTTGTGGTATCCTTAATCAGATATCCTGCCATTTTCTTTTCCTCTCTTGTATTTCTTTTACAGCCAATGTATCACAGCAATCTGCCGGGTGCAAGTTTTTCTCTGCATTTAGAGTAATCGAAAATCTACGACCGAAGAATTCTCTCATAGATCTGCAAATCCTCATTCTTAAACACATTAAAGATCACATTTTTGACACTGCTGTCAGGAGTCTCCTCCAAATACTCCTGTACCGTCTGTACGGCAATCTGCGCCGCCTTGTCGTTCGGAAAGCAGAATACCCCAGTGGATATACCGCAGAACGCCACACTTTCCAGCCCGTATGCCGATGCCAGTTCCAGACAGGACAAGTAACAGACCGAAGCAATGCGCAATGTTTCTCCGTCAGTTTTCCCTGCACAATAGGACCTACGGTATGCAGGACATAACGGCAAGGCAGATTGTAGGCTTTCGTGATCTTCGCCTGTCCGGTGGGTTCCTCATGCCCCTGTTCTTCCATTTTGCTTCTCCTATGCTCGTTTCTGCTCTTTTTACGCTCTCCTGTAATGAAATCATTATATCCCCCATCGCCGGGATCCGTAAAGCAGGCACAATAAAGTGCCCCGGTTACCCAAAAGTTACTATTGGGACAAACATATAAACCTGCGATTGAAATATTTTTACGTTTTTGTAACAATAGGAACAGGAACCTTCGTTATGACTCATAGAAAGGCCTGGGAACAACAAATGATATATCTGATGATGATCGACGCCGAAGAAGACAAACAAAAGTTTGCGATTCTCTATGAAACCTATCGGCACCTTATGATGAAAGTAGCTCTGAATGTGCTGAAGGATACTTTTCTTGCGGAAGATGCCGTACATGAGTCGTTTATAAAAATTGCAAAAAACATGGAAAAAATAGGGGAAATCGACGCCACGGATCTATGTGGATGAGCTGGAAGAATGTAATGTCCCGGTGACTTATGCGGAGACGGATGTGGATGACGGAATACTGGACATCCTTAGGTGCCTGCCCGTAAAATACCGGGATGTATTTCTCCTCAAATACTCCGGCAATATGGACAACGATGAAATTGCAAAAGTATTAAACATCACCGAAGGAACGATCCGGCAGCGATTATCCCGGGGAAAGATTATGATACAGGAAGCTTTGAATAAACGGGAGGAAAATAATGAGATCCATGGAAATAACGGATGAATGGCTCTATCAGCATATGCCTGTGGTGGACAATGCCATGATAACAGCATTAGAAAATCAGGTTGATCGGGAATATGTATTTTCAAAACGTTTTGAACAAAAAATGCAAAAAGTGATCCGCCGGGAAGCCCATCCGGTGCTGACCGGTGCACAACAGCTCCTAAAACGCATGGCAATCTTTTTCACCGGTATCGTATGTGCCGGACTGGTTCTGACGTTAAGTGTAGATGCCTATCGGGATAAGTTTTTCATGACACTAAAGACCCTGCGCGAGGATGCTACGCAGTATAACTACTCTTCCGAGGAAAAAGATGCGGTACTCACTCCCACGATACCGACCTGCATCCCGGAGGGCTATACAGAGACAGACCGAAGAGACAGTCCTCTTTTTTGTGAAATTTTCTATGAAAACAATGCCGGAGAACAGCTCATCTGGGAGCAAATGCTAATTTCCGCAAATAATGCCCTGACACTCGTATTAGACAATGAATACGATGCCGAAGAGGAACATGTCATCGGCGGTCACATTGCCACGGTATATACTTATGTGGATGGTTACGCCATGGCTTATTATGAAGCTGACAATTATGTATACGTGATCACCGCAGATCACATGACCGCCGAGGAAATGTTTCAGCTCATTGCCAGTATGGATATCTGATGGTATAATAAAATAAAAAGGAGGCAAGAACCATGATGCGAAATAAAAAATTAAGAACCGTTTTCTGCGGCATTCTGATTTTTCTGCTCGTATTTGCCTTATTTTGCCTTGGAGACTACGGGATCCGCTATTATCATACTCCCATCAAAAAGGATTATGACTATACCGGAACCGGAATGCTGGTCAGTCTGACGGAACCGGATACCTTCGAACAGGTATCGGTGGAGATCCACGGGAAAGCCTTACATTATCTCTGGGGGAATCAGGAAGACGCCATAGCGGGAAATGTCTGGATGAACGGAGAGAGGCTTTTCGTGGAAGGTGCGGATGACATGGGATTCTATGCACCTTTTATCGATGAAGAACCCTATTACTCCTGCCTGACCGAATCTGTAACAAATATCCCGGGAAATATGTTTCTTATCTCCCGGGATCTGAAAACCGTATTCTGCGGTGTACTTATGGACGGGAAAGAATTTCTGCTGATAATACCGGCAGAAAATAAATCGGATGCCGACCGTACCCTGAAATCCGGTCTGGAACAGTCCCAGCCTCTTTCCCGTTGGCTGAGTGACTATCCCTTATTCCTGTAACTGCCCATCCACAATGCGCACGATACGTTTCGCTGACTGTGCAACACCCAGGTCGTGGGTGATCATGACGATGGTGTTGCCCATATCGTTCAGTTCCCGGAACAGCTTCAGTACTTCTCTGCCGCTGGTCTGATCCAGAGCACCGGTAGGCTCATCCGCCAGAAGGATCGCCGGCTGTCCCACCAGTGCTCTGGCAATGGATACTCTCTGCTTCTGTCCGCCGGACAATTCGTTGGGCTTATGTCCGATACGATGATCCAACCCCAGCAGTTTGATAGTATTTTTACACTTTTCTTCTGCTTCTTCATGGGTCATGCCACGCATCAGCAGGGGCATGATAATATTCTGCATGACATTATAGGTCGGGATCAGCTGATAGTTCTGGAAAATGAACCCGATCTTCTGGTTGCGTACCATGGTCAGATCGTCCTCCTTGGTCTTGTGGATTGCCATGCCATCCAGATAATATTCCCCACTGTCCATCACATCCATACAGCCGATCATATTCATTAACGTAGTCTTACCGGAACCGGAAGGGCCTAAGATTGCCACATATTCTCCCTTATTTACCTGAAAATTGATGTCCTTCAAAATCGGCAGACGCTCCTCTCCCAGCATATAGCCTTTATTTATATTTTTCATGGTGATCATTGCGTTTTCCATCATAATCCTTACACCTTTCGCACTACTCCTGATTTAAAGCTTCTACGGGGATCAGTCTTGATGCCTTATATGCCGGATAGAAGCCGAAGATGCTTCCGGTGAGGCCACCAAACAACAGCGACAATACTGCACCCTGTACCGACAGGGACACTCTCACGTTGAACAGCTGCACGAATGGCGTAATTCCAAGAGCCACCAGCACCCCCAGTACCGCTCCTACCAGACTGGTAAAACTTGCCTCCAATAAAAACTCCAACAGGATATCCTTTCGGGAGCAGCCCAGTGCTTTCAGAATACCGATCTCGTTGGTACGCTCCTTGATGGATACAAACAATACATTCATAATGCCGATACCGCCGACAATAAATACGATCACCGCCATGGAGATTAACAGTAATGTCAGTGTCTCGTTGGAAGCAGAGGCTGCCTCCATCTTGCTTCCGGCATCGCTGATGGTAAATGTGGTGTTGGGATAACTTTCTTTTAAAGCACTCTCCACCCCTGTCATTACAGTGTCCACCTGATTCGCATCTTCTGCGACCACGGTAATGGTTGGACTAATGCTCGTACCGGTAATGTATTTGATGCCGGTTTCGTAAGGTACATAGATCGCCGTATCCGGGCTGATGCCGGATGCCACAGTTCCCATCTCGGATAGTACCCCTGACACTATATAGGGGCGGCCATCAATATAGACTATACCGTCATAAGCATCGTAGGCGCTTCCAAAAATTTCCTTTGCCACGGTGGCACCCAGTACGCACACCTTTTCCTTGCTCTCGTTGTTTTCTTCTGTAAGGAAATCCCCGATGGCCATTTCCAGATTACTGATGGTGGCATAATTGTCCTCCACACCGGCAATGGTGTAATAGGAAGCAGAGGTCATATCGCCTCCCTCCACCGATGCTGTAGTGGAATAAGAGATCGTAGTTGCAGAGATTCCCGATACAAAAGTCGCCAGATCATCACCGTCTTCACTGGTCAATGTCACGGCTTCGCTCTCTTCCTCCTGTCCGAATCCGAAAAATCCGCCGAAATCCATTCCCCCGCCGGGACCACCGGACATACCGCCGCCGGAACCTCCTCCGGGACCTCCGCCCATATTTGTGACGGTAACGCTTCCTCCACCGCCCGGCATTTCAAAGCTAAAACCACCGCTGTCACTGCTGTCGCAGGAAATATCAATGGCTCCGGCATTCAGGTTCTTGAACTGCTCCGCCACTTCTTCTTTTCCGCCGGTACCGATTGCCAATACCAGCATAATAGTGGCAGATCCTACAACGATACCGATGGAAGTCAGGATCACTTTGAATTTATTCTGTGACAGGTTCAGCCACACCAGATGCAATATTTCGGATAATCTCATATTTTACTTCTTCCCTTCCATTGACCTTACTTTCCCACAGGTCTCCGCTCTACTTCGTAATGCTGCTTTCGATCAATACGGTATCTCCTTCTGCAATATCTCCGGAGATCTCCACGTTAGAACCATCTGACAGTCCTGTCGTTATTTCCTTTTTCACAATGCTGCCATCTGCTGTCTTCACTTTTACATAAGTCTTGTCATCCTCTGTGATAATGGCTCTGCGTGAGACATACAGCACTTCTTCCGTTTGTTCCGTAACGAAAGTTACATCTCCTGTCATGCCCTGGAACAGTCCGGAGACATCCCCTTCTAATGTGACAGTTACGTCATAAGTTATATTTCCACTGGAATCCGATGTCGCATCTCCGATAGCCGTCACATTTGCCGTAAAGATATCTTCCGGATATGCCGTCAATGCAATATTCGCTGCAGATCCCAGAGAGATATCCGTCATGTCATCTTCATCCACCGTTACCGTTATGGTCACTTCGTCCATATCGTATAAGGTAACCAGAGAGGTTCCGGTACTGATCTTGTCTCCGGCCTCCAGCTCCACGCCGGTGATGACACCGTTGTATCTTGCACATACTGCATTACCATCGATATAAGTGCTGAACTCATTCCATTTTTCCAGTGTCTCATTATAGGTTTCCTGCTGATCGGACAATTCCTGCGCAAGATACCCCAGTGCAATGTCATAGGTCTCCTGTGCGGTATTGTAAGCCAGTGTCCGCAGTTTTTTTGTCTCAGCTACGGTCAGTTTTCCCTGCTCCAATTCCCGTTTTGCCTTATTGTAGGCGGTTTCGGCAGTAGTTACATTTTCCTCCGCCTGCTCTACTCTCTGTTCCAGCTCTTCCTTCTGCTGCTCCAGGGAATCTGCCGTGGACTGTGCCTGCTCCGTCAGCTGCGCATAATAGACATATCCGTAAGTATCATCTGCTGCGTCGGTACTGTTCAGGCTGTATTTACAGTTCGACAATACCTGTGCCGCATCCTCATAGGCTGCCGTTACTTCTTCCAGCTGTGCCCGGTAATCTTCCAGACTGCTCTTCGCCTGCTCCAGCGTGCTCTCTGCAGAATCTACCGTATTTTGAAGTTCCTGCAATGTAGTACTGTACTCGGTATCAATATAACTGCCGTAAGCAGTGCTGCTGTCATAAGTGTATTTTGCCTGCTGTTTTGACAGGGTCTGGTCGGCTTCCACCGCCTCCAGATCCGCTTTTGCTTTCTCTACGTTAGACTGCAGTTCGTCTTCCAGGTCGGAGACACTGTCTTCTTCCAGCAGGTACAGGGGATCTCCCTCGGACACCTGCTGCCCCACGGAGACCACTACCTCCGCCACAGTCAGGGTAGAATCGTCACCATTGCTGCCGGAGCTGCTGCCGCCCATATTGAAGATCTGACCAAACATGTCTAAGCCTCCCTGAGCTCCGCCGCCGGAAGCACTCATGCCGCCAAAACCACCGGAACCAGAGCTGCTGCCGGCAGTACTACCGGAGGAGCCGCCGGAGGAACTGCTGCCGGAAGTATCCGTTCTCTGCAGGGCACTCATATCCAGATCAAAGGTCTGATCCACCGTACCGATGTCCACGGAGCCGGTCTCCGTCACACCTTTGACCAGTGTCCCGTATTTTACGGTGGTCTCTTTATAAATGACTTCCGTATCGGAACTACCGGAGAGACCAATGGCACCAGCCACTACAGCGATCACACAGACACCACAGACACCTGTGGTGAGCTTGCGTCTTTTCGACCAGCTTTTCCATGATCCAATCCGGCGCATTTGATTTCTTATATTTTCTTTGATCTTTTTCCCATTTTCATTCTGCTTCATAACTGTTCCCAATCATTCCTGTCTGTTTCTCAACATTTGCTCCATCCGCTTGATTTATTGTCCTCCGGGACCGCCCGGCATTCCGCCGCCGAAGCTGCCGGAATCACCACCCCCGGGACCACCCTGGGGCATTGCTCCTCCGGAAGGCATCTGTATATCCTCTGGCATAAGGGATTCATCGAATTCCTGAAGCTCCATATCACTGCCGACTGCGGTATCAGAACTGCTGCCGGAATCGGCAGTCTCCTCCGTACTCTTGACTTCTGCCTCGGAGCTGACCTTACTTGCCAGGTAGATGGTATCGCCCTCTTCCAGTCCTGACAGGATCTCAATGTCCACACCGTTGGTGATACCGGTCTCTACCTCTGCCAGTTCCCTGCCACCCAGTGCTGTCTTACGATAGACATAAGTCTTGCCGTTCTCTTCTACGATCGCCTTACGGGATACATAGAGGACATCTTCTTTTTCTTCAGTAACGAAGATCACATCTGCGGTCATGCCGCCATAGAGCTGCTCCAGTTCACCTTCCACGCTGATCTCCACAGTATAGCTTACCGTGTTGCTGTAATCGGAAGTAGCCGTGGTATTGATGGAGAGAATGCTTCCGGTATAGAAATCCTCCGGGTATGTCGTAAAGGTGATATCTACCGCATCTCCAACCTTCAGATCCACAATATCCTCCTGGGTCACATCCACGGAGATCCGCATGTCATCCGACGTTGCATAGGAAGACAAAGCTCCTGTCGTCGTCAGGCGGTCTCCCGCTTCGTAGCTGACCTCTGTGATCACACCATCTTCTGTGGCATAGATAATACCATCACTTCCGACAAAATCTTCAAAGGCCTGTAACTGTTCTTCCCGTTTTTCCTTCGTCTCTTCCGCTTCCTGTAAGGTCTCCTTCAGATCTTCCACGGTCGCATTGTAAGTGGTCTGGGCGTTCTGCCCGGTGATCACCGCTTCCTGATAGGTCTCTTCTGTATCCAGCTTATCGATTTTTTGCTTTGCCTGTGCCGCTGCCAGCTGGTTCTGCAGATCGGTAATAGCACTTTCATTCTCCGATAAAGCATCCTCTGCCTGCGTCAACGCTGATTTTGCCTGCTGGTATTTGGATCTGGCACTGAGATAACCATTCTGGATCGTCATAAAATTCACTGTATTATCGGTTCCGGCGCCTTCATAACCTTCTTTTGCCGCTTCATAATCTTCCAATGCATCCTGATAATCTTCCTGAGTTTCTGTCAGCTTCTCCTGCAGAGAAGCTGTATTCGCCTGCTTCTGCTCCAGCTGTACCTGCAGAGATGCCACTTTGTTCGTCACGCTCGTACCGGAAGTATTGCGGATGGATGCCGCATAGGAAGCACTGATCTTCTGGGTATCGTAGTCGGTCTGGGCTTCCAGCAGGGACAATTCATAGGTACTCTCTGCCTCCGCATAGTCTGCCTGCGCCTCCACTACCGCATTCTGCAACAGCGCCCGAACCGCCTCCACGCTGTCTTCCGTGAATTTCAGCAGTTCCTCGCCTTCGGTGACACGCTGCCCGCTGGCAGCATAGATCTCCTCTATCTTCAGATATTTCTGTACGGTATCATCGTCATCTTCCTCACTGTCATCCTCGTCATCGTCACTGACGTCCAGATCCAGATTGTAATCTATGGATTTTGTGTTGTATTCCAGAGAGCCGCTCTCAGTAACACCTACCTTTAAAGTACCACGCTCCACGGTCTCTTCCTTGTAGATCCACTGTTCTTTCTGAAGTAACGGTGCGATGAACACGGTATAACTGGCCGCCAGAATCAGCAGAAGTAATGCGATCCCCGCCAGGATCAGCTTCTTTTGTTTCTTTGTGAGGGATTTCAGTTTTTCAAAATGTGGTCTTTTTAATTTCATGACTGTGTCTGTCCTCCCTGCATACTCTGTCTCTGCTGTAACTGCTTGATCTCTTCCTCCGTCATGCCGAAGACTACGGTGACGGATTCGTTGGCACTTAAACTGTCCTCCTCATCTTCTACATTGATCTGTACCGTCACGCTGTAAGTGACACTGGTACGGCTGCTAGACGAGGATACCGGATCAATGGCTGTGATCACACCGGTATATCCGCTGCCTGCGGAGGACTGCACATAAGCACTGTCGCCTACAGTCAGTTTTGTAATATCCGACTGATCTACCGATACGGTGACCGTCAGCTCCTTCGGATTGCTGTAAACGAATACCACTGCATCGGAAGTCAGAGCCTGCTCCGCCCGCACCATGGTCCGCAGGATCGTTCCGTCCTCCGAGGCATAGAAATATCCGTCTCCCACACTGCTTTCAAACAGTTCCAGATTCTCTTTGGCATCTTCATAAGTACTTTTCAGAGCTGCCAGATCGGACTTAACTTTTTCCACCGTAGTATTATAATCGCTCTCTGCCCGTTCTGCGCCGGACAGGGAAGTCTCATAGGTCAGCTTTGCCTGCGCCTGCTGGATCTCATAATTTTCCTTCGCCTCCGTGACGGCCTGTTGGAGACTGGAAAGCTTTAACTGCAATGTCTGTAAGTTAAAAGAAGCATTGGTGACTGCATCCTCATATTTATCTTCTGCTTCCTCCAAATCTTTCAGATTTTGTTCCAGAATACTGTAAAGAGAAGCCAAAATGCTGGCGTTGGAAGTTCCGCCGCTCTGAGGCTGCGCATTATTTCCGGAAACATCAGCACTCAGCTGCGTTGATCCACCACCACTGCCGGTGACCTGAGACCAACTGATGCCCCACTCATCCATCTTGTCCGTCAGGGCTTTCAGGTTCTCATCATAGATTGCCTGATATTCATCCACCTTGAAATAGCTCTTATAGGAACCGTCATTCACATAGGATTCATACTCTGCTATATCATCCTCCGCATCCTGCAATTCCTCTTCCGCCCTGGTCACAGCACTCTGCAGACTTGCTACCGTCTCATCATAGACATCCTTAGCCTGTTGTCCGGTGAGAATGGCACTGTCTCTCGTATACTCCGCTGTGATCAGGTTCTGCTCATATTCGATAGCTCCGGTACGATACGCAAGCTCCGCATCCTCCAGCGCTCTCTCCAGTTCTTTTCTGGCTTCCTCCACACTGTCCTCCGTAAGCTTTAAAATCTTATCTCCTGCCGTTACCTCTTCCCCGGAGACCGCGTAGACTTCCTCGATCTCTAACTCTGTTGTCAGATTTTCCACGTCAAAGCTCGCCTCCGTGATACCGACATTGGTAACACCTGACGCAGCAATCATATCCTCCGTGAAGGTCAGTCCCGCCATATTACCCGGCATGGAAAATTCCGACTGACTGTTGTTTTTATGTAATATCACCACTGCTGCCACAGAACCGCCGCCCAGCGTAAGTACCAGTACCAGCGCAACGATGATCCATTTTTTGTTTTTCTTTCGGGAAAAAAATATCTGTTTGATCTCTTTGTTCTTCACGGCGAACCTCCAATTGCTATTCCGTCCAATTTCCGTTGTTTTCTCAAGTATAGTTGGATTTTGTATTGAAAAAGTGTTCAGTCTGTGAAAAATCTGTGTCCTGTAGAAGCTTTTCCCCCTGCCTGCTTCTATGTAATTACGCAAATTAAGCACAAAAAGAAGGCCCTGTTGGAGGCTGCTTTCGCAGAAGTCTCTAACACTGCCTTCTATTATAAACTCATGTATAAATTCACAAATTCGTGCTATCGCACTAATATGCCCGGGAAAACAAATCACCTCTTCACAGCCATTTGTTTTCCCTATAGCTTATTTATTTTTCCGGGAGATGCAGATATCCTCTAGATTCTGCGCGCCCTCCGGTCCGATGGGTCTGCCGCCCGTGGTGATGCCCCATCCTGCACGGATCTTGATAATATCGT
>ULSR01074033.1_pt1 | contig 10753 bp, 9 predicted proteins | sample 1956861 | NCBI WGS metagenome assembly ULSR01 (sample SAMEA4835713, study PRJEB28245) | human gut metagenome | biome: gut microbiome; material: fecal sample | place: Denmark | collected 2008 | reverse complement strand
AGTTTATTTTACCGGTAGCAGATGAAAAGCAGACTCTTTTAGATAAGGTGATTCCATGTTTTATTGAAAAAGATAAAATGGATATACTTAATAATATTCCACATGACAAAATATGTGACTTGAATGTAGCATATAAAGTAATTCATAAACTTGAAACAGTAGAAGGTTGTACATATGCACAGGCACAGATTGTAACAAATTCAATTATAAAAAGACTGGGGATTTCCAAAGAGAATATCAATATAGCTGCATATAAAAATATGTTTGCTAAATATCCACCAGAATTAAAAAGTGCCAATAATATTTTAAATAAGCTGTTCAAAGATGATATAGAAAAAAATATAATAAATCGTATAATAAGCAAAAAAAATAATGATATGCTTCAAGTATATCTTTTAACTGATCCACACCATTATAACGGGAGTATATATGTATCATATAGCGAATTCTTTAATAAATTTGCAAATGATGCCAAATGCAATTTTATATTCAGAGTAATCTCCAGAGATAGTGCATTTTTAATAAAAGATAATTTTACTAACGACACAGAAAGAAGAGAAAATATAAAAAAATTTATTCAGATTTCAGATATATTTGACTTAAGTAATGAAAATATATCTTCGAATGTATATCTCTATGATAGATTTAAAAACCAAATAAGCATTTTGAGCTAAGAATTTTCAAATAAATATATTATTCAATAATAATTTTGAATACATTGAATAATATATGACCTGATATCCAGGCAAAAGTACCTAAATGTCAGAGAAGAACACAAAATACCATGTCAACATTAAGAGCTATACATCAATGTTTAGCAGCTTAATGTAACAGGGTATGTATTCAGTCGCTTTCAATATAATAATTAATGTATTTAGTTTTAATGTGGTATGTCAGGGTATAAACTCTGATGTACTAAATTAAAACTGTATAAGATGGCGAATAAAATTATGCTGAGTACAAGATATAAGTGAATTTCCTAAGCCAAAGCTTCGAAGTGTATTCAATTTTCAGGTATGTGTGAACACTAATAACCTCAGTTAACCTTTCAATTCTTTATTCTATTGTTATTATTAATTAAATATTACATAGCTTATCTCTCGAAAAACATTTGTTAACTCTGGCAAGCAATTGTTTTGTGTCAAAATTTTTTTAAAAATTTCTGTCATATTCTTAATATAACAATATGTTAAAATATATTTCGAATAGAAAGGGAAGTTGATTTATGATATTAATTAATAATAACTGGGAAAAAGCAGATACACTGCAGGATATAGCTAAAATCATAAAGGAACAATACAATTATGAACTTGGAGAAGCAATGGAATCATTACTTGAGAATGACAGCGATGATTTAGAATGTTTAAAGGATTCATTAGATTCTGCAAAGGAAGCAATTGAAGAACTACAGGATCAGATAACAGAAATGATATTTAATAAAAATTTATGTGATTAAGCAAGGAAATTCCAATCGACCATAGTCAGTTGTGAGTAGTTCATATGTTTAAATTACATAATAATCAAGCAATGCACAAAAGGAAATTCATATATGTCCATTAAATTAATACAAAAAACGACAAAATCGATATCATATTAGTAAAACAGCATTATTTCGAAGTAAAATAAGTAAATCTCTTTTATTTTTTTATTTCTGTCATATTACATATAGAAGATAAAATAAAAGGGGAATCAGCTTATGTCAAAAAAGATACCAGAAATACCAATATGGGAAAAATCATTGCTCACCATAGAGGAAGCTGCTGCATACGCTAATATTGGAATTAATTTAATGTCTGAATTAGTAAATGTACCAGGATGTCCTTATGTTATAAGAGTAGGCAAAAGAAAACGGTTGGTTAAAAGAAAGAAATTTGATGAATACATAGAAAATAACGAATTTTTAGATTAAGAGAAACATTAAAAGTTTCTCTTTTTTTTATATTATTTGAAGAAAAAGTATGATAAAATACAAGAACACACAAATCATTTCTAAATATTAGGATGTAACAAAAGCTGATTCCTAAAAAGGAGGAAATGATAATCTATGGGAAAAGATTTAAAAGGAAGAAATCTAGGAAAAGGAATATCACAGAGAAAAGATGGGAGGTATGTAGGGCGATTTACCAACAGGTTTAAAACAAGGGAATCATATATAAACAAAGACTTAAAAGAAGTAAGAAAATGGCTTGAAGAGAAAAAAGCTGAAGATCAGTTAGGTTTAAATGTAAAACCAAACACAATTACAGTAAATGATTTATATAAATACTGGGTAAATAATTATAGGGTTGGAATAGTCAAACAAAATACTTTACAAAGGAATGATGATACATATAAAATATTAAAACAGTATTTAGGTAACATGCAGGTCACAAAAGTTACTCCTATGTACTTAAATACAGTATTTAAAGATATCACACCCAATTATTGCAAAGACACATTAAGTCATATAAAAAGTCTGTACAATTCATTATTTGAATTGGCGAAAGCAATGGAAATAATAAAAGAAAATCCATTTAACAAATATACGGTTATATACGCTAAAGCGAAGAATGGAGATAAAGAAAAAGCTATAACCAAAGAAGATTATTTTGATGAAACAGAAGAAGCTTTCTTTTTAGCTGTATTAAAAGATATAAATAGCAAATATTATGATTTATTTGAGTTTCTTCTTAATACAGGGTTACGAATAGGAGAGTGCCTTGCGTTAGAATATGATGATATAAAGATTAATCCTAAGAATAAGGAAAATGTATTTATATCCATCAGTAAAACAAAGACAACCCAAAAAGATGAATATGGGAATCCAATATTTAATACTCCAAAAACAGCTAAAAGTATAAGAAAAATACCATTAAATAGAGCTGCAAGAAAAGCATTGTTTTCACAGATAGAAAAAAAAGAAAAAATATATAGAAAAAAAGAAGTCTGTAAAAAATACAGAACATATATATTTACAAATGAACTTGGGTATAGCATTGAATACACAAATATACAACAACATTTAAAACGTGTTAATTCAGAAATTGAAAAATACTTTGTAGATTATAAATTCCCGTATGTACATTGCCATTTGATGAGACATACATTTGCAAGTAAATGCTTTAATGCAGATATAGATCCTAAGGTTGTGCAAACATTATTAGGACATAAGAGTATACAGACAACAATGGACATATATACACATGTAATATCAAATAAATTACAACAGCAAATAAAATCGTATGATGATTATTTAAAATATAGGAAAAAAAATAACAAAGTAAATACAGATTCTCTGAATGATACAATACAGGAACAAGGGCAATTACAATATAGTATAGGAGATATTCTTGATAATTTAAAAAATGGTATCAAAATGGTATCAAATTAAGATATTTTAATTTTGAAGGTGCTCTTAATTATTAGTATTTATGCGGTTTTATTCAATTTAAATTTTTGTATTTTTCATTTTTAATTATGACATATGTCGTCATATATAACCAAACTATACCACACCACTGCTTTTGAGAAAGGATAACATATGATTTCAGCAAAATTCGAAGATGAGATATGGATATATTTCCAGACAAATTTACGTGCAAGAACACGAAAAGAATATTGGAATGTTATAAGGAGCTTTGATAAATTAACAGGACACGACCCACTTAAATTAACAAGAAAAGATGCAATGAATTATTACAACAGCCTTATAGAGAAAGTTAACTCTGGCAGATTGTCATATAATACTGCAGTAATGCGTCTTTCAGTTATGAAATCTGTATGCACATTTATAGAAACTTATACTATTAATCATGGCAAACGATATGTTAATTATTTTGAAAGTATGTCTCTTCCAGAACAGGATAAAATATTGCCAAAAGATGCAATACCTGATACTAAAGAAATTGATAATCTTCTGAGTGCGGCATTAGATGCCAATGACAATAAAGCATTTTTAATATTTTCACTTGTAATTAAGATGGGGCTTACCAATCAGGAAATATGTAATCTGAACAAAGAATATATATGCCGAAATCAGACAGGGCACCTATGTATTAATATGCCACCAAAGAATCATATAAGCAGATTTCTTATTATACCTGATGACCTTGGTACAATTCTTGATACATATATTGTGGCTGAAAATATACAGAGCGGCGCATTATTTACAAATATACGAAAAAACCGTATTAAAATGCGCGATACAGAACGTCTTCTTGCTTCATACACAGATAAACTTGTGAAAGCCAAAAAATTACGAAAGCATTATACCATGCAGACACTTCGTCATGCAGCTATAAGCTATATGCTAATGGGAGGAGCATCTAAAGATGAAGTTGCTTCATACACTGGAGTAACAGGAAAATGGATGAACAGATATGATAAAATAATAGCTGACAATGTAATAAATGTAGCTGCTAATTATAATGTAATTAATATCAACCTTTCTAAAATTGACAAAAATGTATCTGAATAACTATAATTACACAATGAAAAAAATTCATAACTGTGGATTATACAGAAACATGTCAGGAGGGATATTATGATATATAAACCATACAAACATCTGGTTCAGTATTATGAAACAGACCAGATGGGAATAGTTCATCATTCTAATTACATAAGATGGTTTGAGGAAGCAAGGTCATTTCTTCTTGAAGAAAATGGCTTTGGCTATAAGAAAATGGAAGAATCAGGAATAATAAGTCCTGTATTATCAGTTAATGCCAGATATAAGTCTATGACTCATTACTATGATACTGTTATTATTAATGTCAAGGTTATTAAATACAATGGTGTAAAGATTACGCTTGAATATACTGTGATTGATGAAAAGACTGGAGAAGTAAGATGTACTGGCGAAAGTGAACACTGCTTCCTTGATACATCAGGCTGTCCTGTATCATTAAAAAGATCTTTACCAGAATTAAATGTAATGTTTATTAATATGACAGAAAATTAATAATATACATAAACCGCGATATAGCAATTTACTATACCGCGGTTTATTATTTACATATACATATATTACTTAGATAAGACTCTCATAAAGCTTTGTAATCTCTTCTACGCTTGTTTCTCTTGGATTACCTGGACGGCATGCATCATCATATGCTGACTGTGCAAGGAATGGAATATCCTCTGGCTTAACAATATCCTTAAGATCAGCAGGAATTCCAACATCAGCAGCAAGCTTCTTAACAGCATCAATAGCAGCTTTTCTGTATTCATCCTGAGTCATCTTTTCTGTGCCTTCAACACCCATTGCCTTGGCAATATCACGATATTTTTCACCAGTAGCAGGTGCATTATACTCCATGCCTGTTGGAAGAATAATAGCATTAGCTACACCATGTGGTGTATCATAAAGTGCTCCAAGTGGATGAGCCATAGAATGAACAATACCAAGACCTACATTAGAAAATCCCATACCAGCTATGTACTGACCTAAAGCCATTCCTTCTCTTCCTTCAGGAGTATTATCAACTGCACCTCTTAAACTCTTGGCAATAATCTCAATTGCCTTTAGATGGAACATATCAGACAATTCCCATGCACCAGCAGTAATATAACCCTCAATAGCATGTGTAAGAGCATCCATACCGGTAGCAGCAGTAAGACCCTTAGGCATGCTTGACATCATATCAGGATCTACAACAGCAACAACAGGAATATCATGAGGATCTACACATACCATCTTACGATTCTTCTCTGCATCAGTAATAACATAATTAATGGTAACTTCTGCGGCTGTACCAGCTGTAGTAGGAACTGCAATAATAGGAACTGCCGGATTCTTTGTATCAGCAACACCCTCAAGACTTCTTACATCAGCAAACTCAGGATTGTTGATTATAATACCGATTGCCTTGGCTGTATCCATAGAAGAACCACCACCAATAGCGATTAAGTAATCTGTTCCCGCATTCTTGAATGCTTCTACACCTGTCTGTACATTCTCAATTGTTGGATTAGGCTTGATGTTAGAATATAATTCATAAGAAAAACCATTATCATCAAGAACCTTAAGAACCTTTGCTGTCACACCAAACTTAACAAGATCAGGATCAGAACATACAAATGCTTTCTTAAACCCTCTTGACTTAACTTCTGTTGCAATCTCCTGAATTGCACCTGCTCCATGATAAGAAGTTCCGTTCAAAATAAATCTCTGTGCCATAAAAACGCCTCCATAAATATAAAATTGTTCACTTTTAAAAGTTGACTATATTTTACCACTATGACAAAATAATAACAAGTTGATTTTATTAAAAAAGCATAATAAAATCATGATTTCTTATAAACAATTACCATTTAACTTCTGTCAGATAAATGTTATACTTATAACAATTGATTTTATACAATTTAATAATTTCAGAATCAGAAAGTGAGGTACTAATTATGAATATATCAGATAAAATAAAATACATCGGAGTTGATGATACAACATTAGATCTTTTTGAAAGCCAGTATGCTGTTCCAGATGGTGTTTCATATAACTCATATGTAATTCTTGATGACAAAACAGCCATTATGGATACTGTCGACAAGCGTGGAATGAAAGACTGGGAAAACAATCTTCTTAATGCTCTGGATGGAAGGAATGCTGATTATGTAATTATACAGCATATGGAACCTGACCATGCTGGAAGCCTTGCCAGACTTATTGAACTTTTCCCTGAAATCACTGTAGTAGGTAATGCTAAGACATTTGTAATGATTAACCAGTTCTTTGAGAATATTAACATTAAGAATTCTCTTACTGTTAAAGAAGGAGATACTCTTAATCTTGGTTCCCACACTCTTACTTTTGTCATGGCGCCAATGGTTCACTGGCCTGAGGTTATGGTAACTTATGAAAGCAGTGAGAAGGTTCTGTTCTCAGCTGATGGGTTTGGAAAATTTGGGGCTCTGTCGCTTACTGAGAATGCGGACTGGGCATGTGAAGCAAGAAGATATTATTTTAACATAGTTGGTAAATATGGTGCTCCTGTCCAGACCTTACTTAAAAAAGCTTCGGCACTTGATATTAAGACTATATGTCCATTACATGGTCCTGTATTATCAGATAACCTCGGATATTACCTTGACTTATATAACACATGGAGCAGTTATCAGCCAGAAAGCAAAGGTGTATTTATAGCCTATGCTTCAATTCATGGCAATACTGCATATGCTGCCGAACAATTTGCAGAAATGCTTCGCAACAAAGGCGTTGATAATGTTGTTATTACTGACCTTTCAAGATGTGATATTGCTGAGGCAGTAGAAGATGCATTCAGATATGACAGAATGGTTCTGGCTGCCGCAAGTTATGATGCAGGTGTATTCCCAATTATGCAGGATTTCCTTCATCACCTTCAGGCAAAAGCATTCCAGAACAGAACAGTAGGACTTATTGAGAATGGCTCATGGGCACCTACAGCTGCAAAAACAATGCGAAACATACTTGAGACAATGAAAAATATAACTATTGTTGAACCTGTTGTCACCATTAAATCAGTTCTTAAAGCAACTGATATTCCTGCATTAGAGCAGTTGGCTGATGCAATTAAATAAGTATTTCTTCATTATGATAATGAAATAACAATATAGTTAAAGAGGGTGTTTTTATGAACAATTTCGCTGTTATAACAAAAGCTGAACAGGACGTTGCTAAAGCAAAAGCACATTTATCTGTCCTTAAACAGAAGATTAACGATAGCAAAGCTAAGCTTGAAGAAGCTAAGAAAGATTATGATGATAATATCAACACTGCATCATCAGATAATTCTGGTATTCATGAATATATACTGTCGGTTGATCTTATAAAAGTTGAATTGAATAAAGCAGAGGCATCCCTTTTGTCACTTAATGATGAGATTAATAATGCTAAAGAAGCTTCTAAAAAAACATCAGAAGTTCATTCTGCGGCTAAACAGAAGACAATTGAAATGGGAGACAGATTCTATAATATAAAAAAGAAAGCTGATACTTTTAAAGACAGTATCAGCAAAGTAGAAGAGAATCTCAATGCAAAAAAAGCCGTATATGATGAGTATATTGATGCGGCTGATAAATCACAGGATAAGATAGACGAAGCAAAAGCCCTGCTTAAAGAATTGGAAGATAAATATAATAAGGCTGTAGCTTCTATTCAGGATTTACAGGAAGAATACAACCGTAATTCTTCATTAATATCAGGCAGAAAGACGATGCTTGAAAAAGCAGAGGCTGAAGAATCTGATAAGAAAAAAGACTATGAACAGATTCATTCAATTGAAACGATTAAAAAAGTTGCCTATGACCGTACAATAGAGGCACAAAACCGCATTAAGCCAGCATATGATGAAGCTGTCAACGCAGAGAAATATGCAAAAGAAGAATATGAAGATGCTGCAAAATTATTAGAAGAAGCACGTACTGCATATGACAATGCTGTCAATGATGAAGCTGCTAAAGAAAAAAATATAACTCGCAGGTAGATATTGGCAGAGATTCTCACAATTATGACTATGATGCTGTGCTTGATAATCTTAGAGCTGAAGAAAAGAGCATTTCATTAATAACTGATTTTACAATTAATAATCCCGATATTCAGGATTATTGCAAGCACCTGATTCTTTATAATCTGACAGTACATGATTACAAAGACATATCATTTGGAGAATGGATTGTTAATCTTAAGGGATTATCCGGACTTGCATATATACCGGTAAGTTTCACAAAAAATGGTATCTCTGATAAAACTAATTATTCATGTGAATGCAAAAAAAATTCTGATAACAGAATTGATATATGTGAATGTGACATATCAGATATGTCGCATATTATTAAGAAACCATTCTTTACTGAAAAGGATTTTTTGAATGGAACAGATCTTTACCAGTTAAGCCTGAAATCCATTCAGGACGATATTAATAATGCAGAAATTGCCTATAACAAAGCAAAAACAACCACAGATAATGCAGCTGCAACTTTAGAAACGCGAAAAGCCGCAGTTCCTGGTCTTAAGACAGAATACGAAAAAGCTGTAAAGAATGCTGAATCAATAAAAATGAATTTTAATACACAGCGTGCTATGGTAAATCGTTCTAAAACTGAATATGATGAAACGGCCAAAGCCGCTGCTGCTGCATATGAAATCTATGAACAGTATAAACAGAAAGCTGATGCATTATTAGAAGAATATAACAGAGTAACTTCTACAACCTCTTCAATTAATATAGAATATGAAAATGCCAGAAAAAGTGTAGATAAAATACTTAATGATATTGACAATGCCAAAGATCATATAAAAAAAATTGAAGCATTTGATGATGATTCAGCTTCTGTTCTTAATAATGCAAAGCTTGAATATGAGAACGCTAAAGCACAATATGATGAAGTCATTGCTGCACAACAGAATGCTGCAGCAAATATGCCTCAGGTTAAGGATGAACTTGACAAATGTATTGCTGATGAAGAAGCTAAGAAAAAAGCAATGGAAGATGCTCTTGCAGATGAGATGAATATCCATAAGAAAATCAACCAGACAAAAGAAAACATCAACCAGATACGCTTTAAACTACATGAAGCTGAAGAAAAACTTGGTAAAGCCCAGGCTAATTCTGATGAAAAAGGACGTACTTCTGAATCATTAAAGCTTGCATATGACAATGCTAAAACAGAATATGAAAAAGCCAATTATACATATACCCAAAGCAACAGCATATGTAACCAGCTTTCTAAAGTATTCTATAAATTAAATTATGAAGCAACAAGAAGTGATTATAATAAAGCTGATTATGATTCAGCCAAATCAGCATATGATTCAGTCCTTTATGAATTTAGTAAATTAACAGGATTAACATTTAATTATACTGATGAAACAGATACTACTATAGATGAGGTATCTGATAAATCTTCTGATACAAAAGAAAAAGGGCTGCTATCTAAATTCTTTGGGTCAAGAAAAAAATAACATATAATGACAACTATATAACAGGATGGACTAATTAATGCTTTCAACAATTGAATCAATAAACAGCGTAATCAATAACTTTATCTGGGGACTTCCTGCAATGATATGTATTATCGGCGTAGGAATTGTCTTAAGTGTAAAAACCAGATTTATCCAGATAAGGAAATTTCCTTATGCAATGAAAATAACTATCGGGCGCATGCTTAAGAAGCGTAAAGCTTCTGACGGCGCCCTTACGCCATTTCAGGCTGTCTGTACAGCTTTAGCAGCAACTGTAGGTACCGGTAATATAGCCGGAGTTGCTGGAGCAATTGCAATTGGAGGTCCAGGGGCTGTATTCTGGATGTGGATATCCGCAATACTTGGAATGTGTACTAAATTTTCCGAGGTGGTTCTTGCTGTACATTTCAGAGAAACTAATAATAATGGTGAGCTTGTTGGTGGTCCGATGTACTATATTAAAAATGGTCTTAAGAAGCACTGGCACTGGCTTGCTTATTTATTCTCAGCACTCGGTGTTCTCACCGTATTTGGGACAGGTAATGCAACACAGGTAAATACAATAACAGCCGCTCTAGACTCAGCATTAATTAATTATAACATTATATCTGCCGATTCAACTCATATGATTAATCTTATAATTGGAATAATAATTATGATTCTTATTGCACTTATAATGATTGGAGGAATAAAAAGAATTGGCAGAGTTACAGAAAAACTCATACCATTTATGGCTGTGTTATATATAATTCTTGCCATCGGAGTTGTACTTGTTAATATTAATAATGTTCCTGCTGTATTTAAATCAATATTTCAAGGTGCATTTTCTCC
>ULSR01075055.1_pt1 | contig 10840 bp, 9 predicted proteins | sample 1956861 | NCBI WGS metagenome assembly ULSR01 (sample SAMEA4835713, study PRJEB28245) | human gut metagenome | biome: gut microbiome; material: fecal sample | place: Denmark | collected 2008 | reverse complement strand
GATTCCTTAAGATGATGCAGGTTATTTTTTGAAGGTTACTAAATATGGACCGAAAAATATAGTGTCTATGAAACAGAAAACAAATCCATACAGTACTCCGGAAGGATACTTTGAGCACCTGGAGACCAAGCTTTCAGCTATCCCCGAGCAGATGTCCGGTGTCTCAACGATGGACAGGATCAGACCATATCTGGCTCTTGCCGCAGCGTTTCTTTTCATTGTCACTTGCGGAACAGCCCTCCTCAGAAAGACAGTCGGCACCCGGGACGACCAAGACATTTCCACATTGGACAAGATACAGCTCGCTGACATGGTGCCGGTAACAGAGCCGGACCTTATCTACCAGACAACTGAAACAGAAGAACTTACAACAGCAGACATAACTGCCTACCTGATATATTCCGGAACAACCTTAGAACACATCGAATATTATGAGCAGAATGAATAGTTTTATGACAATCCTGGTAGCGGCGCTGTTCACATTGACAGGAACCGCTTCCTTCGCGGACAACTCGAACAAATGCGATTGGCAGGAAAAGATGAAAACCGAGAAAATCGCGTTTTTGACGTCAGCGATGAACCTCACCCCTGCTGAAGCCGAGAAGTTCTGGCCTGTTTACAACGACATGGAGAACGAGCGCAGGGCCTCATTCAAGAAAAACATGGTGGCATTCAAGGCATTGGACGAAGGCCTGAAAGCCGGACTGCCGGAAAAGGAAATATCGGTATTGGTCAATAATTATGTCAATGCCATTAAACTTTCCAGAGCAGTGGAGGCCAAGTACACGCCTTCTTTCCTGAAAATCCTGTCAGCCGAGAAAGTAGGAAAAATGTTCGTGGCAGAAGAAGAATTCAGAAGACAACAGATTGGTCGGTGGAATGACGGGCGAAAGCCTAGTCAGCCGAAAAGATAAAAATCTTTCACAAGGGAAATGTACTCATCAGTATATTTCCCTTTTTCCATTATTGTAAGCATCTGAGTCCTGCACTCGCAAGGCGCAGTGACAAACGTGGCGATAAAGCGCTTGGGCTGCTTCCGCTCCACAGTCCTCACACGCAGAAGATGACTCAAATGCAGCCCGCACATTCTCGCATACCGGAGCGCAGCAAACTCCTGGTCCGACGGCAATACCACAGAAAGCCGCCCCGTCTCTGACAGATGCCGCGCAGCGAACTCCATCACCTCCCGATACGAAAGCGAACCCTGCGGCAAATCCGTATGCCTCGCCACAGCCTTTTTTCCGTCAGGATTTGTCAATGAAGAATCATAATACGGAGGATTCGAGACAATGATGTCGAATGCTTCAGAAGCAGTCCCCACAAGCCTGACTTCCAGGCTCTCCAAACTGATCTCCTCCGATGTCAATGCCTCCGCCCATTCAGAAGACGCGAAATTGTCAGCAGCTTCCGCCGCTGCATCAGGGTCAATGTCAATGCCCAGAATCCTCAACGGCCGCATCCTGGAAGCCTGTTCCGTATCTGCTGTCAGGCGCTGAGCCAGCATCAATGCTATCACGCCTGTACCAGTACCGATATCCAGCACCCTGTAATCAGCACCGCAGACCGGCACAACCGCTCCGAGCAGCACTCCGTCCGTATTGACTTTCATTGCAGAGCGTTCGTTTCTTACCGAGAACCGCTTGAATCTGAAACTATTTTCCATCTACGAAAAGGCCGTCTTTCATGTACAATGTCCTGTCACACATTTTCGCCAAGTCCGGGTCATGTGTGACAATCACTATCGTCTGACCGAACTCATCCCTGAGCTTGAAGAACAGAGCGTGCAAATCCGCCTTTGTCACACTGTCGAGATTTCCTGAAGGCTCATCGGCAAACAGCACGGAAGGCTTGTTTACCAACGCCCTTGCTATGGCAACTCTCTGCTGCTCACCACCTGACAGCTCTGACGGCTTATGGGAATACCGCTGCGAAAGACCCAGCGTATCGAGCAGGCTCATCGCCTCAGACTTCGCCACCTTCTCAGATTTCCCCGCAATAAGAGCCGGAATCATCACATTTTCCACAGCCGTAAACTCAGGAAGAAGATGATGGAACTGAAACACAAAGCCGATTTTCCGGTTTCTGAACGCGCTCATCGCCTTGCGGTCCAGCCCGAGCACGTCAATACCGTCTATTACAAGGCTTCCGCCGTCCGGAGAGGACAATGTCCCGAGTATCTGGAGCAATGTGGACTTGCCCGCCCCTGATGCGCCCATTATGGACACCACTTCAGATTTTTCCGCCTGAAAATCAATGCCTTTCAGCACTTTCAGGCTGCCGAACGATTTCTGGATATTTTTAGCTTCTATCATCATACTCCGTACTGAGGTTCCACAAATAGAATCTTCAAATGTTGAAGTTAATGCTTTTCTCCCTAAAACCGCCAAGATTTCCTTTCAAATGGACGGAAAATTGCCCGAAATCTCGATTTTTCGTGAAAAATTTTGGAAAGTCGAAAATTAGGCGTATATTTGCAGTCCCATTCAGAAGAACGATTCTGTAATCGGGACCTTAGGAGAAAATCCGAGGGTTTGTTTATCGGGGTGTGGCGCAGTTGGCTAGCGCATCTGGTTTGGGACCAGAGGGTCCTGTGTTCGAGTCACAGTACCCCGACAGTAGAGCGGATGATTCATCGCGAGTCGTCCGCTTTTTTTGCCCCCTGCCACCGTGAGGGTAGGCGCAATCCGCTTACTGACAAAGAAAAGAAGAGGCTGACCCATCATGGACCAGCCTCTTTTTTTATAACTATTTGGCTTCCAAGAGGAAGACCGCGCTCTGGTAAACCTGCTTCACAGGAGGATTAAGCCCCTTGTTTATAAGCATTGACCCCGGCAACGTCTTTCCTGAGAACCAGCTTGAGGATTTCTCCACATTGAGTTCTTCGATATGGTAATCCAACTCTGCGGAAAGACCCCTCAACCGGAACTGAGGACAGGTTGTACGGCTCTGATACTTAGTGCAATATGCGAAGAACACCGCACGCTTCTTGTCCTGAGAGACATACAGCACTCCGTGCGTGCCTGAGCCGTCCACAGGAGAGCCGATCCTGTACAGGTCCCCGGTGGCTACAATATCCCTGTATCCCTTGTAATTCGCAATGGCCTTCCGTGCAAATGCCTTCTCTTCCTCTGTCATATTCTTAGGCTGCAGTTCCATGCCCAATCGTCCTGCACAGGCTACATCGAAACGGAATTTTATAGGAGTCATATTTCCGGTCTGGTGATTAGGCACCGCTGACACGTGGGAACCTATGACATTGGCAGGATAAAACAGGCTTGTACCATACTGGATGACGGTTCTGGTCAATGCTTCCGTATTGTCGCTGGTCCAGAATTCATTGAAATACTTGAGAGCGCCATATTCTACCCTTCCGCCTCCGGAAGCGCATGCCTGAATCATCACGTCCGGATATTTGGCACGTATTCTGTCCATGATGCTATAGAGTCCCTGAGCATATTTCACCCAGAACTCACTCTGCTCATTGTCAGGCAGATAACCCGAACCCACATTCTCCACGTGGCGGTTTGCGTCCCATTTTATATAGTCGATCTTGTCGGACAGGCTCATAGTCTGGTCAAACACGCCGAAAACGAAATCCTGCACCTTCGGGTTCGTCAAATCCAGGAGATACTGGCTTCTCATCTGCGTCGGCTGATGCATCTTGTCCTTCACTATCCAGTCCGGATGCTTCTCATACAGTTCACTCTTCGGATTCACCATCTCCGGTTCTATCCATATGCCGAACTTCAGGCCCTTGTCGTGAGCGTGGGACGCGATAAAGTCAATGCCTTCCGGAAGTTTCGTGACATTGACCTGCCAGTCTCCCAACCCCGCCTTGTCGTTGTTGCGGGGATATTTGTTGGCAAACCAGCCGTCGTCCAGCACGAACATCTCAAGTCCCATCGATGCGGCGTCATCTATCATATCGGTCAATGTCTTGGCATTGAAATTGAAATACGCGCCTTCCCAGCTGTTCAGAAGGGTCGGGACAATGTCCTGGCCGCTCACCATCCAGTACGAACGGGCCCAGCTGTGCAGGTTGCGGCTTGCCTGGCCTGCGCCTTCTCCGCTCCATGTCCAGATCATCTCAGGTGTCGTGAACGACTCACCTTTCGCAAGCGTGTATTCGGACATATACGGATTGATTCCGGCAAGAATGTTCAGCACATTGAACTCGGTAAGTTCGAAGTTCAGCTTGTAGTTTCCGCTCCAGGCCAATGCTCCCGCTATCACTTCGCCATAGTTCTCATTGAACGAATCCGTGTCCAGACTGAGCATAAATGCAGGGTTTTCCGTATGCGTGGTCCTGACGCCCTTGCGGCTCTCGATGCTCTTGGTCCCGTGGGTGAGCAGTGTGTTTTCCATCTGGGACTCTGCCGCCCAAGCACCGTGGAGATGGGTAAGGAGATATTTGTCCGCTTTTACGGGCAATGCGGAGGAGTAGTAATTATGAAGCGTCACCGCTCCCTTTTCGCCGTTTCTGATTACCGAGTGGGCGGTTATCACATTCTGTTTTTTGTACGCAGTATAGACGAGATCCACGTCCAGGCCTTCTTCCGCATCGGAAAGATGAATGATGGTCTGTTCTATATTATTGTCTTTCAGGGCCTTGGCTTCATGTGAAACATATCTGAGTTCTGTGTTAAGGTCTCCGTTCTTATGTGTCACGGACAATGCAGGTTCGTCGAATGCACGCCAGCCGAGTGTCGGATACGCCTCGTAAGGCGAACCGTGATTTGAATTGATTCCGTTCTTGAAGCCAGCCAATGCCGAGGCATCTTCTATGACGCCGCCGAAGTGCAGTGTCGTGAGACGTCCGTCAGTTTCAGTCTTGAGTATCAATGACACGGCATCAGTTTTCACATTGATGACGACGGGGGTTTCTTTAGCATTGACGGAAAATGCCGACAAGGCAGACAGGGCGATTAACAGTAATTTTTTCATCTTGAGATAATTATGTAGTATAATACAAAAAAGCCACCTGAAAATTCAGATGGCTTCCGAGAGCGGAAAACGAGACTTGAACTCGCGACCCCAACCTTGGCAAGGTTGTGCTCTACCAACTGAGCTATTTCCGCATTTTGTAATCCCTATTGGTGTTTCGGGATTGCAAAGATAGATATAAATTCCGACTCTGCAAATTTTTTCGGCATTTTTTTGTAGAAAAAATAGCAGAATCTCATTCAAAGCTTGTTTCTACACCTCTACACAGGTACGGAACTCACGCAGGAAACGCATATCGTTCTCGAAATAATGACGGAGGTCATTGACCTGCCACTTCAGCATCGCGATACGCTCGATACCCATTCCGAATGCGAATCCTGAGTATTTCTTGCTGTCGATGCCGGAAGCCTCGAGGACGTTCGGATCCACCATGCCGCAGCCGAGAATTTCCAGCCAGCCCGTTCCTTTACATATATTGCAGCCTTTTCCGTGGCAGATGTTGCAGCTTACGTCCACCTCTGCTGACGGCTCGGTGAACGGGAAGTATGACGGTCTCATACGTATCTGGGTGTCCGGACCGAACATTTCACGCGCGAAGAGGAGAATAGCCTGCTTCAAATCGGCAAATGTCACGTTCTCATCGATGTAGAGACCTTCCACCTGATGGAATATGCAGTGTGCTCTGGCTGAGATAGCCTCGTTTCTGAACACTCTTCCCGGGCAGATGACACGTATCGGCAACTGCATCTTTTCCATCGCCCTGACCTGTACGCTGGAGGTGTGGGTACGAAGCAGAAGCGGATCCTTATGCCCTACAGACACGAAGAAAGTGTCCTGCATATCTCTTGCGGGATGGTTAGGAGGGAAGTTCAATGCCTCGAAAACGTGGTAGTCATCCTCGATTTCCGGACCTTCTGCCACGTCGTAGCCGAACTTGCGGAAGATGTTCACGATCTGCTGTCTTGCAATGGAGACCGGATGTCTTGTCCCGAGAGGAATAGGGTCGCCGGGCACAGTACCGTCGAAATCATCCGCAGAAGCAGCACCTGATGCCGCAACATTGGCCTTCAACTCTTCTATGCGCGCCAAAGCCTCTTTTTTCAGAACGTTCAGTTTCTGGCCGAACTCCCTCTTCATTTCCGGAGCGACTGTCCTGAATTCATCGAAAAGTCTGGTGATTTCACCTTTCTTTCCCAGAAGACGGACTCTCGCTTCCTCTATATCTTTCTCTGACTTGCATTTGAGATCTTTAATCTCCGCAAGCAACTGTTCTATTTCCTCTTTCATATCCTATTTGTTAACAAACCGGTTTCCAGAACCATCTGCAAATTTAGTCAATTTCTACCGAAATGTAATACTGCCGGACCTACTTCTTTTGAGAAGACGTCTTGGCCGCGGCCTGTCCTCTCATCTTCGCCTTACGCTTTTCCCGGGCTTTCTGCTGCTTGGCCGCTCCGCTTTTCAGATATGCGGCCCACTGCTGCGGAGTAAAGAATTTCTTGTAGGTCTTGTCTATCTGCTCCATCCACTTGTCGCTGGTGATGGTGTACAGGTCATAGTTGTCCACCCTGGCAGCCTGCAGTTTCTTGACTTCTTCCTGCCATGCCGCATAATCGTGCTGAAGTGTGGAGTCCACGTAGAACACTTGCCAATACTCGAGTTTCAGAAGGTCCGCGAGCCTGTCAGCTTCCTTGGCAGCCATTTCTTCCGGTGTCGGCTGTTTCTGTTCACCCTGCTCCTGGGCATAAGCATTGACACTCACGAAAAACAGCATTGACAATAGCGCAAACAATATCTTTTTCATATTCGGTCTTATATTTCGTTTCAGATGTCTCCAGTTTCGTTATATTTGTAAATTGTGACGGGAGATGTTCCCATCACGACAAATGTAGTGAAATAATAATATTGTACAAAACCTGATATGAAACTTAGAAATATTCTTCTTTCGAGTTTTGCGGTGCTGATGTGCAGCATTACCGCAAACAGGGCAGATGCCTGTACCAATGTGATTGTGACCAAAGGGGCAAGCGCCGACGGGTCCTGCATGGTATCTTACGCGGCCGATTCGCATTGGCTCTACGGAGAGCTTTACTTCAAGCCTCAGGCTGACTGGAAAGTTACCGACAAGTTGCGCGTATATGACTGGGATTCAGGTCAATATCTCGGGCTTATCGACCAGGTGGAGCACACTTACAAGACCGTGGGCAACATGAACGAGCACCAGCTCATAATAGCCGAGACCACTTTCGGCGGAAGGCACGGGCTCAATGACCCTAACGGCATAATGGACTACGGTTCATTGATTTACATCACATTGCAGAGAGCCAAGACTGCGCGCGAGGCCATCAAGGTCATGGCAGAACTCACGAACAAATACGGCTATTTCTCCGAGGGAGAGTCTTTCTCCATCGTGGACAAGAACGAGGCCTGGATAATGGAAATGGTCGGCAAGGGAACCGAAAAGAAAGGCTCCGTCTGGGTGGCCCTGCGTGTTCCTGACGGCTACATCAGCGGTCATGCAAACCAGTCGCGTATCGCCACGTTCCCGCTCAATGATCCGGAAAACTGTCTGTACGCGGAGGATGTCATTGACTTTGCACGTTCAAAGGGCTGGTTCAGCGGCGAGGACAGCGAGTTCAGTTTCCGCGACGCATACTGTCCTGCTGACTTCGGCGCTCTGCGCGGATGCGAGGCCAGAGTCTGGAGCGCGTTCAATATCCTGAGCCACGGCTGGTTCACTTTCGAGGAGACCAAGGGCAATCTGGTGACCAAGGACGCCTATTCCTACGTTGACTACGCGATGGGCCACAATCCTGACAACAGGATGCCGCTCTGGATCAAGCCTGCCAAGAAGTTGACGGTAAAGAATGTTGCGGATGTGATGCGTGACCATTATGAGGGTACGCCTATGGACATGACTACCGATATCGGTGCAGGCGGAAATGCATTGCCATACCGCTGGAGGCCGATGGACTTCGAATATGAGGGCAAGAAATACACCAATGAACGTGCTATCGCCACTCAGCAGACGGGTTTCTGGTTTGTGGGACAGGCACGCGGAAACTATCCTGACGTGATAGGCGGTATCTTGTGGTTCGGTACCGATGATGCTGCAACTTCTTATGTGACACCGATTTACTCCAATACGGAGAAGGTTCCCGAGTGCTTCAGGCAGGGCAACGGCAACTTGCTCTCCTACTCTGCCACGTCTTCTTTCTGGATCAACAACAGGATTTCCAATGCCTGCTACAGGATGTACAATATCATGGCTCCTTATGTGCGTGAGAGGATCGACAAGTTCGAGAACGAGCAGATGGAAAAGGTCCGCCAGAATGATGTCAAGGCCCTGGAACTTTTCAAGAAGTCAATGGACAGCGCGGAGAAGGCTGGCAAGAAGAAGTCACTTGCCTATGATGTGATGACTGATACCGGAGCTTCTGTCGCGGCGGTGAAGAGACTGCTCACGAGTTATTCGGTAAAGACAGCGCAGGATATTTTCAAGCAATGGCAGGAACTGGAGGTCACATTGACAGTCAAATTCATTGACGGTAATGTGAAGGCACAGAATTCTGACGGTTCTTTCAAGCATACTGATTTCTCTGCCGGCATTCCTGACGGACTTACGCAGCCGGGCTATACAGACACATGGAAAGAGGCTGTGGTTCATTTCCACGGGGATGTAATCGAGGAAAAGTAGTGTAACGCTACTGCATAATCTTCGCTGACTGAAACTGAAAAAGGGTGGCCTTGCGTAGGGTCACCCTTTTTAGTTAGTCGGCATGTTCATCAGCACGCCTTTAATATTGTCCCACAATCTGTTACAGTACACGCTCCGCGGAAACCGGCTTGTTGTGCAGGACAATCTCGTTCCCAGCCACGTCTGCTTCTATGACGGAATCCTTGTGCACAGTGCCGTCAAGTATGGCTTTGGCCAAGAGATTGACAAGTTCACGCTGCATCACTCTCTTCACAGGACGCGCACCGAATGCAGGATCGTAACCTTTCTCGGTCATATAATCCTCGAACGCCTGAGTGAATTCTATCTCGACGCCGTCTGCAGAAAGCTTGTTCTGAAGGTCCTTCATCTGTATATGAAGAATGTCGCGGATATCATTCTTGGTAAGAGGCTCGAACATTATGATCTCATCGATACGGTTCAGGAATTCAGGCCTTATGGTCTGACGCAGGAGTTCAAGTATCTTGCCTTTGCATTCCTCCAACATCTGCGTTCTCTTCGCCACGTCAGCGGCCTGCTGAGCAGGAGTCTCACCTTTACGTCCGACTTCTGGAAGTTTCTCCATATAGCTCTGAAGGATATCGGAGCCGACATTTGAAGTCATTATGATTATGGTGTTCTTGAAGTCCACTGTCCTGCCCTTGTTGTCGGTCAGACGACCGTCATCCAGAACCTGCAGCAGAATGTTGAACACATCCGGATGGGCTTTCTCGATCTCGTCGAGCAGCACTACGGAATAAGGTTTACGCCTTACAGCCTCCGTGAGCTGACCGCCTTCATCATATCCTACATATCCCGGAGGGGCACCGATAAGACGGCTGACTGTGTGACGTTCCTGGTACTCGCTCATATCGATACGGGTAATCATGTTCTCGTCATTGAACAGAAACTCGGCGAGAGCCTTTGCAAGCTCGGTCTTGCCGACACCGGTGGTACCCATGAACAGGAACGAACCGATAGGTCTCTTTTCATTGGACAGTCCCGCACGGCTTCTGCGCACAGCGTCTGCTACTGCGCGGATGGCCTGCTCCTGACCGACGACTCTCTTGTGGAGTTCGTCCTCCATGCGGAGCAGCTTCTCCTTTTCGCTCTCGAGCATACGGTTTACAGGTATGCCTGTCCATCTTGACACTACATCTGCGATGTCTTCCGGAGTTACTGCCTCAGTGATGATAGGGTCCTTGATTGCGGCCTGTTTGGCTGTGAGTTCATCTATCTTCCTCTGCGCCTCGGCCATTCTGCCGTAACGGAGTTCCGCTACCCGGCCATAGTCGCCGGCACGCTCAGCCGCCTGCGCCTCAATCTTGTAGTTCTCCAACTCCTGACGGGCTGTCTGAATGCCGGAAAGGATACCCTTCTCCTCATCCCACTTCTTCATCAGGACATCACGCTTTGCATTCAGGTCGTTGAGCTGTTCATTGATCTTGTCAAGCTTCAATGACACTCCTTCCCTCTTGACCGCCTCCTTCTCGATTTCCAGCTGACGGATCTGGCTGTTCAGCTCGGCTATCGGCTCCGGAACGGAGTTCATCTCAAGTCTAAGCTTGGACGCAGCCTCATCCACAAGGTCAATGGCCTTGTCCGGCAAGAACCTGCTGGTAATATACCTGTGTGAGAGATTGACCGCTGCAATAAGCGCATCATCTTCGATACGCACCCTATGATGGTTCTCGTATTTCTCTTTCAGACCTCTCAGTATGGCAATGGACTCTGCCGGTGTCGGCTCATCCACCATCACCATCTGGAATCGTCTTTCAAGTGCCTTGTCCGCTTCGAAGTATTTCTGATACTCGTCCAGCGTAGTGGAACCGATAGTCCTCAGTTCGCCACGGGCCAATGCCGGTTTGAGGATGTTGGACGCATCCATCGCTCCGGAAGCCCTGCCGGCGCCGACAAGTGTATGGATTTCATCAATGAACAGAATTATCTGTCCCTGACTGTCCACTACATCCTTTACCACGCCTTTAAGCCTTTCCTCGAATTCACCCTGATATTTGGCGCCTGCTATAAGCGCACCCATATCCAATGAATACACTATCTTGTCCTTAAGGTTCTCCGGCACGGCCCCGTCCACGATTTTCTGGGCAAGACCTTCAGCAATGGCTGTTTTACCGACACCAGGCTCACCGACAAGTATAGGGTTGTTCTTGGTTCTCCTGC
>ULSR01007374.1_pt1 | contig 10870 bp, 10 predicted proteins | sample 1956861 | NCBI WGS metagenome assembly ULSR01 (sample SAMEA4835713, study PRJEB28245) | human gut metagenome | biome: gut microbiome; material: fecal sample | place: Denmark | collected 2008 | reverse complement strand
GGAGACCTGAAGATGGCTGCGTCACAGAGCATTCAGGCTACAAAGAAGGACATCGAAGACCTGGTAGTGTTCAAGATGAATGCTGCAGCAGTGGAGAAGTCTCTTTCAGAGGAAGCTTTCGTGAAGGAAATCATCAAGGCAGTGGCCCAGAAGTTCGATTCTGAGAATGCTGCGGATCTGGAACTTGTTCTTCCTGAATCACTCAAGGCATCACTTGAGCCGTTCGTCAAAGGAGAATTGACATCGATTCTCAAAGGTGGCGTGAATGCGACATTCACCAAGAAGATCGCAGGCGGTTTCACCATCGGCCCTAAGGACGGAGGCTATTTCATCAGTCTGACAGACGAGACATTCAAGGAACTCATCAGCGAATATCTTCGTCCCTCTACTCGAAAACTGCTTTTCGGAGAATAGTTTCTAATGTCCCTTTCAATGAACAATTACGAATATATCATTGCCGGTCTGCCGGACATTGCACCTGACTGGAAGGGTGCCGATGCTGCGGGAGTCGAGGCTATAGTGCAGGAAATCAGGGAGTTGTGCTCGAAAGAGGACAATGCTCTGATCGATGTTCTGATAGCCGGCTTTGACGGGGCCAACCTCGACTTGGAATTCTATCAGAAAGCATTGAAAGCGAAGAACCGTTTCATAAGGGATTATTTCAAATTCGACCTGAATGTCCGCAATGCTAAGGTCAGATACCTGAACCGTGCACTGGAACGTCCCGCCGACACAGATATTTTCATGGAAGCGGAAGGCGAGTTCGAAGAGGCCCAGAAACTGGACGCTGTCCTGAACCAGGAGGATATCCTTTCCTGTGAACGCGGAATGGATGACCTGATGTGGTCCAAGATAGAGTCCATCACCACTTTCGATTATTTCGACATAAATGTCATACTCGGGTTCATTGCCCGCCTGAACATTGTAGCAAGATGGCTGAAACTGGATCCTGAAACAGGAAAACAGATGTTCGCGCGTCTTGTGGAGGGTGTCCGAGGCTCCTATACCGGAATCCGGGAGGCAGCAGACAAGGCTGTAGGCGCATAAGACGCATAACAGCATACATTGAATAAAAATTAAACAACTATAAATGAAAACAACAGGAAAGGTAACGGGCATTGTCTCGAATCTTGTCACGGTCACAGTGGACGGACCGGTGGCGGAAAATGAGCTCTGCTATATAACTTTGGGCGAAACTAAGCTTCTTGCCGAGGTTATCAAGGTGAAAGGCCGTAATGCTTCTGTCCAGGTGTTTGAAAGTACCCGTGGTCTGAAAAACGGTGATTCTGTCGAGTTTGAAGGCAGGATGCTTGAGATTGCATTGGGACCTGGTCTTCTTTCAAGTATCTATGACGGTCTTCAGAACAATTTGGCGACGATGGAGAGCGTGTTCCTGAAAAGGGGTGAATACACATCTCCGCTCGACCACGAAAAACTCTGGGACTTCGAGCCTATTGCAAAGCCGGGCGACACGGTTTCGGCTGCAGACTGGCTGGGTGAAGTCAAGGAAGGCTGGCTGCCTCACAAGATAATGGTGCCGTTCTCATTCAAGGGAACATACACCGTGAAGAGCGTTGCCGCTGCCGGACAATACAATATCGACCACACTGTGGCTGTGCTGACAGACGCGCAGGGCAATGATGTGCCTGTGACGATGGTACAGAAATGGCCTGTAAAGGTGGCTGTGAAATCCTATAAGGAGAAGCCGAGACCGAATAGGATTATGGAAACAGGTGTCAGGGTCATTGACACGCTCAATCCGATCGCCGAAGGCGGTACGGGCTTCATCCCGGGACCTTTCGGCTGCGGCAAGACTGTGCTCCAGCATGCGATTGCCAAGCAGGGTGACGCGGATGTCATCGTGATGGCTGCGTGCGGAGAGCGTGCGAATGAGGTCGTGGAGATCTTCACCGAGTTCCCTGAACTGGTCGATCCTCATACCGGAAGAAAGCTGATGGAGAGGACTACCATCATCTGCAACACCTCCAACATGCCTGTGGCTGCCCGTGAGGCATCTGTATATACGGCAATGACGATCTGCGAGTATTATCGCGCAATGGGCCTGAAATGTCTGCTTCTGGCTGACTCCACATCACGTTGGGCTCAGGCGTTGAGGGAAATGAGTAACCGTATGGAGGAACTTCCGGGCGCCGATGCTTTCCCGGTCGATCTGTCATCCATCATTTCCAACTTCTACGCTCGTGCGGGTATGGTCGTGCTCAACAACGGCAAGACTGGAGCTGTCACCTTCATCGGAACGGTTTCTCCGGCCGGCGGTAACCTCAAGGAGCCTGTGACCGAGTCCACCAAGAAGGCTGCGCGCTGTTTCTATGCATTGGAGCAGAACCGTGCTGACCAGAAGAGATATCCGGCAGTGAACCCGATCGATTCTTATTCCAAGTACCTGGAATATCCTGAGATCCAGGAGTTCCTCGACGAGAAGATCGAGAAAGGCTGGACTGAGAGGGTGAACCGCGCCAAGAACATTGTCCGTCAGGGACGTGATGCTGCCGAGCAGATCAATATCCTCGGTGATGACGGCGTGCCGATGAACTATCACGAGACTTTCTGGAAGTCCGAGCTTCTGGACTTCGTGTTCCTCCAGCAGGACGCGTTCGACGCCGTGGACAGCCTCTGTCCTCTTGAGCGTCAGAAATTCATGTTGAATCTGATTCTCGATATCTGCGACAGGGAATTCTCATTCGAGGATTTCGAGCAGTGCCGCAACTTCTTCAAGGAACTTATCAATGACTTGCGTCAGATGAACTACTCCCAGTTCCATAGCGAGGCATTCGAGAAATATAATTCTGAACTCTCTAAACTATTGGAAGAAAATGGCAAATAAAGCATTCCAGAGAACATATACGCAGCTCGATGCTATTACCAAGGCGACAGTGTCCCTCAAGGCGACAGGCGTGGCCAATGACGAGCTTGCAACAGTGGATGGCCGTCTGGCCCAGGTGGTGAAGACCAAGGGTGATTCTGTTACCCTTCAGGTGTTCTCCGGTACAGAGGGCATCCCTACGAACGCGGAGGTGTCATTCCTCGGCGAACCTCCTGTGCTGAGGGTGAGCGAGCAGCTTTCAGGCCGTTTCTTCAATGCTTACGGACATCCTATCGACGGCGGTCCTGAGGTTGAGGGTGAGGAACGCGAAATCGGCGGTCCGTCAGTTAACCCGTACAAGAGACGTCAGCCTTCAGAGCTGATTCCTACTGGTATTGCCGGCATTGACCTGAACAATACCATCGTTTCCGGCCAGAAGATTCCTTTCTTCGCGGACGCTGACCAGCCTTACAACAAAGTGATGGCGGATGTGGCTCTGCGTGCGGATGTGGACAAGATCATTCTTGGAGGCATGGGCCTTTCCAATGACGACTACCTGTTTTTCCGTCACGCTTTCGAGTCTGCCGGTGCACTGGACAAGATCATCAGTTTCATCAATACGACTGAGGAACCTCCTGTAGAGCGGTTGCTCATTCCGGACATGACATTGGCTGCGGCAGAGTATTTCGCCGTGGACAAGAACGAGAAGGTGCTGGTGCTGCTGACCGACATGACATTGTATGCGGATGCGCTCAGTATCGTGTCCAACCGTATGGACCAGATTCCGTCAAAGGACTCCATGCCGGGCTCTCTGTATTCCGACCTCGCGAAGATTTACGAGAAGGCGGTACAGCTTCCGTCAGGCGGTTCCATCACTATTATCGCAGTGACCACATTGAATGATGGTGACATCACCCACGCTATCCCTGACAATACCGGTTATATTACTGAAGGTCAGCTCTATCTGCGTGCAGATGCGGATTCAGGCAAGGTCATCATTGACCCGTTCCGCTCATTGTCCCGACTCAAACAGCTCGTGCAGGGCAAGAAGACCCGCGAGGACCACAGTCAGGTGATGAATGCGAGCGTGCGTCTTTATGCGGATGCGCAGAATGCCAAGACGAAGCTGGAGAACGGTTTCGACTTGAGCGACTACGACCACCGTTGTCTCGCGTATGCGAAAGAATATGCTACAAGACTTCTGTCAATCGATGTGAATATCACTATCACCGAGATGCTTGACACGGCCTGGGAACTTTTCGGAAAGTATTTCACCAAGGCTGAGACAGGTATCAAGCAGGCATTGACAGACAAGTATTGGAAAGTTTAAAGGTCAATGTTTTGACCATCAATTGAAAGTTTGATATGGCAATTAAATTCCAGTACAACAAGACTTCTCTGAACAACCTCGGCAAGCAGCTGAAGATGCGTCAGAAGGCTCTTCCTACTCTTCAGAATAAGGAATCAGCCCTGCGCCTCGAGGTCCGCAAGGCCAAGGAACGCTCGGAAGAACTTGTTGAGGAACTGAATGCCTCAATGCAGAAATACGACTATCTGGCGGCACTGTGGAATGAGTTCCAGCCTGACCTGATTTCCATAACGGATGTCGATCTGGTCACTGTGAAGCTCGCCGGTGTGAAAACTCCGGAGCTGAAGGATATCCATTATGAGATACATCCTTTCAATGCCTTCGTGAAGCCGGCCTGGTATGCCGACGGAGTCTCCATCCTGAAGGAGCTTACCCGCCTGGGCATCGAATCGGAAGTGTATCAGGAAAAGAGCCGTATTCTGGATTACCAGAGGAAGAAGACCACTCAGAAGGTGAACCTGTATGAGAAGGTCCAGATTCCCGGGTATCAGGAGGCTATCAGAAAAATCAAGAGATATATGGAGGATGAGGAGAACCTGAGCAAGGCTTCATCCAAGATTGTCAAGAGCCGTCACGAAGAGGAAGAAGCTATGGAGGAGCTGCAGAATGATTAGTCCGATGACCAAATACTCCTTTATTCTGCTTTCCGGGCAGACTGAGGAATTCTTGTCGAAAATCCAGGACCTCGGAGTCATTGACATAACCCGTTCCGTCAAACCGGTGGACGAGAAGTCAGAGGCGCTCCTGAGTGAGGCAGATACCGTGAAGAAGGCTCTGGCTGTTCTGAACAGCTGTGACGCTGAACCGGAAAAGGGCTTCAGGTTCGATGGTGACCCTGTCGAGGCTGCGCTGAAGGCTCAGGCTGATGTGGAGGAACTCAAGAATGAGCTGTCTTCCGCAAAAAAGGAACTTTCTGCACGCAAGCCGTGGGGGCAGTTCAGCACTGAGTCCATCGGAAGATTGGAGGCTCAGGGACTGAAAATACGCTTCTACAGCTGCCAGAAGAAGAAGTTCGACCCTGCGTGGGCTGAAATCCAGCCGTTGCAGGTAGTCAGCGAGACGGATACGACCGTGTTCTTCGTGACCGTGGCTCCTGTTTCTGAAGAGTACAGCTTCCCGATCGAGCCTATGGCGGCCCCTGAGGGTTCTGTCAATGAAATGGAACTCACCATCAAGGATCTGGAGACGAAACTCTCTGAGCGGAAAAAGCTGCTCGGCAATCTGAAAGGCTGCATCGGAGAACTCAGACAGCGTTACAATGAGAAACTTGGAGCGCTTGACCTGTATCTGGCAGAGTCTGCTACAGAAATGGCGGCGGACAGTCATCTTGCCGTAGTTACCGGATTCGCTCCGACTGAGGATGACAAGAGGCTGTGTGATGCGTTCGACGCTCTCGGAATATATTACATCCACGAGCCGGCTACCAAGGAGGACAATCCTCCTATCAAGCTGCACAACAACTGGTTCGCCAAGAATTTCGAGGTGCTGACCGGAATGTACGGCATGCCGGTTTATGATGAATTCGACCCGACGCCTGTGCTCGGTCCGTTCTTCATGCTGTTCTTTGCCATGTGTATGGGAGATGCCGGATACGGTATCGTGCTCATGCTCATTGCATTGTTCATGAAACTGAAGATGCAGGGCACGAGTCTGGGCAAGATGTACAGGCTTATCGGTTTCCTCGGCGGAATGACTTTCTTCGTGGGACTGTTCCTCGGGACATTCTTCGGAATGAGCATTCTCGAAGCATCCTGGACTCCGGAGTGGCTTAAGGCGCTCTGCGTGGACGGATGGTTCCCGGACGGCAAGATAGCCGGGTTCCCTGTCCAGATGGTGCTTGCCGTGGCTATCGGTGTGCTGCACATCTGTCTTGCCATGATCATCAAGACGATAAACTACACCAAACGCTTCGGATTCAGCAAGACGGTTTCCACTTGGGGCTGGACCACTCTGATTGTGGGCGGCATCATCGTGATAGCTCTCGGTATGACTGAAGTCCTTTCCGAGGTCGCGTTCAAGTGGGTAATCATCGCTTTGGCGGCAGTCAGTTCATTGGCGATCTTCGTGTTCAATACTCCGGGACGCAACCTGTTGGTGAACATCGGCTCAGGCCTCTGGGATACCTATAACATGGTTACCGGCCTTATGGGCGACGTCCTCAGCTACATCCGTCTGTATGCGCTCGGTCTTGCCGGAGGTATGCTCGGCAATGCGTTCAACATCATGGGCTCCATGATATTGGATATCCCTGTACCCGGCGTGAACTGGGTGTTCTGCATCGTGATACTGATTTTCGGCCACGTGCTGAACCTCGCCATGTCCTGCCTGGGCGCATTCGTACACCCGCTGCGTCTTACGTTTGTGGAGTACTTCAAGAATTCCGGTTATGAGGGTACCGGACTGAAATACAACCCTTTGACGAAAACAAAATAATGATAAACAATAATTAAGAACTATGAACGAAATTCTCGGTTATCTCGGTCTTGGCCTTATGCTCGGCCTTGCCGGTATCGGTTCCAGCTACGGAACCACCATCGCTGCCAATGCTGCAGAGGGCGCTCTCAAGAAGAATCCTGAGAAGTCATCTACTTACATGATTCTCTCCGCTCTTCCTGCAACACAGGGTCTCTACGGATTCGTAGGATTCCTCCTTTGGCTCGTTGTCTTCAAGCCGGACTTCACTGTTATGGGCCCAAGGCTCTTCGGAGTTGGTCTTGCAGTAGGTCTCGTATGTCTTTTCTCCGCTATTCGTCAGGGCCAGGTCTGCGCCAACGGTATCGTGGGTGAAAGCCAGGGCCACAGCGTCATGACAAATACTCTTATCTACGCTGCTCTTCCTGAGTTCTATGCCATCCTTGCCCTCGTAGGCTCCATCATGGCAGTGCTTTAGTAAATAGCTTAGTTTAATAAATATACGCCACGTCATTCGGAAACATGACGTGGCGTATATTTTGACATTTCATTTGTTCCGGCATGAGGATACATTTGTATTACCATTTTTTCGTTACGAAAAAGTCGTTACGAAAAAATGGTAATATCTATGATGTTTATTAACTTTCCAGTGCAGAAGTTCGCTGAAAACGGGAAGTCGATAGAACCGGAAGTCGTTGCCGTGCTGTATGACCGAATGTCTGTGAAACAGCGTGATGTTTTCCTTGCGATAGCCTCGGAAAAGAGCGCCCGCGAGGTGACCAGCAGCTGTCTCTGCCTCAGCAGACAGAATCTTCTCGTTCCTTGATTTTCTCGTAGAGACTGCCCGGACATTCTGCCGGTCATAAAGCATTCAGGTTTGTCTTGTAAAGTTTGATTGTCGGCTATATCCTGTCTTTGATGACGCGGGCGAGGGCTTTGACATCAAACTTCTGAGTTGAAAAGGCCTGCGGGAAAGCAAGGGCCGCCTTCTTCGAGGAGCACCTTCCTAGTTGCCTTTTTCCAAGTCATATATTGTGTTTTTTATTAGACTCTCTCTTGAGTTATAGAAATCTACTCATAACACAGGCTCATTGCAATGGGGAGGTTATGAGGACTGAACGGCCGAAAAGTGTTGCGCATAAACAGCATTTTTCGCAAAAAGTGTTGCGCATAAACAACACTTTCCCTATCTTTGAGCCATAAACCTACATTTTATGGACGCATTATTTAGAAAACACGACAGATTGTTGGCAAACACATCAATGGACGTTGTACGCGATCAAATGGGTCAGATTCATTGGAACGCACAGATTATCAGCATAATGGGACCGAAGGGTGTCGGTAAATCCACTCTTCTGAGGCAGTACATAAAGAAAAATTACCCAATAGGAGACAGAAGGGCACTCTATTGCTCGGCCGACTCAGTTGATTTTTCTACCCGTTCTTTGGTGGAATTGGCCGAAGAGTTTTTCATCAATGGTGGTGAGCTGCTTGTCGTAGATGAAATCCACAAGTATAAGGCAGGGACATCGGATTGGAGCAAAGAGGTAAAAGAGATATACGAACTGTTCCCTAAACTGAAGATGATCGTGAGCGGTTCATCCCTCCTAAAGCTCAAAGAAGGTGATGCTGACTTGTCTCGACGTGCAATCAAGTATACTATGCCCGGCCTCTCATTCCGAGAAGCACTTCGTTTCTATCACGGACTTGAATTTCCGAAATGGACACTGGAGGACATCCTGTCACATCCGCTTGACTTATGGGATATGGTCGCATCCAAGTGCAAACCTATCGCATACTTCAAGGAATATCTTGAAAAAGGATACTATCCATTTCTGCTGGAGGGAGAAGACGATTACTTCATCCGTATCGAGCAGGTAATCAACCATATTATTGAGACAGAATTGCCTCAGATATGTAAAGTCGATGTGGCAAATATCCGAAAGGTACAGGCTTTAATCAAACTCATAGCCGAGGAAGTCCCGTTTGAACTCAATGCGAACAAGTTGGCCGGTTCATTGGAAATCGGCAGAGACACTGTCGTGGAATACCTGAAATATTTAGGTGACGCAAAGGTCTTGAATCTACTGTATTCGGATAAGAAGAAGATGGGCAAGCTGGCAAAGCCGGACAAAGTGTATATGGAAAACCCGAACATTCTATATGCTCTTGCTCCCGACAAAGCGGATATCGGCACAGTACGGGAGAGCTTCGCCGTCAACAGTCTGTCGGAATCTCATTTGGTGGAGTATGGAAAGATTCAAGGAGATTTCAAGGTTGACTCGAGATATACATTCGAAATAGGCGGAAGAAGCAAGGATTTCTCCCAGATTGCAGGAGTTCCTGATTCATATATATTTGCAGATGATTGGGACATTCCTGATGGGGCAAAACTCCCTCTATGGATGCTTGGATTCCTTTATTAGATGCCGTGACCAGCTACATACACCGTACTCTCAATGTCCTTTTTTCACGAACAGAGAAGGGGGGAACATGCAGTGTCGGTATGATTGAAGATGCTGTTGATTTTATTGTGAGGCTTTCTTCTGACACATACGAGTCACTTCTCTACCAGATGTCTGTGAAGCAGCGTGATGTTTTTCTTGCGATAGCCTCGGAAAAGAGCGCCCGCGAGGTGACCGGCAGCCGTTTTATGAAAAAGTATGGACTGGTTTCTCCGAACAGCGTATCTTCCGCAGTCAAATCCTTGCTTGACAAGGACTTCATAACCAATGACAAGGGCACATATTCCGTCTATGACAAATTTTTCCTTCTCTGGCTCAGCAGACAGAATCTTCTCGTTCCTTGATTTCCTTAGTGTCGAACCAACTGCTGTCGCATTGTTCTTGAGTTGGATGATGCCGTCTGTACCTATCGGCGGGCAGCTTCCAGAAGCTCAGGAAAATTGATCGAGCAGACGGTATCGTGGGTGAAAGCCAGGGCCACAGCGTCATGAGAAATACTCTTATCTACGCTGCTCTTCCTGAGTCCTATACCATCCTTGCCCTCGTAGGCGCCATCGGGACAGTGCTTTAGTATATTGTCCTAATCACTTGAAAATATCATTGTCGGGACTCCAAATTTTTTGGGGCCCCGGTTAATCTTTTGATATTTATCAGCTCCTTCACGAAGTTATTTGCAATTTGAATGGCAATGATGAGATTTCCACGAGAGAGTTGAATTTGGCTAAACTTATCGTAAAAGTAATTCTAAGGTTTGTTATACTTAAAATTCAGTATTTTAAGAATTTACCGATTTTTCGTTGCCATCACCTATATTGTTTCAAAAAAATACTATATTTGCTACGTTGTTTTTGGACAACAGACATATAGAAAGCGTTTAGCTTGTTCCAATTTGATGAATCTGGACAATTCATAGTGGATTTGGAAAGAGTGATAACGCTTGCGCTGGCTATTTTATGGGCTTTGCCCACATGATAGCAGAAAGTGTGAGCAGTTCCCATTCTTATTCAATCCACGGCAGTCCAGAGCCAAATCAGATGAATAAGTCTAAAGGAGGCCCACGCTTTCTTTTTGTCTATAAATTAACACTAAAAAGGCCTAAGAATTATAAAATAAGAATTATAAAAATAATGTATGTATCACTAAAATACACCTGTAATGAAAAACAAAATTATTATTCTGATGGCACTTCTCGCTGCATTAACGGGTTGTGCGGTTCCTAAGGCTGCAAATACCGTTTGGGTTGGTGCAGATCCTGTTAAGTATCTTGACCAAAGAGGTCTTCAAATTTCAAGTATCTACTTGATGGATGATGGCAAGGCAATGGTTATGCAATCTGTTGTAACTGATTCAGCTTTGGTTGTTGCTCCTTACAAAGTCGCTGATGGCACTTATAAACTTTCCGGCAACCTAAAAAGGAATGCGGATATAGAGGTGAATACAGTAACCATGAGCAGAGACTCTTTAAAATTGAAAGGTCTTGTCAATCTTAAAAAGAATTCCATGATTCTTGTTTATCCTGACAACACGACTAAACCCTTTCTTCGTAATACCAATATAACTTTTGAAAAGTAATGACCATGAAACGTATATTTATCATTATTACAACGGTGTTTTCCTTGCTGGTCCTTTCCACTCAAACAGCAGATGCACAATTTTTAAGAGGGCTGCTACGTGCTTGCGGCGTAAGTGATGATAGTTCTTGGATGAAACTGGCTGATGTTGGTGACGGCATAATTAATGCCACTTCCGCTAAGTCCCGTGAGTTTAACATATTTTTGTATAATTAACTATCAAGTTTGA
>ULSR01028122.1_pt1 | contig 10897 bp, 6 predicted proteins | sample 1956861 | NCBI WGS metagenome assembly ULSR01 (sample SAMEA4835713, study PRJEB28245) | human gut metagenome | biome: gut microbiome; material: fecal sample | place: Denmark | collected 2008 | reverse complement strand
AGGAAATGTTGGAGAAGTAGTAACAGAAATAAATGAAGAAGCTTACCCAGGAGTTGTTTACGACACAGTAGCTCCAGAACTTGCTGCAATGGGTATATTCAATTGGACAAATGATAATTATGGTGGAGATATTACACTTGCAACAAGAGATGAACATATAAGATTATATGTAACATTTACAGAAATGTTAGGAGTTAATCCAAAAGTTGATATTTATGGAGAAAATGGAAAAGTAACAACAATGGATTTAGCTTGGAGTGAAGCAGCACAATTCTATTTTGTAGAATTTGATACAACAGAAGAATTACAATTACCACAAGGTAAAATACAATATAGAATTTATGGATATGAAGATGCAGCAGGAAATGTTGGAGAGGATATAACTCAAGAACAAACAACAAGCAAAGAATATCCATATGTAATATATGATACAGTACCTGCAGAATATACTGCATTAGGAATAGTTAATGGATCTCATTATGATGCAAAAGAAGGAGATATATATCATGCAAAAACAGGTAATTATGTAAGAATTCTTGTTCAATTCGATAATGAAAAATTAACTGTAATGCCAAAAATAAGAGTATTAGGAGAAGATAATAAAGTTGTTAAAGAAGTAAATATGATCTATGCTGATCAAACTTCTGCAAATCTTAACACTAATGCTTATTCAGGACAATTTACAATAACAGAGGATATGAATTTACCAGAAGGTGAAATTAAATTTGAAGTTTATGGATACGAAGATGCAGCAGGAAATGTTGGAAAAACATTAACAAATGCAGATTTAAAATATCCAGGAATAGATAAAGGTGTAGAATATGATAAAACAGCACCAGTAGCAGACTTTGTAGAGATTACATCTACAAATAAAAACAATCAATATGCTAAAGTTGGAGATCAAGTTTGGGTAAAAGTTAGAATTAAAGAAGAATTATCTAAATATCCAGTTATCAAAATAAATGGCATGGATACAGATAGTGAAACAATAATAAATGACAAAAATGAAGCCGGAACACTATATGTTGCATGGCTTACAATGACAGAAGATATGAAAGAAGGAAAAATATCTTTCGAAATTTCTGGTTATGAAGATTTAGCAGGAAATGTTGGAGATGTTATTACTACAACTACAAATAATACATCTGTAACATTTGATAAAACAGCACCAGCATTAAGAGAATTAAGAGTACAAAACTTCTATAATCCAACAGGAAATCAAAACTATTCAGGATTAACACAAAATCCAAGACAAAATAAAGGAATAGCAATAACAGTAAATACAACAGAATTATTAGATAAAAATCCAATAATTGTAATTGGTGGAAAAGAAATAGAAGTGCCAGTACAAGAACCTCAATTTAATAAATATGTAGTATATGTAGATATAACAGAAGATATGAATTTAGTAGAAGGAGAAAAAATCCCAGTAACAGTTAAAGGATTAGTTGATTTAGCAGGAAATACAGGAGATGAAGTTACAACAACTGGTAATGATAATTACTACGTAATTTTCGATAGAACAGCTCCAAAGACATTAGCAAATAATATTTTAAAATTAGGTGAATCTAACGAGCAAAGAGAATATTATGTAAGACCTGGTGATTCAATTTATATGTGCTATACAGCAAATGAAGAACTAGGACATAATCCAACATTTACATTAATTAATAATGGAAAAGAATATGTAATGGAAGATTCACAAGTAATAGTAAAACAAAATCCTGCAAAAGCATGGGATTACACAGTAATTTATGAAATTCCAGAAGATACAACTTTTGTAGACGGAGAAATTGAATTAAAAGTTTCTAATATAGAAGATAAAGCTGGAAATAAGAGAGAAGACGTAAAAGGTCCAACTAATGGACATAAAGTATTTTTTGATACAACAGCTCCTGAAAAATTAAATTTAGGAATTGCTCGTAATATAGATAATGGTGATACAAGAGATCAAAGATATGCAAAAGCTGGAGACAGCATTCGTGTATTAGTATCTTTCCCAGAAAAATTAGCAGTAGAACCAAAAGTTGAAATGTTTGGAAAAGTATATGATGTAACATATCGTCCAGATAGTTCAATTGAAGAATCAAACATTTATTATTATATGGCAGATGTTAAGATAGACCAAAATACACCAGAAGGTGAAGTAGCATTTAAAGTATATGGATACAAAGATGTTGCAGGAAATGAAGGAGAACCTTTAACAAATGCTGATATAAATGATGGTAAATATACAAATGTAATAATAGATAATACAAAACCAACTATAGAGCCAACAGAAGATTCGATTTCTGGTTCAGAAGGTAATTATAGTAGAATAGGTTTTAAAGTTACAGACGATAATGGTGTAGCTTCTTATGAAATTAATGGTGAAACATTAATTCTTACAAACGGAGAAATTTCTTATGAAGCATTAAAATCATACTTAAAAGAAGGTGTAAATACTGTTGTTGCTAGCGATGAAGCTGGAAATACAGCTGAATATACATTTAACTATGATGCAGTAGCTCCAACAAGAGAGTATTCAAACATCATGGTTAATGGTGATGATAGTACAAAACATGAATTTTATGCAAAAATAGGAGATAAACTTTGGGTAAGTATAGGTGTTAAAGAAGAATTAGCACATAATCCATCATTTACATTAATAAATAATGGTGTAGAATATCCAATGGATGGAAATCTAGTAAAAGCTAATTATGATGAAAAAAATGATAGATATAGTTATGTTCTAATTTATGAAATTCCAGAAGATACAGCTTTTGTAGATGGAGAAATTACATTTAAAATTTCTGATTTAGTAGATTTATTTGGAAATAAAATGACAGATGAAACAAAACCATCTAATGGAAATAGAGTATTTTTTGATAAAACACCAGCAACAATTAAGTTAAATGGTACTGAAGAACCTATTACTATAGAAGCAGGAAGTGAATATGTAGATGCAGGTGCAACTGTAACAGACAATATTGACGGCTTTATTTCTAGCAACTACCAATTCACTTATGCAAACTATTATGCAGATCCTAATTCAGACAAAGTAACTGAGTCAAGATTGACAGAAATTGATACTAGAAAAACAGGACTTTATAAAATAGCCTATATTTATACAGATAAAGCAGGTAATACAAAACAAGCAACAAGATATTTATACATTAAAGATACAACAATGCCAACAGTTACATTAAATGGTGAAGAAAATATAACAATAGAAGCAGGAACACCTTATAAAGATGAAGGTGCAAAAGTAACAGATAATTCAGACCCTACTATAGAAAACTTTAAATATACAAATATAAATTATTATGTAAATGGAGAACTTAAAAAGTCACATTTAACTGAAGTAGATGTTAAACAACCAGGGGAATATAAAATTGGTTATGAATATACAGATAAGTCAGGAAATACAAAGATTACAGTAAGAACAGTTATTGTTAAAGATACAACAGCTCCAGTAATTACAGCAAATGGAAAGAGCCAAACACTAAAAGTTGGTGACACATATACAGAATTAGGAGCAACATTAACTGATAATGCTTATATAGATGCTGACGATTATGAAATTACAATTCATTTTTATGATGAAAATGGTAAATTAGTATACCCATCACCATCAAAAGTAGATACATCAAAAGTAGGAGAATATAGAATAGCATATACAGCAAAAGATAGTTCAGGAAATGCTTCAAATGTAGCTACTATATCAGTAAAAGTTGAAAGATAATCACAAAAGTATAAAAGGTAGAAAGTACTTTCTACCTTTTATATATCAATATAAAGATATGAAACAGAATATTTTTAAGGGGGAAAATATTTTGGCAAAAAGATATAAAAGCGAACCAACCAAAAAAACTAGTTCACACAAAAAATCTCCAAATAAAAGGAATAGAGTAATTGATAAAAGAAAAGTCTTAGCTGTAATTATAATAATAGCAATAATAATTGCAGGATATTTTATAGTTACAAAGATAAACTCAACTGATTCAAATGGAGAAATAAGAATTAGTAATGCAGAAAAGAAATTATCATCAGACATCTTAATATTAAATGATTTAAATAATGAGGTAATAGAGCATTTAGATATGAAAAATATACAATTAGTAAAAGCTCATTATAAATTAGAAAATTTAGAAACAGGAATAGTAAATCTATACTATAAAGTAGATGATAAGGAAATAGTTAAGGTTGATATAAACATTAAGGATAAAGTAATAGAAAAAGCAGAAAAACAAGAAAATGCAGAAGAAATGTCATTAACACAAATTGGCAATAACATGACTAGAGATATAAAGAAATATTTTAATGACAATCAAAAAAGATTAAAGCCAGATGAAGGAAAAAATATTTTAAATATTATTGTAGCAAACGAGCAAATAATTATAAATGCTAGTGAAAATTAAGAAAAAGTGCTTCTTATATGAAAGAGGCGCTTTTTTGTATGTATAACTGTTTTTAATTAAAATAGAAATAGCAGGGATTTGAACAACGTCCCTAAATCCCTTTAAAAAATCGGGATTTGAGGAACGTCCCCAAAATCCCGATGCATTGAATATATATTAAACAAAAACATTTAACAAAGTTAAACAAATTGCTGCTAAGATTGTTTTAACAGAAATTGTTATAGTTTTCTTAACTGCTTTGTTAATAACTACTAACCTATGCTCTTTTCTGATTGTTAAGGCTAAACAATCAGTTTTATTATAATTTTCCATTGTATTTCTCTCCTTTTTATCTATAGTATCTATGTCAAAAATCTTTAGTATTTTTCATAATATAAATTCATTATAGAGCAAATATTAAAAATTGTCAACATTTTTGTTACAAAAATGTAATAAAAAAATATAAAAAAAGTAATATTGGAAAAATTTGTGAAATTTACCAAATGGACATAAAAGTATGATACAATTTATATATAGAAGGAATATTTTGAAAGAAAATTACTTTCATTTTTACATGTACATTCGAACAAACCGAGAAAGGGAAGGACTTTAATATGCAAAAAATACTATTTGTATGTCTTGGAAATATATGTAGATCACCAATGGCTGAGTACGTTTTTAAAGATATAGTAGCAAAAAATGGACAAGAGAAAAACTTCTACGTTTCTTCTGCTGCAACGAGTACAGAAGAAATTGGAAATGATATGCATTATGGGACAAAAGAAAAATTGCTTGAACATAATATACCATTTCAAAAGCATAAAGCTAAGCAATTAAAAAAAGAAGACTATAATAAATATGATTATATAATTGGCATGGAGAATAGTAATATTGTAAGGATAAAAGCAATTGTAGGTAAAGATACAGCAAATAAAGTATATAAATTATTGGATTTTACAAATGAGAAAAAAGATATAGCAGATCCTTGGTACACAGGAAATTTTACCAAAACTTATGAAGAAGTACTAAAAGGATGTCAAGCTTTATATAATTACTTAACAAAGGAGTGATTATTATGTCATATATCGAATTTAAAAATGTATGTAAAGATTATAAAATGGGAGAAGTTATAATACACGCCTTAAGTAATGCCAATTTAAGCATAGAAAAGGGAGAATTAGTTGTAATAGTAGGTCCAAGTGGAGCAGGCAAAACTACAGCTTTAAACATATTAGGTGGTATGGATAATGCTACATCTGGAAGAGTTATATTAGATAATAAAGAAATCTCCAGATTAAAAAATAGGGATTTAATAAAATATAGAAGAGAAGATATAGGTTTTGTATTCCAATTCTATAATTTAGTGCAAAATTTAACAGCAATAGAAAACGTAGAACTTGCAACACAAATATGTAAGAAATCTTTAAATCCAGAACAAGTAATGGAGAAGGTAGGCTTAGCAGAAAGAAAAAATAACTTTCCTTCACAATTATCTGGAGGAGAACAACAAAGGGTTGCTATTGCAAGAGCAATAGCTAAAAATCCAAAGTTATTGCTATGTGATGAACCTACAGGAGCATTGGACTATAAAACAGGTAAACAAATTTTAAAACTATTGCAAGATATGTCCAGGAAAGAAAATATGACTGTTATAATAATTACTCATAATGGAGCAATAGCTCCAATGGCAGATAAAGTTATAAAATTTAAAAATGGAACCGCAGAAGATATGATAATAAATGAGAATCCAACACCAATCGAGGAGATAGAATGGTAATAAGGAGGTGGAACTATGAAAAAAGCACTACTTAAAAATAGTTTTAAAGAAATAAAAACATCATATAAAAGATTTATTTCTATTTTGCTTATAGCACTATTAGGAGTAGGCTTTTTCGCAGGTTTAAGAGCTACATCTCCAGACATGGTAGATACTATAGACAAGTATTATAAAGAACAAAATGTGTATGATATACAAATAATGTCTACATTAGGGCTTACAAATAGTGATATAGATGCTATAAAAAATATAGAGAATGTAGAAAATGTTTATGGTACATATTCAGAAGATATTTTAGTAAAAGTAAATAATAAAGAATTAGTATCTAAAATATTAACAATAGAAGAAATTAATAAACCGAGATTAATTGAAGGAAGTATGCCATCAAATGCCAATGAATGTTTGGTAGAGCCATCATTTTTAACAACAGCAAATAAAAATATTGGTGATACTATAACATTGGAAGCAAACGAGGAAAATGAGCTTCTTAAAGAATTAACTCTGAAAATAGTAGGAACTGCAGAAAGTCCTTTATACATATCAAGAGAAAGAGGAACAACAAGTTTAGGCTCTGGAACAATAAATAATTTTATTTATGTTTCAAGAGATAATATAGAATCAGATGTATATACCGAGATATATGTAACGTTAAAGAATGCAGAAAAATATACAACTAGTTCTACTAAATACGAGAATTATGTAGAAGAAACAAAAGATAAAATAGAAGGAATTAAAGAAGAAAGAGAAACAGCAAGATATAATGAGCTTATAGATGAAGCAAATGAAGAAATTCAAGAGGCAGAAAACGATTTTAATACTCAAAAGGCTGATGGAGAAAAACAGCTAGCTGATGCAGAGGCTAAAATAGAAGATGGCAAAAAGCAAATAACAACTGGTGAGAGTGAGATAAAATCAAACGAAGAAAAAGCCAATAAAGAATTTGCAAATGCAGAAAAGAAGATTCAGAGTGCAAAAGCCGAAATAGAAAAAAATGAGAAAACACTAGAAGAACAAAAACAAAATGCTCAAACTCAAATAGACGAAGCAAATACTAAAAAAACAGAGTTAACATCAACATTACAGTTGGTAAATCAATCACTAGAACAAGTAACACAAGCATATAATGATGTAGTAAATAAATTAAACGATAGTAGTTTAAGTGAAGAAGAAAAAGTTACTTTAACTGTAAAAAAGCAAGCTTTGGAAACTCAAAAACAGGAATTAGAAACAAATAAAACGCAGTTGCAAGCTGGAATTACAGAAATAGAAAACCAGATAAATTCTGCAAATGACACAATAAGTGATGCTCAAGCCAAAATTGAATCAGCAAAAGCACAAGTAAGTAAACAAGAAAAAAATTTAGCAAGTACTAAAAAGAAGACAGAAACACAGTTAAGTAATGCAAAAGCTGAATTAGAAACTTCAAAACAAGAAATACAAACAGCAGAGGCAGAATTAACTACTCAAAAAGAAGAGTTTAATACTAAAATTGCAGATGCAGAAACAGAATTAATTGATGCCAAAGAAAAAGTTAACGAGATAGAAAGTGCAGAAGGGTACATATTAGATAGAAATCAGAATAGTGGATATGTAAGTTTTATACAAGACACGCAAAGTGTAGATAGCTTAAGTATCGTATTTCCAATTGTATTTTTTGCAATAGCAATATTGGTGTCATTAACTTCTATGACAAGAATGGTAGAAGAAGATAGAATGGAATTAGGAACATTAAAATCTTTAGGATATAACAAAGCTCAAATAATGTTTAAATATATATTGTATTCTACGTTAGCTTGTATAATTGGTGGTGTAATTGGAATAGTTATAGGATTGCAATTAATACCAAGAGTTATTTGGATGATGTATAGTATGATGTATACAATTCCAGAATTTGTAGTAGGACTTAATTCGGAACATTCATCATCAGGATTAGCGCTTATATATATTTGTATTGTTGGTGCTACAATATATGCAGCAGCAAGGGATTTAAAAGAAAAACCAGCAAACTTATTAAGACCAAAGGCTCCAAAACTTGGAAAAAGAGTTTTATTAGAGCGAGTAAAATTCATTTGGAAAAGATTAAACTTTTCACAAAAAGTTACTATTAGAAATATATTTAGATATAAAAAGAGATTTTTAATGACAATTATAGGTATCTTTGGTTGTACTTCTTTAATATTAACTGGGTTTGGAATAAAAGATTCTATATCCACTATATTACCAAATCAATATGAAAAAGTATTTTTATATGACTTTCAAGTTAGTATGAAGAGTAGTCTAAATGATGAGGAAAGACAAAGTGTTATTACAGAATTACAAAATACTGAAAATGTTAATAATGTTGTAGAAACATATATGGTAGCAGATACTGCAAATCATAATGAATATTCAGAAGACTTGCAAGTAGTGGTTCCAAATAATGCAGAAGAGTTAAAAAACGTTATTACAATAAATGATGTGGATAATAAGAAAGAAGAAGTTAATTTATCGTCAGATGGAGTTATTTTAACAGATAAATTGGCACAGTTATTGGATGTAAATGTTGGAGATACAATAACATTAGAAGGAACTTCAGAAGAAAATAAAGAAGTTAAGGTCTCAGATATAACAGAAAATTATATAGCTCATTATATTTACATGACAAAAGATATATATGAGAGTTTATATGGAGAAATATATAATACAAATGTATTACTTGTAAAAGCAGATAATTTATCAGAAGAAGCACAAGAAGAACTTTCTAAAACATTATTAGATGGAGGCAAGGTATCTACAGTTTCGTTAAATTCAAATGCAGAGAAAACTTTGGATGATACGATTAGCTCATTAAATTATGTTGTTGTAATATTAATCGTTTCAGCAGGATTGCTTGCATTTGTGGTATTATATAATCTATCTAATATAAATATTAGTGAAAGACAAAAAGAACTTGCGACAATTAAGGTATTAGGTTTTTATGATAAAGAAGTATATACTTATGTAACAAGAGAAACCATATTATTAACAATAATAGGAATTGCACTAGGACTAATTGGAGGTTACTTCTTAAATTACTTTATAATTGGTACTTGTGAGATAAATATGCTTAGATTTGCAAAAGTTATACATCCAATAAGTTATTTATATGCTATTTTAATTACAGTTGCTTTTACAATTATAGTAAATGTAATTACCTATTTTGCATTAAAGAAGATTGATATGATTAGTAGTTTAAAGAGTGTAGAATAAGATGCTCTTTCGGGATTTGGGATGTCCTTTCGGGATTTGGGGACGTTCCTTAAATCCCGATTTTTTGTTTTGGAAAACTCCAAGCTAGGATTGGGAGAATTTTGGGTTTTGACAAAAGAAATGCCCTCGTCACAGCGTGGCGAGGGATAAAGATTTAAAAGAGATGTGTTTCGAGTAATGCGATAGCATTACAGAAGTTAGAATGTAATTGACTGAACCCAGTTGAACAGTTCAGTTAGAAGACGTCCACCTTCTGTAAGCATTGCTGAGAGGCTATCTGCTGCACTAGGCCAGTTCAGCGTGAACAGCTGAATAAATGCCTTAAGTACGGTGAATACGGCTCTTAGCAGAAATTCGTAAAATACGAGAATTCCTTCACATAACTGGAAGAAGACTGGGCATTTGTCCGCAATATTGGGACAGAATTCAACGACTAACATTGCCAACAGAGCCAATATTAGGTTAAACGTCATTGCCCTTAAAAAGCTTCTTATAGCATTATCTATGCTACGAGAAACTGATTTTGCAGTAGCCTGCCGAGCCTTCTGGGTTCCAAAGTGATTCTTCCACCAATCTTTTAGCCGGTCGATGGGTGTAGGTTGTGGATTAGTAACTTTAGGAAGCACAGAAGCAGGTCTAGCCTTAGTTGTTGCGCCAGTGTTGATAGTTACATTTGTTTTCATATTGTTTGCCATAATATTTCTCCTTTTCTTATCAAGTTGCAAAGTATCAATTGATACTAGATACAAAGCAACAGTTTATAGTCACTTTTTATTATACCATAATTATGTTAATTATTCAACCTAAGTGCTTAGTTAGACTGGATTTGGTGGGATTACCAAAAAATTGAAATAATTAGATATAGCTAGAAAAGAAACAAAAAATATGATATATTAATTGCAATAATTATCGAAAAAAGGAGAAATTTGTGAAAGAAAAAACAAAAGAGATATTAAATAAGGTTATAAATTCTAGTTTTTTTATTATAATACTCGCAATTTTTATAATATTAAAAACTATATTATTTTATAAAAGTACAGTATGTATAAATGAAAAAATTGATATAAAAACAATACAAAGTAGTATAATATATATTTTATCATTATTTGGAATATTATGTGTATTACCTAAAAAAGGAAGAAATATAGGGGGAATAGTGTTAGATGCAATAGTAAGCATAATTTTGTTTGCAGACAATATTTATTACACTTATTCAAGTAATGTACTATCAGTTTTGCAAATAACAAACCTTCAGTATGGCGAAGAAATAATGTCAACACTACCAATGCTATTAAAATTACACCAGATACTTTATTTTATAGATATATTACTTCTTGTGATTTTATTTGTATCAAAATTTGTAAAAATAGAAAAAGGGGAAAAAAGCAAACTACAATATATTGTTAGTAGAACATTTATTGGATTATTTGCGATATATGTATTTATTACATCAGCAATAGAGGGAAATGAAAAAGCTTTAGAAGACCCATATAATAGGGATACACAAATAAAG
>ULSR01001032.1_pt1 | contig 10914 bp, 9 predicted proteins | sample 1956861 | NCBI WGS metagenome assembly ULSR01 (sample SAMEA4835713, study PRJEB28245) | human gut metagenome | biome: gut microbiome; material: fecal sample | place: Denmark | collected 2008 | reverse complement strand
ACTTTTCTTTTTACATTGTTTTGGAGTAAAAGAACTAAAATAAAAGCAATGTTTTTAGCAAGATTCCCCTTTGTGTATACAAAGAGTTCTTGATAGTTGGGAATGTCTCAAACCCTTTTATGAAATGAAGATGATAAATTGAAGAAGGATAAAATTATAACAATTAGAGTTAGTGAAAAAGAGAAGAAAAAGTTGATTGAGAAAAGCGAAGTTGCTAAACTTAGTTTATCAGAATATTTGATTAAACAAGGTTTAGATAAAGAGATAGTTATAGTTGATGGATTAAATGAAGTCGTATCAGAACTTAGAAGGATAGGAAATAATATAAATCAATTAACTTATTTGGCGAATAATGGAAGGATTTATACTGTTGATTTAAGTGAGGTAAAACAAGAAATAGGAAAGGTATGGAATGTAATTAATGAGTTACAAAATAAGTGGTGATAAAACATCAAAAATTTAGGAAAAATTTTCGACAAATTAAGCTAAAATATTGGAATTTTTATTGTTAAAAATTGGATTATGTGATATAAAATAAATAGGATAATTAGATTTAACGGAGGAAACTTATGGAAAACAAAAATATAAGAGAAAGAGAAGAATTGCACAAAGCAATATGGTCAATAGCAGACGATTTAAGGGGATCAGTTGATGGTTGGGATTTTAAACAATACATATTAGGAATAATGTTTTATAGATACATATCAGAAAATATGACTAATTACATAAATGAAGGCGAAAGAAAAGCAGGAGATGATAACTTTGACTATGCAAAATTATCAGATGAAGAAGCAGAAACAATTAGAAAAGAGATGGTAAACGAAAAAGGTTTCTTTATATTACCATCAGAATTATTTGCTAATGTATGTAAAAAGGCTAAAGATGATGAAAATTTAAATGAAACATTAGAAAGAATCTTTAATAATATTGAAAATTCAGCAAAGGGAGCAGAAAGTGAAGAAGACTTTGCAGGATTATTTGATGATATTGATGTTAATAGTAATAAATTAGGAGCAACTGTTGCGAAAAGAAATGATAAATTAGTAAAAATATTAGATGGTATTGCTAATATTCCACTTGGAAATTATAAAGATAATTCAATAGATGCTTTTGGAGATGCTTATGAATTTTTGATGTCAATGTATGCATCCAATGCTGGAAAATCAGGAGGAGAATTTTATACACCTCAAGAAGTAAGCGAATTATTAACAAGATTAGCTATTGTTGGAAAAACATCAGTTAATAAAGTATATGATCCAGCTTGTGGATCTGGTTCTTTACTATTAAAATCAGCAAAAATATTAGGAAAAGATAATGTAAGAAATGGATTTTATGGACAAGAAATAAATTTAACTACATACAACCTTTGCAGAATAAATATGTTTTTACACGATATAGATTATGATAAATTTGATATAGCATGTGAAGACACATTAGTTTCTCCTCAACATTGGGATGATGAACCATTTGAAGTTATTGTTTCAAATCCACCATATTCTATAAAATGGGCTGGAGATGATAACGCAGTACTTATAAATGATCCTCGTTATTCACCAGCAGGGGTATTAGCACCAAAATCAAAAGCGGATTTTGCATTTATAATGCATTCACTTTCATGGCTTGCAACAAATGGAACAGCGTCAATAGTTTGCTTCCCAGGTATTTTATATAGAGGTGGAGCAGAACAAAAAATAAGAAAATATTTAATTGATAATAACTTTGTAGATTGCATTATACAATTACCAGACAATCTATTCTTTGGAACATCAATAGCAACATGCATTATGGTTTTAAAGAAAAGTAAAAAAGATAATAGTACATTATTTATTGATGCAACAAAAGAATGTGTAAAAGTTACAAATAATAATAAATTGGCAGATGAAAATATAGAAAATATTGTGAAAATTTTTACAGATAGAAAAGATATTGATTATGTATCAAAATTAGTTTCAAATAAAGAGATAGGAGAGAATGATTATAATTTGTCTGTTTCTACTTATGTTGAAAAAGAAGATACTAGAGAAAAAATTGATATAGATGTCTTGAATAAGGAAATAGATGAGATAGTTGCAAGAGAAAATGTACTTCGTGAAGAAATAAAGAAGATTATTTCAGAAATCGAGGTGTAAAGTTTATGAGAGGAGAAAAAGAGCAAAAATGTTTAGAAATTGTAAAATTGGATTGTAGGAATAATTATTCACATAGGTTCTTTGGTTTAAATTATGAAGAAATAGAAGAGCTAAATCAGATTTTAAATGAAACTAAAGCAAATGAAGAATTAAGTAAATTTCCTGATTTTATATTTGATAATGGATTTATTGAGCACTTTCAAATAACATCCTCAAAAGAAGAAATAGGTAAAGGCTCAGAACATATAAAAGAAATAAATAAATTTGAAGGTAAAATTAGAAAAGAAAAGTTAAAAATTCAGGCTAATAAAAATTTTACATCTAAACATTGGACAATGAAGTATCCTGAACATAGCCATGAATATCTTGTTAATTCATTTATGAAAAATTGGAATAGTCATTTGGAAGGCTTTCAAAAATATAAAGGAAAGAAAGATATATCTATATTTATGATTCAATATTCAGATATGGCACTTGAAATGTATGAAAATGTTTACGAGTATTGGATTGATGGAATGAGCAATGGAGATTTAAGAGAACCAGAAAAATTAGATTGCTATAGAATAACTAGAGATAAAGAAATATTGGAATATATGTATGAATTTAAAGAAAAAATAAAATATGTTATCTTTATTTATGGAGAAAAGTGTGAAATTATTAAATTGGAAAACATACCATACATTTTGAAATTAATACCTTGGAATTATGCTATAGCTCCAAAAATAAATGCAATGTTAATATCTTCATTATATAGATTATCTGACATAGGAGATGAAATAGATGAACAGAATTGATGAATTAATTAAAAAATTATGTCCTAATGGTGTTAAATTTGAAAAATTAGAAAATTTAACCAATTTTGAACAACCAACAAAGTATATTGTTAAAAGTACAAAATATAATGAAGAATATGCTATACCAGTATTAACGGCAGGACAATCATTTATCTTAGGATATACTAATGAACAAAATGGTATTTATAATGCGTCAAAAGAAAAACCAGTAATAATTTTTGATGATTTTACTGGAGCCTTTAAATGGGTGGATTTTCCTTTTAAAGTTAAATCATCTGCAATTAAAATTATAACTGCAAAAAATAATAAAACAACAATTAGATATTTATATCATATGATGGGTTTTTTAAAATTTTATTCTAATGAACATAAAAGATTATGGATTAGTGCGTATTCGCAATTTAAAGTTGCTGTACCTCCGTTGGAGGTACAATGCAAAATTGTCCATATTTTGGACGATTTCACATTACTTTCAGCAGAGCTTTCAGCAGAGCTTTCAGCAGAGCTGAAAGCTAGACAAAAACAATTTTCTTATTATAGGGAATGTTTGATAAACAATGGTGGTCATAAAATAAGATTAGATAAAATCGTTGACATATATTTAGGATTAACTCATACTCCTAAATATGTAACAAGTGGAATAAAATTTATATCTGCACAAAATACATCAAAAGATTATTTGGATTTGACAAATGTAAAATATATTTCTAGAGAAGAATATGAATCTATAACACAAAATGCAAAACCAAAAAAGGGAGATATCTTATTTACAAGAGTTGGTTCTAACCTAGGACATCCAGTCATTGTAGATACAGATGAAGAATTGTGTATGTTTGTTAGTTTAGGATATGTAAGAGTAAAAGATACCTCAAAAGTTTCTAATGATTATATTAAACATTGGATAAATACAGAAAATTTTTGGAATCAAGTCAGAAAGAATGTCCATGGTTCTGCAAAAGTAAATCTAAATACAGGCTGGTTATCAAAGTTTGAAATATCAATTCCTAATTTTGATGAACAGAAAAAAATTGTCAATATTTTAAATGTTTTAGAAAAATTATGCAATGACATCTCAGAAGGATTACCAGCTGAAATAGAAGCAAGACAGAGACAATACGAATATTATAGAGACAAGCTATTAACATTTAAGGAGTTAAAAGTAAATGAATAAATATAATGTAGTAATGGAAATGAACGATTCCACAGTAGTAACAGAATATGAACCAGTAAAAAGAAAATCAGACAGCTATCAAAGTGAGCAAGCATTAGAAAACGAATTTATAAGAATGCTTACAGAACAAGGATATGACTATTTAGAAATTCATGATTCAGAATCATTAATAAAAAATCTTCGTACTCAACTAGAAATAGTAAATGATTATAAATTTACAGATAGCGAATGGGATAGATTTTTCAATGATTCTATTGCAAATAATAATGATGGGATAGTTGAAAAGACTAGAAAAATACAAGAAGATAATATTCAAGTTTTAAAAAGAGATGATGGAACAAGTAAAAATATAACTTTAATAGATAAAAAATGTATTCATAATAATAGATTACAAGTTATTAATCAGTATGTAGAAAATAGTGGAAACTATGATAATAGATATGATGTTACAATATTAGTAAATGGACTTCCTTTAGTACATGTAGAATTAAAAAGAAGAGGAGTAGCACTAAAAGAAGCATTTAATCAAATAAATAGATATCAAAGAGATAGTTTTTGGGCTGGAAGTGGATTATATGAATATATTCAAATATTTGTAATTTCAAATGGTACAAGTACAAAATATTATCCAAATACAACAAGAGAAAGTCATATAAAAGAACAAACATCAACTAGAAATAAAAGTAAAAAAACAAGCAATAGTTTTGAATTTACATCATATTGGGCTGATAGCAATAACAAAGTAATATCTGATTTAGTTGATTTTACAAGAACATTTTTTGCAAAACATACAATTTTAAATATATTAACAAAATATTGTGTATTTACATCAGAAGAATTACTACTTGTAATGAGACCATATCAAATTGTTGCAACAGAAAGAATATTAAATAGAATTCAAGTAGCAACAAATTATAAGAAGATGGGAACGATTGAAGCAGGTGGATACATTTGGCATACTACTGGATCTGGAAAAACATTAACATCATTCAAAACTGCACAATTAGCAAGTAAATTAGAATATATTGACAAAGTATTATTTGTTGTAGACAGAAAAGATTTGGACTATCAAACAATGAAAGAATATGATAGATTCCAAAAAGGAGCAGCAAATGGAAACAGAAGTACAAAAGTACTTCAAAAGCAATTAGAAGATACAACATCAAAAATAATAGTAACAACAATTCAAAAATTAAGTGAATTTGTAAAAAGGAACAAAAATCATCCAGTATATCAAAAACACATGGTATTGATATTTGATGAATGTCATCGTTCTCAATTTGGAGATATGCACAAAATGATAGTACAAAACTTCAAAAATTATCATTTATTTGGATTTACTGGAACACCAATATTTGCAAAAAATGCAGGAAGAACAACAAATCCAGATTTCTGCACAACAGAGCAAGCATTTGGAGAAAAATTACATACATATACAATAGTAGATGCTATAAATGATGGGAATGTATTACCATTTAGAATTGATTATATAAATACAATAAAAGCCAAAGAAGGAATGACAGATAAAGAAGTAGAAGCAATAAATACAGAAGAAGCACTATCATCACCAGAGAGAGTATCAAATGTAGTTTCATACATAATAGAACACTTTGATCAGAAAACAAAAAGAAATTCATTTTACGATTTAAAAGGACAAAGAGTAAATGGATTTAACTCAATGTTTGCAGTAGCTTCAATACCAATGGCAAAAAAATATTATTTAGAATTTAAGAAGCAATTAGAAGAAAAACAAAAGGACTTAACAATTGCTACAATTTATTCTTATGCACAAAATGAAGAAGATACTTCAGATGGAATATTAGATGACGAAGGATTTGAAACAGATTTATTAGATAAAAGTTCAAGAGAATTTTTAGACTTTGCAATAGATGAGTATAATAAAAAATTCAAAACAAATTTCTCGTCAGAAGGAAATGGATTCCAAGACTACTACAAAGATTTATCAGATAAAGTAAAACATAGAGAAATAGATTTATTAATAGTAGTAAATATGTTCTTAACAGGATTTGATGCTACTACATTAAACACATTATGGGTAGATAAAAATTTAAAACAACATGGACTAATACAAGCTTATTCAAGAACAAATCGTATATTAAATTCTGTAAAAACTTATGGAAACATTGTATGCTTTAGAAACTTACAAGATGCAACAAATGATGCAATAGCGTTATTCGGGGATAAAAATGCAACAGGAATAGTATTATTGAAATCTTATGAAGATTATTATTATGGATATGAAGACGATAATGGCAAAAAGCAAATAGGATATGAAGAAAGAATAGCAATGTTATTACAAAAATATCCACTAGGAGTACAAATTGTTGGAGAAAAAGCTGAAAAAGACTTTATAGCGTCAATAGGAAATATATTAAGATTAAGAAATATATTATCATCATTTGATAAATTTACAGGAAATGAAATATTATCTGAAAGAGATTTTCAAGACTACACAGGAATGTATGTTGATTTATATCAAAAATATAAACCAAAAGATGATGGAGAAAAAGAAAGCATAAAAGATGATATAGTATTTGAAATGGAACTTGTAAAACAAGTAGAAGTAAACATAGACTACATTTTAATGCTAGTTGCAAAATATCATCAATCTAATTGTGAAGATAAAGAAATACTTGGAACTATTGATAAAGCTATAAAATCAAGTTTAGCACTTCGTTCAAAGAAAGAATTAATAGATGGATTTATTTCAAAAATAAATGCAGATACAAATGTTATGGATGATTGGGGTAAATTTGTAAAAGAACAAAAAGAAATAGATTTAAAGAAAATAATTAATGATGAAAATTTGAATGAAGAAGAAACTAGAAAATTTTTAGATAATGCTTTTAGAGATGGACAAGTTAAAACAAATGGAACAGATATAGAAAAAATATTGCCACCTATGAGAAGATTTGGTGGAGGTAATAGGGCAGAGAAAAAAGAAAATATTATAGTTAAAGTTAAGAAGTTTTTCGAAAAATATTTTGGACTTGGAACAGCCGATAGAAATGATGATGGCTTTGAGTATAGGGTTACTGATGAGGAAGAAAGCTATGATTTAAATATGGTTGCAGAAGATGGAGAAGAATATAAAATAAAAGAATAAAAATGAATGTTAAAAGTAAATGTATATATATTCTTTTGAAAGCATTTATTGATAAAAAAGAAAGGCCAGATATCATAGTGTGAAAAAAAATGAAATTATTTTGGTTAAAATAAGGTGATTATATGAAGATAAAAGTAAATAATGATATTCTTGTTTGGGCAAGACAGGAATTGAATATTACACAAGAAGAAGTAGCAGATAGGATGGGAAGAAATATTGAAGATATTATTAATTGGGAAGAAGGAAAAGACTATCCTACTTATGCTCAATTAGAAAAGCTGGCGTATACAATATATAAAAGACCATTAGCAGTATTTTTCTTTCCTAACATTCCTAATATTCCTAAAAACAATGGTAAGTTTAGAACATTAGATAATGAAATATTTAATGAAATTCCAACTAGAATAATAGAACTAATGAATCAAGCAAGAGTTATGCAACTAAATTTACAAGAACTAGATTCAAATTCTAGAATAAGAATTACTGAGTTAGAGTTAGATATACATGAACAAAATTTTTACGAAAAATTAAGAGATGTTTTAGGAGTAGACCTTGAATTACAGAAAAAAGCAAAAAATATGAGTGATGCATTTGAAATGTGGAGATCTGCATTTTATGAATGTGGAGTATATGTTTTTAAGGAAGCATTTAAAGACAATAGTTTTTCTGGTTTTTGTCTATATGACATTAAATATCCTGTTATATACATTAATAATTCGATGTCATATAGTAGACAAATTTTTACATTGTTTCATGAATTATGCCATATACTTATAAAAACAAGTGGCATAGATAAAGCAAATGATGATTATATAAGCAGATTAGAACTAGATAATAGAAAATTAGAGATGATTTGTAATATGTTTGCAGGAAAGTTTCTTGTTCCAACAAATGATTTATTAAAGTTAATAGATAATGTAGAAATAAATGAAAAAAATATAGAAAAACTATCTAAGAAATACAGCGTTAGTAGAGATGTTATTCTAAGGAAATTGTTAGACATGGGAAAAATAAGTAAAGAGGCTTACGAAAAAAAACATAGTGATTATCAAGAGGAAATGTATAGAAAGCCTATAAATAGTGGAGGAGGAAATTATTATAATACAAAAAAAGCATATTTAGGTGAAAATTATATAAATGATGTTTGTAGTAATTATTATAGTGGTAAAATAGATTTATATGAAACGGCTAATTATTTAAATGTAAGAGTTGAAGCAATCCCTCAATTAGGTGTAATGATAAAGGAGGGAAGTAGGTAATGAAGTATATAGTTGATACAAATGTTTTTAGAACTTTTTTTAGATTTTATTATGATGATATTACTCCAGAGCTTTTCAACAATTTGGACTCTATGATAAGAGAAGGAAAAATAATATCAGTAAAAGAAGTTTATCATGAATTAGAGAATCAGCATAAAAAAGATTCAGATTTCATGAATAATATTAAAGTATATAAGAACATATTTCAAGAACCTACTAATGAAGAAGAAATTGAAATTTTAAAACAAATTTATAGTAAAAGAAATTATCAAAATAATATAAGTGAAAAAAATTTATTAAATGGAAATCCAGTTGCAGATGCATTTTTGGTAGCAAAAGCAAAATGTGAAAATGGGATTTTAGTTACTGCCGAAGAGTTTTCGCCAAATGCAGCAAGAATTCCAAATATATGTGAGGAATTTAATATAAAGTATATCTCTTTTAAAGAATTTCTAAAAATTGTTAAAAAATATAAATTGTAAGATGCAAGCAATAAAAAATGTAATGGTATAAAAATAAAAGAAATACTAGAAGAATAATTATCTAAGTAGTAAATATAAAATATCAATAAATTTGAGAATAATTCTTAAATTTATTGATATTTTCTTATTTTAACTATTTTTTAGAAAATTTAAATAAAAGATATAAAAAAATATTTGAAAATACTCTACAAAAAATAAAAGTTTTTTCATAATTTTGAAAAAACTTGACTATAATAATAAAAGATAGTATAATTATTATAGTTAGGAGGAGATTTATGGAAAGAATAAGTAGAGAAAATTATTTATCTATATTAAAAAATTTCAAAGATCAACAAATAATAAAAGTTATCACAGGAATAAGAAGATGTGGTAAATCAACATTACTTGAAATTTTTCAAGAGTACTTAAAAGAAAATGGAGTAGAAGCAAAGCAGATAATATCAATAAATTTTGAAAACGCAGATTATGAGGAATTACAAGACAGAAAAAAATTATATGAATATATAAAAGAAAGATTAGTAAAAGGAAAAAAGACATACGTTTTTCTAGATGAGATTCAAAATGTAAACGAATTTGAAAAAACAGTAGATAGTTTATTTATAAATAAAGATGTAGACTTATATATAACAGGTTCAAATGCATATTTATTATCTTCAGAATTAGCCACATTGCTTACAGGAAGATATATAGAAATAAAAATGTTGCCATTATCGTTTAAAGAATATTTATCAAGCTTTGAAGATAAAACAGACTTGTCAAGAAAATTTAGAGATTATCTAAGATATAGTTCATTTCCTCAAGCAATTGAATTATATAAAATAAACCCAGAAAACATAAATTTATTTTTAGATGGAATATATAACACTATTTTATTTAAAGATGTAATGCAAAGAAAAGGAATAACAGATAAAAATGTCTTAGAAAGAGTTACAAAATATTTGTATGACAACATAGGAAATAGAACAAGTATGAAAAGCATAAGTGATAATATTGAAGGAATAGAAAAAAATTCATCATATAATACAATTTCAAACTATGTAGATGCATTAATAGATAGTTATTTAATATTTAAAGCCAACAGATATGATATTAAAGGAAAAGAGTTTTTAAAAACTCAAGAAAAATATTATGCAATAGATATAGGATTAAGATATTATATGTTAGGACAAGGCTCTGGTCGAGACATGGGACATATATTAGAAAATGTTGTATATCTTGAATTGTTGAGACGAGGATATGAAGTATATATAGGAAAATATGATGATTTAGAAGTTGACTTTGTAGCAAGAAAGCCAGAAAATACTATATATTATCAAGTTGCATTAACAACTAGAGGAGAAAATGAAGAAGATAATAAAATCTTAGATAGAGAATTAACTCCATTGAGGAAAATAAATGATAATTATCCTAAATACATTTTGACATTAGATGATGATTTAGATGCAGACTTTGATGGAATAAAGAAGATAAATGTGTTGGATTGGTTACTGGAGGAAAAATAATATGAATGAATATAATGAATTTTTACAGGACTACAAAGATTGTTTGGATAGAATTGATAATTTTGAAAATTATAATTATATTGAAACTGAACTTTGGGTAGTTAAGAAATATGCAGATTGGATAAAAAAAGACAAAAGATACGAATTATCATTAACATGTGGTACAAATAAACCATTAGATGATAGAGAAAAAGCATGGAATGCAATTAATAATTTTAAAATTACATTAGATAAAATTGCTGTAATCAATATTTGGAAAATATAATTAATCAGAAAAAAGAAAAATATAACCAATTTAAAATTTACAGAGAAAGAATTTAAAAAAGCCCAATAGGGCTTTTTCTATACCAACTTAACCTCCTCCATCACAAACTCATCAACCATTTTCTGAATCATATTCAAATACCTAACCTGCTCAACAAAACTCTCATTCTCAGAAGGAGCAGGAAA
>ULSR01066344.1_pt1 | contig 11157 bp, 6 predicted proteins | sample 1956861 | NCBI WGS metagenome assembly ULSR01 (sample SAMEA4835713, study PRJEB28245) | human gut metagenome | biome: gut microbiome; material: fecal sample | place: Denmark | collected 2008 | reverse complement strand
CATATTAATAGGTAGGGTTTTGCCGCCGACATACGTTTTGCATACGTATTTGGCGGTGGAACGTCAGTTTCTGTGCCCCAATGACACAACCGCATCGGCAGTCTCAGCGGCGATCAAAGGAAGCTATAGCCGGAAAGAGACCGGGCAAATAACCTTAAAAGATGAGAGCAACAACTGTTATTGAATATCTTCTGTCTGGAGTTCTGCTGCTGGCGGCACAAACGCGGCCGGTTGGAATCAATCCCACCGCGACAGCGCAAGGTCAAAGTGTGGTGGTGGCAAAAACGCTGACGTTCGAGAACAAGGTGCACGACTTCGGCATGATTTCCGAAAGCGACGGACCACAAACCTGCATATTCAAGTATAGGAACAACTCCAATGCGGCGATTGTCATACAAAAGGTGATCGTATCGTGCGGCTGCACGCAGGTGGAATGGTCGGGAAAACCGACAAAACCGGGAGAGAACGGCGAGATAAAGGTACTGTTCTCCAATCAGATAGGATCTGGCCACTTCGACAAGTCCATCGCCGTGTACGTTTCCTCGAGTCCAAACCAGATCATCCTCAGGGTCAGAGGGGAGGTCTTGGAGGCAGAGGAAAAAGGAGAAGCCACTTCACCGGCCCCATAAAGAGCCTTGGCGAAATGGCTTGACCAGTCACAGAGTCCGGCTTCTACTTCTTGCCGATTCTCACTTTGGCCTTGACGACCTCACCCTCACTTGTCACGACAGCTTTCCTGGCGGTGTCGAAAACAGCCCCGTCAGGGATAGTGATGGCGCATCCATCAGCCAATGCAAGTCCTCCAATATCCACAATCGAGCCTTCGGCCCCCTCAGCCGACAGTTCTCCCGCGGCATCGGAGAGTTCCAAGTAGGCATTGTAGGCCTTGCCTCCGACAATTCCCCAGCGGCCTTTGACATTGACTGTGGCCTTGGCGACATTGAACATCGCGCCATTGGCGGCCAAGGAGACGCCGCAACCCTCGCTTTCCAGATTCAGAGTTCCTCCTCCGATCAGGGAGACAGAGCCGGACACGGACATCGCCTGCGCCTTCGAGGTCACGGAAGACGTGCCGCTAAGATAGATCTTCAGTCCATCGATACGGGAGTCAATACCAATCGTGGAATCATCCGTCAGGCTGATTGTCACACTGTTCAAAGTCAGTAGATTGCTGGCGGCGCTATAGGTGATCGAGCCACCTCCTAACCAAGATCCGGTTATGTTGGAGGCGTTCTCGACAGTCACCCTGACACCACCGATCCAAAGGTCATAAGTGGTTTTCTTCCCGATCACAACCTTCGATGTGACAATCTCGCCATCCTTGACTATGCCTCTGTTAGCGGCATCGAACTTGGCTCCTTCCGGGGTAGAGATGACAAGGCCGTCGAGGTCAAGGGCATCTATATTCACCACTGAGCCGGAGCTTCCTCTCGCCGTCACCTCGGTCTCGGAACCCGTGACAGTCAGATAGGTCAAGCCATCAGCCACACCGGAGACGCCATAAACGCCGGACGCGTTCACCTTGCCGCCGCGAACCGTGAGTCTGGATGTATTCTCAGTAAGCGCGACACCGCTGCCGGAAGCGCTGGTCAGATTCAGATCTCCCGCTCCGAGAATATTCAAAGAACCGGCAGACTGAATGGCTGATCCGGACGAGTTGATGGAGCATTTCCCGTTCACACGGATTTTGAGATTCTCGATGGAGGACACGATTCCGGCCGACGAAGAGACAATCTCCGTGTTGGTCAGGACAAGGCTGTTGGAAGCGACCTCATAGGAGACGCTGCCACCCTTCAGCCACGGACCGGTGATGCTTGCGGCGTTGTCAGCGGAGACTTTCTCTCCTCCGATGGAGAGGTCGTACACACTCTTGATCTCCACAAGAGTCTTCACTACATCCTCGCCAACGACTACTGAGCCGGAGAAAGAGTCAAAGACAGCGCTCTCAGGCACGGTGATCTTGCACCCGTCAAGTCCAAGGCCACCAATATCGGCGATCGAACCGGAAGTTCCTTCCGCCGAAAGATAAGTCTTCGTTCCCTCGACCTTAAGATAGCCGTCAAGACCCTGACGGCTGGTGATTCCCCAGGCACCCTTCACCCTGACATCCACGTCGGAAATGGTGACTGAAGATCCGGTCTGCATCATTATACCAGCCGAAGAACCATCGAGCTTAAGGACACCCGCACCGGTTATCGTCATTGGAGCGAAGGCACTGACAGCAGTAGCGTAAGACTTGATCGAGCAATTACCTATCACATTGATTGTTAACCCGGACACCTCCGACTTGATGCCGACATTGTTGAGAGTGGTCTCTATCTCCACATTTTCGAGTGTGAGAATCTTGGTCTCAAAATCGTACGAAACCTTTCCCTTCTTGAGCCAGGTTCCTCCGACGCTGGAAGCGTTGTTGGAGTCAATCGTGTTGCCTCCTACCCAGATGTATTTCTCCTCCGGCTCAACCGGCTCATCTTCCTTCTGAGCGATAGGAATATTATAGACGGTGCCATCCGTCATTGTCAGAATCAAGGTTTTCCCGTCTTCGGAGAGTTTTACGTCAGCGAACAGACCGCTGGCTCCATCGCCTTTATCGCCCTTGTCACCCTTCTCCCCAGGGTCACCTTTCGGGCCAGTCGCTTTGGTTCCGGTGGTGGTCCAAGTCTTTCCTCCGTCAGCAGAGACCTCCCACTCATTGGTGGACGCATTAATACGCAGCAAAGGGACGGCACCGACAGTCCCGGAATCACCTTTGTCGCCCTTATCACCTTTATCCCCCTGGTCACCCTTATCGCCCTTGTCGCCCTTCTCTCCGTCAACACCATTGGCTCGGACTTTCTGACCACCGGACAAGATCCACTCTCCGTTCAAAGTCCAATAGTAAAATCCATCAGCGTCCTTCCTGATCGAGACATCAGGCGTTTTCCCGTCAGCGCCATCACTGCCATTCTTACCATTGGTGATGGTGACCGGAGACTGTTTGTTGAAATAGATTGTGTAGCCATTCTCAACAGGGACAACAGACTTGATGTAGTCTCCTCCCTCCATAGCATTGACAAGGGCAGCCAGACTCTTAAGTTGCGAACTAAAATCATCAGTCAACGTCTCGAGGTTCTTAAGGCGCTGCTCGTGGTCTTCATAGAGTTTGCCGAGATTGTTGATCTCGTCCTGATAGTCGGTACACGACACCAACGCCGACAAAGTAATGAATGCGGCGGTGACGAAGCGGAAGCCCGACTTGAAATAATTTCTCATATAATTAAAGAATAATTGAAATAATATTAATAGAATGGTTCGGCATGCGCTGCCTTATCGGCCAAAACTGAATTTAAATCCCACAAGACAGTTGAATTGCCAGTCGAAAGGGTCATCCTTACCTACCTTAGAGTTGAATTCATCAGGGAACATTATCACGTTTGTCTCAAGACAGAGTGAGAGACAGTGCGAAAGACGCAGATCAAGTTCAAGGCCACCACGGGCACCCCAGAAAATCTTAGTACCCGTCCACAGCTTCTCGAAGCCATAGAAAGTCTCGTTATTCCTGAGCATACGGGCGGCCTCGATGTTCCTGAAACCAGCCGCGGCGCCACCGCCAGCGAACAGATTGACACTCAGTAGGCGATCTCGATGCCAGCCTCCAAACAACGACATCAGATCAAAGACGATCTCAGCACTCGAAAGCACATAATTCCATTGATAATCAAGGTAAGGATAGTTGTACCTGCCTTTGGCCTGCCAGCCGCTGAAAGAGATTCTCGCTCCTAACATCTGGTCGAACCTGCATCCGACAGACAACTGAGCCGCAGGAGAGAGTAGATCGGCGAAATCGGCCTCACCCAACGAATAGGCACCTCCTCCCAAAATCCGCACATTCCATTCGGGAGTGAAGCCAGCGGAAACAGAATTGATGGAACGAACAAGATGCCGGTCATCCTTACGGTCGGTTCCGGATGCGACAGTCGCAAAGACAAGCGTGAATAGCCAGATCAACATAAATTTTCTCGTCATCTGCTCTTATGGAGTGTTTATTAGTATGGAAGTCACGGTCTTCTAAGAAAAAAATCCCCGGCTCGTTTTCGCAAACCGGGGAAATTTATTATAGATTAATCAGAAATCAGCGATTAGTTGCCTACAGTTCTGTTAACAGTACCCTCAACCCAAACGATCAGGTCGTTCTGGCTCCACTTGTGGTGGATTCTTACAGGAACCTTGATGTTGAAGTTAACAACAGTTGCGGTGTTGTTAGAGTACCAGAGGTAATCATAGTTAGCCTTGGCCTTACCAGGTGTACACTTATGTGCAGGGTCAACAACCTTACCATCGTCGAGACGATTGTTCTTGCTGTCGTATACCTGGAACTCAACACCGTTGCTGTACTCCTTCAGAGTCTTGAACTCACCGGAAAGGTCAGTCATAATCTCCTCAGGGTTAACAGTAATAAGGTCAACTACATAGTACTTGTAGAGATCGACAGGTGTATGAGATGAGAATACATAAGCACCCTTGTCACCGGCAGCGGCTCTCCAGTCATAGAACTTAACGAGGTCATAAAGAGCGACCTTGTTTCCACCATTGTCAAGAGCGTCAGTGAAAGTGATAGGTCCAAGTGGCTCAACATAAACAGGCTTCAGGAGCTCAGCCTTGAATGTGTTGTCAGCAAGCGGCAGGTAAGCGCCACACTCCTCATTGAAGACAGCCACACCAAGTTCAACATCGAAGGTGTCCTCGAAGAACTTGACAACAGCCTCAGAATCAGCGGTGGCAAGACTTGCCTTTCCTTCAGGGATGTTGATGAGATCCTTGGTGACCTCGTTGTTCAGAACCACGAGTTTAGCCTCATGCTCACGAGTAGCGGAAGCACCATGCTGAGTGGCGTTGTACTGGTACTTAATCTCAGCGATCTTCGTTCCATTAGCATACAGAACCGTGTTCTTGTACTCATACTTCGCAGGATCAGTGTAAAGCATCACTGGAGAGTTGGCAACAGCATTGTCAACAGAAAGCTTATACTCTTTGCCGCTCACACCCTTTACAGTCTTGACGTTACCAAGAGTGAAGTAGTAGAGGTAAACAAGATCTTCCTGAACGAATGAAGGGAAGTTCTTCTTAATGTTCCAAGTCTGAGCCGGGCTGAACGCTTCAGGATCAATGCTGAATGAAGGAGCGTTCTCAGGCTTGTCGTTGCAAGTGTTAGTCTCGTCATAGAAGCAGAAGTATCCAGGCTTCCAAGCATCAGCAGTCCACTGAGCGCTATGAGTATGACCAGTTGTGGTCTTAGCGAAACGCTCGTCAAGATAAACCTCGAAGTCAGCAGCACCTACCTTAAGGTCAGCCTCGTTGCCAGGAGCCTCGACGTTACCGTGGATGTTTTTAAGCTGATCCTTGTCAAGGACATCATTGGCAGGGTTGAAACTGTTGTCAGCATACCAATACTTAGGAATCTTGTTGGCCATCACACCCTTAGGATAAGCGAATGTAATCTTTACCGGGAGATAGACTGGCTCACGGTTGAAGTTGGTGTTGCCCAGACCCTTCCTTGGGATGAACTTAATGTACCTTACCTCCTCAACAACAGGATATGTCTTGTCGTTCACACAGTTCACGAAGTCTTCGCGACCGAGGTAAATACCAAACATGTTGGTTGTCTCGGAATCAGGCTCCTTGTACTCAAAGATATGACCAATCTTCTTGTCAGCAAGCTTGAATATTGGCTGACCATAAACGTCTTTCTCTCCCGTAGGAACCCACTGAGCGAACTCAAAGAGAGGATCATTAGGGTCAATCGGCACAGGGAAGTCAGGCAGTTCAAGCACGTGCGAGTACTTCACAGCCTCATAGAGAACATTGAAAGTCTCCTTACCCATGTCAACAGCTTCGTCAAGGACTTTCTGCTCTATGGCGTGCCAAGTGGTTGGCTGGAACTGCTCTGTACACTTGTAGTAGAAGTAGCCCAGGTCGAATACCTTGGTGATGATAGGTCTCTCAGGCTCAACTATGATGAACTTGATGTAACCTTCCTCGACAATCTTGTTGTTGACAGTGTCCTTAAGTTCTACGCGGATAAGCGGAGTTCTGCCGACGATCGACTTCGGAGCGTTCTTGCCTACCTTGGTCTCATCCGGCTCGCAGGCAAGAGGATCGGTGTCGCTGTTTGACTTGACACCACAGGCAACGATGTAAGTGCCGTCAGCCCTATTCTTAAGAAGGCTGTGGTTCTGGGTCTGTTCCGTTCCATTCTCACCAACAGAGTAAGGAACCTGAACGAAATTGAACTTCATTCCAAGATCCTTAAGCTGAGCCTCGGTGCGAGTCTTGATCTTGCGGTCATTCCAAGAGCGGCAGGAGTTGAAGATGACATCAGCTTCAACGAGTTTGTTAAGGTTGATACCCACCTCGCTGTCGTACTGAAGTTCAAGAGTGGCCACCATCTGAGCGGCGTCGTGAACACTATGATAAAGATGCATACCGCCTTCCACCGGAGCCTTGTGAGGATCATCACCATAGCCAAGAAGTTTGCCCGGCTCACTTGTGTTCTGTACGTATTTCTTCTTGGTGGCGTCCCACTTCCAGGAAGAGTACTCATGCTCAGGGTCAATGTAGGTGTACTGCTTGGCAAAAGTGGTGTAGGCAAGGCTCTCGAACACCATCTGAGAGGCATAGACAGAAGCCCAGGTCGAGGTGATTGTCTCCTTGCCCTCTCCCAACGGAGCGGTGACGGCGAGGTCAGTAATCTTGCCGTTGTCTTTCTCGTGAGGATAGAAATCGAAGGCATGATAAGGGCTGGCCTCTTCCTGGGTCATAACCTCCTTACCTTGCATAGTGATGCCGACATGCATGACGCCGTCCTTCACATCAATGAAAGTGGCCATAGGCTTGGAAGCGGCAGGATTGGTCGCATAGTTAGGCACGGAAGCAACTCTTGTCTTCACGAAATCAGGATCCTGCGACACTGTCCCGAGATTCCTCTGTGTGTAATCAGGCACAATCGCGTTTGAAGGATCAAGGCTGTAAAGCTTGTCATAGGTAGGGTTAAGATAAGCAAGACCCTCATGACTTGTCGTGGCACCTACGGAATAGGTATTCTCAACCGTGGTCCAGCCAGCAGCGGTGTGACGCATGTGGGCATGCTTCAAACCTTCCTCCTTAGGACCCAAGGTCATCGGCTCGTAAGGGATATAGATGTACTCCATCGCGTTCTGACCGTCAAGCACCATCTCCGGCTTAAAGACAAGAGCCTTAAGATAGGTATTAAGGTCAATCGTAAGAGTACCATCATAACCCTTGACGTTAGTCAGCTTAAGCTGGCCGTCAGTCCAAACAACTCCAATGCGGTCTTCCTCCTTTGGAGCCCACCTCAAGGTGGTCACTTCCTTTGTCTCATTGTCTCCGACAACGGTAACCTTTACCCAGAAACCCTTCTCAGCGCCTTCTGTGCCAGGATAGTAGTAGATGCCAGTGGCATCCTTGCCATCCTCGCCTTTCGGGCCTTGAGGTCCCTGGGGGCCGGTCTCACCTTGGTCACCTTTTTCGCCCTTCTCACCCTGGGCCTTGTACTCGGTCTTGACACCATCAATGTACCAGTAACCATCCGAACCGATTGTCACCACGCTTCCCGGCTTGCCATCCTTACCGGCGGAGCCGTCTTTACCATCCTTACCATCGGCGCCATTGGTACCGTTGGTAATCTCGAATGTCTCGCCGCTGCTCAATGTCACTTTGACACCTTTCGCGCTAGACTCCACATTAGTGATCACAGACCCCTTCTGAATGAGGGCCTGCAATTCCTTAGACACCTTCTCGACTGCACTCACGCGATCGGTAAGGTCGTTGATGTCGCTTCCATAGTCCTGACAGGACACGAAAGCACCCGCTGAGAGAACCAATGTGGCTCCAAGCAGGAAAGAATTGATCAACTTTTTGTTCATAACAAAAAAATAAAATAAAAGAATAAAATAACTTTATTGTTTATGGTCTTTTTTAAATAAGCGGGCAATCTTTGCCCTATTTTGCTCTCATTGTTCCTCTTAGTAATAAATGTTTTTTGAGCTTTTTTTTGCGATTTCTTGACGAAAAAACTTGTTTATGAAAAATTAAACCCATATATTTGTCGTTGTGTTATGGAGTACCACCTTGGTGGGTGCCGTAAAACATATTTATTACTAAGAGTGACATCCCATTTCTCACGGGAATCCACGTCACAAGCTTCCGGAACGGACATATTCATAAGCAAAACCCGCCTCCGACATGCACTTTGCATGCGGAAATGACGGAATTATTCACTACCTTTGGAGGTGTCAGGCTCTTCAACACTTCGGTAGGCTCTGTGCGGTGCAGTAGCCAGAGACCGACTGATAAATAGACGTCTATCATAACGGACGCCATGACCGATGAAGTGGATGACGGAATAAATGACGGAATAACACGGGAACAAATGTACACTCCACCTTTCACAGTCTCCGCAAAAGCCATCAATCTCATAGCGGAGATCTCCGCACAAATAGAGCGCTATTCGATACGAATGGAGCAAAGTGATTCGTTAAGGTTGCGAAAAGCGAATCGCGTGAAGACGGTGCATTCTTCATTGGCGATTGAAGGCAATACTCTTTCGGAAGGCGATGTGACAGCTATCCTGGAGGGGAAAACAGTAATCGCCCCGCAAAGGCAGATTCTTGAAGTAAAGAACGCTCTCAAAACATACGAATTATACAACACACTCAACCCATTTTCGATAGAGGATCTTCTAAAGGCTCATTATACAATGATGTGCGGCCTGCTTGATGATGCCGGAATATTCAGGAAAAATGGTGTGGGAGTCTTTGATGGAACGAATATCATACACATCGCACCGCCGGCTGAAAGGGTAAAGGATTTGATGGATGATTTGTTCGAGTGGCTGCGATCATCGTCCGATCATCTACTTATACGAAGTTGTGTATTCCATTATGAGTTTGAATTCATCCACCCATTCTCGGACGGCAACGGCAGGACTGGGAGACTATGGCAATCACTCATTCTCGGGAAGATAAACCCGATATTCGAACACCTTCCGGTTGAGAATATGGTCTATTCGCACCAGCATGACTATTATCAGGCAATATCCCAAAGTTCGTCAAAGGGGGACTGCCAGCCATTCATTGATTTTATGCTTCAAGAGATACTTGACACTCTCATGGAGCACCAAGGGAAATCTCTCTATGAAATCGGTGCTGAGTACAACCTCAGCGAGAGTGAGATTCAAGCGTTAGGGTTCATAAGGGCAGACAGGCGGATCACGGCGGTCAAATTATCGGATAAGATAGGACTGAAACCCAGACAAGCCGAGCGCATCCTGTCAAGCCTTAAAAGCAAAGGGATAATCCAGAGAGACGGCGCGAAGCGTAATGGAGTCTGGAATATCTTAGTATAATAACAGGTTGTCTGGAACAAAACGCGGCAGACTACCAAACAAGGGAATGGTGGTTCTCGGCATTCCAATCAACGAGCGACTGCAAAAAAAGAGGCCGGTGGCGGAGAAGCCAACGGCCTCAATCATTATGTTTATGTAAGGGTTAGACTTGTTTGGCTCAGCGAGGCAAGAATGAGATATTCTAGAAATTGGTCAGGAGACGGGCGTTGCGCATTCTGTCCAGACGGTCTGAACCGCCAAGATAGTGCTCGGTGACCAAGAGACTGGAGTGGCCGAGAGATTCCGAGATAAATGTGAGATCCACGCCCTGACGAAGGAGAACCGTGGCGAAACTGTGTCTGGCTGAATAGGTTGTGAACGGTGGTATTCCCAACTCCTCGGCTATTTTCTTCAAGGCGTTGTTGCACATGCTGATGACTTTACGGACGGTGTTGGAGATGGAAAGCATGTCGGTGGCACCTTCGGCATAGTCAAACAGGAGGGTTTCAGGATTGCCGTCGTATGGATTGCCCCAGCGGCGGAGAATGTCCATCATCTCAGGAGTGATCACGGCACGGATAATCTTTGATCCGCCATAGGCACGAGCAGTCTTGGAGCGAAGGAAACAAATCTCACCGTCTATTATATTCTTATATTTAAGGAATAGCATGTCGCGGAAATTGATGCCGTTGCAAAGGTAGGAGAAGAGCCATAGGTCGCGGTAGCGCTCCCTGGACGCGGTGCCTTTGTAGGCGACTATTTTACGAATATGATCGTACGAGAGGGCGAGGCTTCTGGAACTGCCTTTGGGAATTATGTACTTGCCACGGCCGAACGGAAACATTGATTCCTTGACCAAGCCAGCGGCCGCGGCATCGTTCATAACACAACGGAGGGTTTTCATGTAGATGCAGATTGTGGTCATCGCCTTGTTCTCCTTCTTGAGGAAACTCTCGAAAGCGTTAAACCATGAAACAGACAACTTACTGAACAAGATTTCCTTACCGGCGAACCGTTCTACATTTTTCAGAGTCGTACGGCAGCGATAGTAGGAGTTTATCCTCCCCTCAGCTTGAAATTTGTCCATCATTGACTCGAGCGCTGCGTTTAACGTCTTGTCAACGGGTTTACCTAATCTGGCCTCCAAAGTCTCAAATGAAAACGCACCTTTCTCAAGTAAAGCTTCAACTTCGGCGCTTATCTGATTGAATTTCGTGATGATGTCAGCGTGGCAATCGGGCATGCGCTTAGAGTAGGATATCCGTTTCCACTCTGAGGCAGGGAGATCGACTCCTGTTGGGTAGTACTTTTGGATACGGTTGTAAACAACCTCAATCTTGACTGGGAACACACCTGATTTCTTTGCTCTGCGCCTGTCAAGCACAGCTATGACGGAGACTCCGTCCTTAGAGATTTTCAACATAGATACAATTATTTAAGAGTGAACAATTTGCATGCAATTTATATACATCGGCAAGCGTACATAGCCTATAGAGTTGATAGTAAGACAGAGAGGCTGCACGTAAGGAAACGTGTATGTAAACGTGGATACAAAGTTAATTCAGGCGTGATCAGTAAACGTGTGAAAGACAGGAAACAGCAAAATGCTGCCAGTCAGATTTGACTAGCAGCATTCCGTAAGCGACTGAACATCAAAGGGTGGAGCCCCAACTAATGATTATGAGACGGTTGGGGAAACGGACTGGGACAGCACAGAGACGCAACGGCGACCCCCTTAGAAAGCCGCCGCACTGGCAGAGCGGGCGTGCCGCTGG
>ULSR01029916.1_pt1 | contig 11345 bp, 3 predicted proteins | sample 1956861 | NCBI WGS metagenome assembly ULSR01 (sample SAMEA4835713, study PRJEB28245) | human gut metagenome | biome: gut microbiome; material: fecal sample | place: Denmark | collected 2008 | reverse complement strand
TGCCGTGCGGCTCAGGTACAGGTCGATGTTGTCACTCGTAAAGTTGCTCGTGCCGTACTTCGCGTCCAAGAGGGCGAAGCGGTTTTTGATGAAGTACTCCCGGTGCGAACGGTTGCTGCCCTGCAGGGCGTAGATGAACGGCCAGACCTTGCCGTACATCTCCTGCACCGCCGGGGCGATGTATTTCAGGTAGCCGGACTTGTTGAAAGCGCGGTCCGACCAGTTGCCGCTCTGCTCCTCGTTAAGCATGGACAATACACGCTCGTTGGTCATCACGGCGCGGAAGCTGGCGGCACACCGTTTGAGATCGTCCTGAAGGTTGGCAAGCACCAGGTTCCACAACCACGAGTCGTGACCCTCGAAGGCGTACTTGCTTGCCTCCGCGTCGTAGGTGTCGCGGTCGGTGGTGTACGTGTACACGAGGAAGCAGTCGTTGCGCTTGCCCAGTTGCGTGTCGCCGTCGTAGTACGTGATGTACCATTTCTCACCGTCCCACGTGCGCAGCATCATGTTCTTCGCACGCTGGTCAACGCTAAGGAAATAGTCGGTGAAGAGGTAGTAGGTCAGAAGGTAGTCACGGTCGAAATAGCTGTCTATCTCGCTTGTGAACTTCTCGCTCACGAAGGTGGAGAGGTCATTCGCGGTGGCACCGGAGGGGACGCACGCACGTATCCAACCGTACAGGCGTTTCAGGGCGGTCTGCCCGGCCGTGGAAAGGCCGCTCCACGTGATGTCGCCGTCGCTCTGCGCCTTGCCGGACGTGTCGATGCCGTAGTTGATCTCCGCACCGGCGTCGAAGTCGGCCTCCATCTGCGTGTCGCTCGTGGTGGCGAAAAGGCATATAGGCGAGGTGTTGTTCAGCATCTCCAGGGTGACGGGACATTCCGGGGTGTAGCCGTCCACGCCCTCCATGCCGAACACCGCACCGCTCTTGCTCTTCTCGTTGTTGAAGTTGTACTGCCCGTAGTAGCTGTTCTCGCCGTCGGCCGTCTCCGCGCAGAAGATGTCGATAGGCAGGCCGTCGATGGCACTGCGGATATTGATCCCTGCGAGGCTGTTTCCGGCCTGTTCGTACTGGTACCGCTGCGGAGGGGTCAGAAGGCCGAGTTCCTTCATCACGTCGTTGAACAGCTTGGCGCCGCCGGTGTTCAGGGACATGGAGGAGTCGGAATAGTCGCTCTTGCAGCAGAACAGGTTCACGGGCACCGCCCCGGGGCGCATCGTGTACTTGTTCCCCGCGCTGACGTGCTGCCCGCTCATCGAAAGAAGCTCGCTCCCCTTGGCGCAGTAGATGCGGAGGTTTTTGCTGGGGTATTTCGTGGAGCTCGTGCCCTGGATACGAATGTAGCAGTTCGTGAGAATGAAGTCGTATTCCCTTCCGAGGGGCGAGTAGTAATAGATGTCGGCCAGGAAGTCGGTCTTCTTGTTGTTCTCGGCGTACACGTCATCCAGCCTGTTCTGACGCACGATGCGCAGCACGCCCTTCCCCTGTGCGAGCAGCTTGTCCAGGTCCACGTCGCCCGTGTCCCCGAGGATGTCGTTCTCCTCGTACAGTGCCATCATCGTGTCCGTGCCGTCGGCGTCCACCATCGCGTTCTCCAGTTCCTCGTCGTCGCTGAGGGCACGGCCGTAGACGCGGATGCTCCGTATCTCCACGTCCGCCCCGGAGCTGTCTATGGTTATCTCCTGCGGGGTGTCCTGCTGGAAATTGAAAGACGCATCATAAATATCCGCGCCGGTGCGGTTGCCGTTGACGTAGAGCTGCATCAGCCGGTTCTCCGCCGTCGTGCCTACCATCAGGGCGACCTTCATCTCCTCCCCGTCGGCGTAGTTCGTGGCAAGTTTTACCTCGCGCGTCACCTGCTCGTCGTCCTCGTTGGTGTAGGTCACGGTCTGCCCCGTGCGGAAGCCCGCCTCCTGCGTGGTGACAAGAAGTCCCTTGCCGCTGTTGATGCAACTCACAACGGCGGCCGAGCGGTCGGTGACATTGCTCACCTTCATGGTGATCTCTATCGTCAGCCCGGTGGACTTCACGTCGGTGGCGAAGGGCTTGTAGCCTATCGTCGCTTTCGCCCCGTTCACGAGCTTCAGCGCGTTTCCCGTCCAGCCGCTGCTGCTCCAGTCCACGTTCTCGAACGTGGTCTTTACGCCGCCGGCTTCCCATACGGCCGGGTCGCTCTCCTCGTTGCTGCGCCCGGCAGCGTCCAACTTGAACAGCAGCCCGTAGCTTGCCTCGGCGATGTCCACGCCGCTTTCGGTGACGTCGATGTGCAGGGTATAGGCGGTCGCGCCGAGCTTCAGCTGCAGGGTCTGTGTCCCCTTCTCGGTGAAGCGGTTGCCGTACGTCTGCACACTTCTCGGCACGCTGACGCTGCGAGAGAGGCTGCCGTTACGCCAGATCTCCACCGTGGCCGGAACGACAGCCGGATCATAGGCCACGAAGCTGAAGGAGCACGGCTCGTACTGCCCCACTTCCAGGGTCGGGACGGTATGGCCCGTACCTGTTATGATGCGCCCGTCGGCGTGGGTGATCTTCGTGCCGATGAACGGCGCGCTGCTGCCCCTTTTAAGGATATCCATATACACGCTCTCGCTTTTCAGCGTCAGCCCGTCGGTCTCCATCTCGGCGACGATCTGCACCGTATGCCGGCCTACTGACAGCCCGGACATGCCCAGGCTGAACGTGCCGTTGGTGGTGCCGCTGCGCGTCACGGAGTGGGCTTCCTTCTGCGCGCCGTCCACGTAGAGGGTCACGGTCTTCGTCCCGGTACCGGTTACGGCGTAGGGGATGGTGGCGGTATCGTCAGCGCCAAGGCCGCCCTGCGCGAGGCCGCCCGCTATGTTGTAAGAACTTGACAGGCTCAGAGTAACGCTCTTCACGCTGACGTAGGCCTGCTTCTTCTGCGTCTTCCCCGTGGACGGGTCGGTGGCGGTGGCAACGACGTAGATGTCGCTCGTGCCCAGCAGCAGGTACTTGGTCAGGTCAAGGGTGTACGTGCCCTTGCTTACCTCCTGTATCGTCTCGCTGTAGGTGGTGGTGGCGCCGCGCTTCACCGTGATCTGCACCGTGGCCTTCTGCCCGGTGCTCTCCCCCTTCTCGTCGCCGGCGGTGTACTGGTGGTCGTAGCTCCACGTGAGTTTCACGCTGCCGCCCTCCTTGACGGTCGGGTTGTCCACCGATGCGCCCAGGACGATCCGTGTGGTGGAGGTGTCACCGCCACCGCTTCCGCCGCCTGCCGGGAGATCGACGGCCACCACCTCCGCGCCGTTCTTGTTGGTCAGCGTCAGGCGAACGGTGCTCTCGTCGTCGCTAAGCTCGGCGTCCGCGCCGAAGATGGTGTTAGCCTCCAGTTCGGACAGTTTCACCGCCACCGCCGCGTTCTGCACGGGGTTGGTGCTGTCCGCGTTCAGGCTCTCGTCCACCTCCACCTTGTCAATGGTCAGGCTCACGTTCCCCTCCGCGTCGGGATTCTGTTTTTCACCGTTCACCGTCAGGCTCTTCACCGTGCCCGCGCCGCCGAAGTCCTCCCAGGCGCCCGTGCTCTCCCACGCCGTCAGGCTCGTGCCCGTGAACTGCTTCGTCTCCCACCTCCCCTGCGACACCTCGTAGGTGATGCAGCGGCCCTTGTAGCGGTATTTCTCGTCCACCGCCACGATGGCCGTAGCCAGGGTGTAGTAACCGCTTTGCAGCGGGACTTCCTCCGTCACGTTGTACGTGTTGCCCCCGCTGCCCGTGCCCCCCGGAATGGCGACGGAGGCGATTTTCTCTCCGGTCTTCCCCAGAAGGGTGAGTTCCACCGTGTCGTTCTCCTCGTCCGGAACGGCCGTCATGCTGCCCACCAGGCTGCCTTCCACCGCGTCGGCGGCATCCTTTGCCTTTGTGGCGGCTTCATTGGCAGCTTCGGCAGCTGCCTGTGCCACGCCGGCCTTCTCGTTCGCCGTGGCTGCCGCGCTGCCAGCGGTACTGGCGGCTTCCGAGGCATTGGTGGCCGCGTTGTTCGCTTTCGTGGCGGCGGCGTTGGCTGTGGCAGCGGCGTCCGTGGCGGGTTTGCCCAACAGGGTAAGCGGGGCGCTCACCAGCTCGGTACCACGCAACGCCGGGAGGCTCTTGATGTTGTCCAGCGAGGTGACCTCGGTCAGTTCGTCAACGCCCTGGCTCTCCGCCTTGATCGCGTTCAGGATGTCGTTCTTAAGTTCTGTTTTCTCCGCGTCTGTAAGTGCCATAGTCTATTCCTCCTTCTCGTTTTCAGGGTTGTTGTCAAGTGTTTCGATAATCGCATCGCCCACGGAAGGCACACAGAGGTTCACGGCGGCAAAACGCACCAGTTTCTCGTCCTCGGAGTCCAGTTCCATATCACCCTCACTGTTGAAGATCTTAAGGGCAAGGTTCTTGGCGCGGACACCGTTTACACGGGTGTACAGCACGTCGGCGAATGACTCGCGGGCGTCACCCGTTACCGTTTCCTTACGGGATATGCCGGTATAGACCGGCAACTGTTTGAAATTGATTCTTACCATATTTTTATGTTTTACGATCCAATACTTGCGCGTAATAATTACCGCCGTCATAAATCAGCAGCAGTTCCAGAATATCACCGGCGCCCATCTCTATCTCGTTGCCATAATGCCCACCGTTGTTGTTACGGAAATACAGCGAGGACTGGCCGTCCTGGAAGGTGACCAGGAAACTCTGGCTGTTCTCATAACGGGCTACCAAACGCACGAACACAGCAAACACACCGGTGGAGTTCATCACCTGCTTCATGATGGAAAGCGTGGGAAGATAGACATACCGTTTCACGGTGTTGTATATCAGCTGTGTGGTGCCGAAAGAAAAGTCCAGTACGGTCACCGAGTTGGTGTCGTTAAAGTGGCCGGAAGAGAGAAGGCCGCCCTGGCAGACGATGGCGCCTTCCGTATAAAGGGCAACGTCACGGTTTATCACGTTGTCACTGATTATCTTTACAGCGGGAAGATAATAATCGCCCGAAGAGGGGTTCATCTGACGATAGAAATACCCGGCGCAGTTACAAAGTGATGAAGAACCGGTGAGCGTAGGATCGGCACCATTGCCGATAGCCACCTTGACATTGGCGATATCACCAGGTGAAAAATAGCCTTCCTCGGACTGTAACCGGATAAGTCCCGGACGGATGGCAGCCAGGTCCTGCTTGTAACTGAGGTCAGTCCATTTGGACAGGTCTCCGTAATAAAGCCCCTGACTATCGATGGAAAAATAGCCTATCTTGCCGGTATCGGCATCGATCTCGCCCGTGAATTTCCCGTTCTTGGCCTCGATACTCCCGTCCTCCAGGATCTTGAAATTATCGTTGGCCGTCACAAGGCCCTCCAGCTTGATATGGTCCCCGGTCAGCTTCACCACGCTGATCTTGTTGCCGTCAGCGTCCGTCTCGTCCACACTCACGCCGATAAGCGCCAGTTTCCCGTCCGCATCCTGGGCGTAGATGCCCGCGCCTTCAGGCTTCACCACAAGGCCGGTCTCTTCCAGCATGTTCTCGTCACGGTCAAAGACGGCGGCCGTTATCTTCACCAGACGCTCCGACTGCTCGAAAAGCGTCCGGTAGCGGTGTGCAAGGCTCTCCACCTTGTCAGTGGACAGCACGAGCATATACAGGTAGATGTCACCGGTAAAGGACAGTTTGAAATCACCGGTACCGTTCCAAAGTCCGCTACAGGTGTACTGCACATAACCATCAGTTGCAGACAGTTCCTCCTCCACCTCCATGCTGTTGAAGTTCGCAAAGCCCGTCTTGTCAACGTCCACGAACTGGACTCTTAGAGTCCCTTTGGTTGCGCAGCGGTAGAAGAAGGAAAGGTACACCGGCACGGCCTCCTTCTCCCCGTCACCGTTCACAGGCATGGAGGGGATGCTTTTCAAATTCGCCCGTTTCTGGAGGATGTACTTGTTACGGATGTGCACCACCGTCCGCCCGTCATCCACCGTCACGCTCGCCCCGTCGCCCTTTCTGGTCAGTACGTTGTTGTTCGCCCAGATCCATTTGTTACCTGCCAGGAAGAACACCGTCTCGTTCTCCGTGTTCCATTTCTCCAGCCCGTCGTCGAAGGCAGGATTGTTCAAGTAGCCCTTCTCCGTGGCGAAGTCGCTGCGAAGGGCGGTCACCGCGCTGGTGATGCGTCCCTCGACTATCTCAAATTTCGTCTTGATGTCCTCGCCCGTCACCAGCAGGAACGTGCCGCGCAAATAGGCGTTGTCGCTGTAAAGGCCGTTGCCGTGCGGCTGGTTGTCAGCCGGGAACCAGTCATCGCTGATGCCGTCCAGGTTGCCCAGGCGCGCACGAAGGCAGCCGGTGAAGTTCTTCGCCTTCACCCCGTCCATCACGTCCACGCGGGGCTGCCCGTCCTCGGTGGCGGAGATCAGGATCAGGTTCTGCCGCAGCGGGTTCTCCGTGTTGCCCATCAACACGCACTCATCGCCCGCCTCCGGAAGGGAAGCACCGAACTCCCCTTCAGGCACGAGGATGGAGTCACCCTCCACGCCGGCCACCTCCACCCAGTACCCTTTCAGGTTACCGCCGGTGAACGTGGCGCAACGCATCAGGTCATGGGCCTGAAAACTGTTGTCCTGCTCGAAGGTGATCTTCCAGTATCCGTCTTCCAGTACGGCGGTCTTTATCTTCCCGTTGGCGGCACTGACGCACAGCATTCCGCCCACGCTGCGTACCTTCTCGATAAGCAGTTCCAGCACCACCATGACCTGGCGCACCGTCAGCTTGTCAATGGTCAGGTGCGAAAGTTCTTTCTCCATCCAGAGCCGCCACCCCTCACCGAAAAGACCGTCTACGAATTTCGGACTGCGAAGCAAAGTCTTCACGACGAGCGTCAGCAGCTCGGCGTTGCCCTTGTCATCAATACCCGCATTATCCTCCTGCCCGATACCGATGCCTTCCTCGAAGGTGATTTTCTTCTTCGCACGGTCGGCCCTCTTCTTGCTGATGAACTCGGCCTGGCTCCGCCTAGCCGAGAAAAGGTTGTTGTCGGTGGGAAGTGTATTGTCCCAGCTCCGGATAATGTCCGGAAGGTTCGCGCCGGACACGGCGGTCTTCGTATAGCTGCGCACCTCGTCGATGCTGTTCGTCAGGCTTTCCATCACGCCCGTGGAAAGCGCGTCACCGATCTCAAGGTCCACCTGCGAGGGAAGCGCCACCTTACGCGTGATTTTAGTGATACGGCTGCTGCGGAAACCCGTTTCCGGGAAATACTCCTCACTTTCCAGCCGCACGCGGCGGCCGGGGTAAAGGTCTATTCCACCTCGCTCGACATACACGTGGTCCGTCGGGCCCTTGTACACGGAGACGTCGATGGCGTTCTCCGCATTGTACGCGTTGACGGCCGTCAGGTATTCCTCCTCGGCAAGCGCGTAGTACTCGTCGGGCATGCGGATGTTCCAGAGGATATATTTGTCACCGGCTTTCGGTATGAGGTTCCCGCCGGGAAGCTGCATGTCGTCGTCATACGGCCAAATGGTGATGATCTCGAACTCCCGGGTGTCGCTGTCGTAATTCACCTCGAAATAGTAGGTGCCGTCCTCCTCCTCGCCAAGGCCGGCCAGTTCGCCGCCTTCCTGGAAAGAGACGCGTTTCACCTTTCCGCCAAGCTCGTAGTCGTTGGGGTCGAAGTTCAGCGTGTCGTCCCGGAAATAGTATATCGTGAAGGCGGTCCCGTCCTCGCCCGTCGCCTGCTCGCTGCGCACCGAGGTGACTGTACCGACGCGCCGGGGGTAGATATCCGCGAAGGCGTCCTTCTCGTAGTGGTGGTGGATGCCGTACTTCTCCACATTCACGTCCACGTATTTCGCGCCGCCGGGAAGCTGCAGCCGGCTGTGCCCGTATTTATCCGGGTCGATGTTACGGGAACTGCCGATCGGGAACAGGCGGGTGTAGAACTTCGCGCCGTCGGCCTTGTCGCGGGAGAGTTCCGTCAGCCCCTTCCCGTAGGCCAGGGTGACCTCCTCACCGTGTTCACAGCGGCAGAGGTTCACCGTCTGGCCTTCCACCCACCACTCGGCACCCGGCACCTTGCCGGCGAGTTCCTTCAGCGCGTCGGGGCAGTACTTCCCCTCGTAGTCGATCACCACGTTCTCCGTGCCCTCCACGCGGCCCACCTTCCAGTCGGTCACGCCGCCCATGCCGTCATTGACCGACTTCACGATCAGCGCCACGTGCTCACGCGGAGGGGCCGTCAGCGTGAACACCGGCTCCGGGTCGCCGTCCACCACGTTCAGGACGAGGAACCTCTTCATCAGGCTCTCGATCCCGTAGAACTTCACGTCGTACTTCCACTCCTGCATGCTGCGTTCCTCCGGAAGATACCGCTCCTGAAGCCAGTAGCGCTCACCTTCGAAGTCCACGTAGTCGTTCACTTCCAGTGCCACATATTCATACAGGGTGAAGGAGAGCGTCAGCACGTTGTCCGACTGGATCTCCTTCACCTGTGTCGAGCTGTCGTCCGGGGAAAGGACCGCCTTCGCCTGCCTGTTACTGTCATATACCGTTAAAAGCATCTTTGAACGTCGTTTGAATGGGGTTAAATGATCGGTTCGGGTTCACGGAACTTCACCTTGAAGCGACCCGCCTGCACGCCCTCCGTCCAGAGGTAGGTCAGCGGCGTGAAGCCGGAACATTCCAGGTAGTGTACGCGCAGCGTCAGGTCCAGCTGCGGGAAGTGCAGCGAGAGCCAACCCCTGTCGCCCGTTTTCAGGAAGGAGATGAAGGACATGTATCTCTTCAGCCACTCCTGCTTGGTGGCGGCATACAGCGCGAAGGTCAGCGTGACGTCGCGCGCAGCGTTGGCAACGACCAGGGAGTCGGAGTATTTCTCCCCGTTCTCCTCCCGGATGTCAACCGCCGTGTGGCCCTTCGTCCCGCTCGCGGCGAGGATGGCCTTCAGGTTGTCACGCCCCCCGCGCTTCTCCTCCGTCAGGAATACGCCGTATTCCGTCCAGACATCGGTGCCGTTCACAAGGAACAGCCCGCCCATGATCGTTTCCATGCTCATGATGATTTCATTCTTAGTCCGTCACGTATGATCCGTTTGATATCTTCCTTTATCTCGCCGAGGAAACCCGCGCTTTTACCGGTGTTCTCCGCGATCTTCGCCAGGTGCCCCTCGGCGCTGGCCATGCGGCCAGCCACGTCCTCGGTCTTCTCGTCGATGCTCACCCAGTGGTTCAGACCCGAGGTGAACATCCCCTCCAGCTTCGTGCCCTGGTCCTGCGACATGGCCGAGAAGCTCCCGGACTTGCCGCTCTGCGTCGTGGACCCGCTGTCCTCCGTGATACCGGCCGCGTCGAACAGGGCGTCCTTCTCCGCCTGCGCGGCGCTGAAGATGTCCTGGTATTTCCGGCGCAGCTCGTCGGCCTCCCTTTCTGAGAGGATGCCGTCGCTCATGAACTCCGCGAAGACCTCCTGCCACTTCTTCAGCTCGTCGGAATACGTCCCGTCAACGACGGACTTCAGGATGGCGTTCTCCAGGAACTCGTCAACGCTCGCGATCACGTCCTCCGAACCCGTCTCGAAGTCCTTCAGCAGCTCCTTCATGCCGCTCTTGATGTTATCGAACGACGTGTCCGTGATGGCTTCCTGCCACTGCTGCTGGAGTTCCAGCAGCGTGTTCGCGTCGGAGACGTACTCGTCCAGCCACTCCGACTGGTCGTACTTCCCGCTGTGTATCTTCTCCCAGATGTCCGGAAGCTCCTGCAGTTTGGCAAGGTCCTCCGGGGACAGGCGCCACAGCGCGCCCGTGTCGCGTACGTTCCGGCCCAGGTAGGAGGAGATACGGTCCCAGTCGCTGCCGCTCATCGCCTTACCGATATAGTAGTTGTTCGAGTGGTGCGAGCTGTGGTACCCCATTTTCGCCTCCAGCATCTGGCGGTCGTTCTCGATCTTCTCCCGCTGCTTCTCGTACGCGCTCCGGTAGTACTCCGTGGACTGCGCACCGCCCGAGTTCTCCATCTCGTCCGTCAGCTTCTCGATGGCGGTCGTCAGGTACTTGTTGCTCTCCGTCAGACGGTCCACCAGCGCGTTCACCTCCCTGGCGTTGCCGTGCGAGGAGAACAGCCCGAAGGTCACCGTGTCCAGGATGTCCCGGACCCCGTAGAACAAAGAACCGCCGATCTGCGTGAAGAGCTCCCCGGAAAGGATGTTCTCCAGGATGCCGTTCACCGCGCCCAGCACCGAGTCCAGGATACCGCTCACCAGCGTGCCGATGCCTTCCTTCAGCACGTCGAGGATGGAGAGCACCGCCGCGATGATCTGCCCGATGATACCGCCGCTACTGAACGTTTCGGCAAGGGTACTACCCACGCTGCCCATCACCCCGCCCATGTTCTTCGTCGCATCGCCCAGTTTGCCCAGCCCCTGGGCCACGCCGGCAAGGGAGCCGGATTTCAGGCCCTGGAGACCTTCGGCAAGACCGGTAAGGGATGCGACGGCGTTCGTGCTGGACGTGCGCAGGTCCTGGGCCGCCTTGTCGTTCGCTTCCGTAAGGGTGACCACGCTCGCCGAAGCGGCGTCGAAAGCCTCCCGGGTAGTGGCGACCACTTCCTCCGCCTCCTTTACGGCGGCGGGATCACCGCTTTCCGTGGCTTTCTTCAGCTTGTCCTGGGCGGCGGTCAGGGCGTCGGCGGCGGCCTTCTCCCTCTCCTTGGCCTCCGTCAGCTCACGCAGCGTCGTCTGGTAGGCGGCAAGGTCACGGGAGACATCCCTGAACATGTTCCGGTTAATGCCGCCCGCGCTCCGGTCCTCCAGCTTCGCGATCAGTTCGCTGATCACCTGCTTGTCCTCGGCGCTGGCGTTCTTATACTCGTCGGAGGCGGCATATTTCCTCAACTTTTCCAGCGTGGGACGCAGCTGCTCTTCAAGCAACCCGCCGAAATTTCCGAAAAGCCCGTCCCAGTCGATATCCGCCTTCAGGCTCGCGATCTCGGCGGCGGCAGTCTCTTCCTTCTGCTCCCGGGAAAGGCGCAACACCTCGCCATAGTTGCCCTCTTCCTGCGCCTTGCGGATTTTCTCCGCGTATTCCTCGGCGATGGCCAGCTTCTTCTGCTGGTAGGTGCCGTACTCTTTCAGGTAGTCGAGCATCGACTGGCGGGCGGCATCGTTCTCTTCTTTGGTCACCTTTGCCAGGTCGCCGTCACGGGCCGCAGCGGCCTTCTCACGCGCCTCCTTCAGGGAGGATTCCTGCCCGTCGGTCAGGCTGCCCTTCTGCGCGTCCCGCCACTTCTTCTCCTGGGCGGCGAGCTCGGCGATCTCTTTATCGTAGTTCAGGCGGATCTGGCGGCGGCGTTTCTCGCCGCTCTCCTTCAG
>ULSR01046189.1_pt1 | contig 11370 bp, 4 predicted proteins | sample 1956861 | NCBI WGS metagenome assembly ULSR01 (sample SAMEA4835713, study PRJEB28245) | human gut metagenome | biome: gut microbiome; material: fecal sample | place: Denmark | collected 2008 | reverse complement strand
TTTCACTTGATGGCGATATATCAGGCCTTGACGGTGCTGAGGCGTCAGACGGATCATATAATGCGATCCAGCTTGCTTGCGCTATCAAGGCAGGCGACAGCTGGACATATGTCAAGTCAGATGACTATCCATTCTTAAAGAGTGAGAACTTTACAGATGGCAAGTGCAGCGTAGAGTTCAACTTTAACGGAGTGGATGCAGGCGATGTTCAGGAGATCGTATTCCAGTACAATGCAAACTCAGCATTTACAGGAAAGGTTCTCATCGGCGGCGTTGCAGTTGACAAGGTAGAGAGTGGCAAGAAGCCGACTACAACTGAGACAGAGGCTGGAAACTTCGCAGATGCAAGCCTTGTATTTGACACCGCGAGCGATGCAAAGTGGACAGACAAGGCATTTGCCAGCAATGATACAGAAAGCTATACAGATCTTCCTACAGTAGACAATGTCAAAGTTGGAGCAAAGGCAAAGCTCACAGCTACGGTTTCACTTGATGGCGATATATCAGGCCTTGACGGTGCTGAGGCATCAGACGGATCATACAATGCGATCCAGCTTGCATGTGCCATGAAGACAGGCGACAGCTGGGATTACGCCAAGTCAGGCGACTATCCGTTCATCAAGGCTGAGAACTTTGTCGATGGTAAGTGCGATATATCATTTGCATTTGATGTATCAGAGGTGGGAAATGTACAGGAGATCGTATTCCAGTACAATTCTAACTCAGCATATGCTGGCAAGATCACAATAAGCAACGTTAAGGTACTTGATGTTAAGGAGAGCAGCGGCGGACTTGAGCAGAGAGATCCTGCTGTGATCTCAGATCTCTCATCGGCTGAGGATTATGACAAGTGGAGCACAGAGGCCGGATATGCATACAAGCACGGCGATGCAGCCAACAAGGCCGGTAATGCCACACCTGACATATCATATGACAGTGCAAATGAGAGACTTAAGGTTTCTGTTGACTACTCAGCAGATTCAACTTCCTCATGGAGTGAGGCAAAGGTTAAGTGTGTTCCTACAGAGGCTATGGATGTGAGCCAGTACAACCAGCTCAGTGTGGATATAATCTACCCGGCAAAGCTCAAGGGAAGCAAGATCAAGTTTTTTGCAGATGGAATAATAAATAAAGATACAACCATCGACGATGATGCAGAGGATATCGGAGATGGATTAAAGAAGGTTACAGTTACTATGGGATTTACTCCTACAGATAAACCACTCAGAGATGTGACAATAGGAATCATAGGAAGTAGCACAAGCTTTAAGGGAAATGTATATCTTGATAATCTTGTTCTGTCACAGGCAGATACAACAAAGGATTTTGTCGAGATAACAGAGACTCCTGGTGCTGGTTCACCAGCGGATCTTTCACAGATGCCATCATCAGTTAGAGTGAGCGATGCGAATGCAGCAGACAGTGCAAAGGCACTTGCGGCATACCTGAATACGCTCATGAATAGTGATCAGGTTCTGTTCGGACATCAGAATGATGTGAGCAGAAGCGTAAATCCACAGGCGTCACTCGGTGATGTATATGATGTGACTGGACAGGTCAGCGGTGTGTTCGGAATCGACTCACTGGCAGTTACAGGCTCGGAGGCAGGCGGTTCAGACGCGGCTTCGGCACTGGCAAACTCAGTGGCATACAGCAAGACTGCAGCGGCAAATGGTGCGATCGTGTCATTGTCAATGCATATGCCAAACTTCTCCAGCTCCAAGATAGTGAAGAACTCGGATGGAACATACAGTTTCTACGGATGTGATTTCTCAGAGTCCAAGGATCTGTCAAATGACATAGTAAAGCAGATTCTCCCAGGTGGAGAGTACAATGAGGTATTTACAGCTTACCTCGATGTGATCGCAGACTACGCATCACAGCTTCAGGCTGCCGGAATACCTATCATGATCAGACCATTCCACGAGAATACAGGAAGCTGGTTCTGGTGGGGATCAATGAACACAGCTGAGACATACAAGTCTCTCTACAGATATACCAAGGATTACATGGAGCAGAGCGGTGTACACAACCTTCTCTGGGTATACTCGCCAAACGGACCTGTAACATCAGAGGCAGCTTACGTGTCATACTATCCAGGCGATGAGTATGTAGATATCCTTGCATTTGACTATTACAACGATTACAATTCGTACCCTGCAGCAGCAGACAACTCTTTCTTTGACAGTCTTGATACAACATGTAATATCGTGTCATCAATAGCTGCAAAGAGAGGCAAGATACCAGCCATCGCTGAGTGCGGTGTCAGAGTCATGAAGAAGGACGGTTCAGACAACGAGGGACTTCTCGTAAAGGGTAATCCGGTTGGAACAGAGGCTTCAGGAAAGAACTGGTATCAGGAAGTCAACGACATTGCGAAGAAGAACAACATGCCATACTACCTTGTATGGGCAAACTTCGGAGACAGCAACTTCTATGTACCATACAAGTATGATGCTACACATGGACAGGAGCTTATCAATGACTTCATAAAGTATTATAACGACGACTCATCAATATTTGGTGGAGACACAGGATTCTACAACAACATGGGAACCCTTGCAGGAGTATCTGCAAATACATACACGGGCCAGATGGGTTACATGGTATATCCATTTGACAGAGATACCATCCTCAAGGCGACAACACTCAAGGCTGGTGTTAAGAATGCATCAAAGGTTCAGTTCATTATCAACAATCCTGATACAGGTGTTAAGCTTACACTCAACGCTGAGGCTGGAGCCGAGATTGCCGCTGCAGGATCAGAGCCAACACTTTACACGGCTGATCTTACAGAGAAGAATCTCAGCAAGCTTGGAAAGACAGATACAGCAACCATCACACTCTTGGCAGATGGCGAGCAGCTCGCACAGCTGTCACACATAAGCCTTGGAAAGGCCAAGGATAAGGCTCCTGCAAATGTCATCGAGGACTTCGAGTACTATTCAGGAAGCGACGGACTTCTGGATTCCACATACACATCTAACTCAGCCGCAGGATGCAGCTCAAGCTTTGTTCTTAACAAGACACATAAGAACGGTGGCACATACGGCGGTGCGTTCAAGTATAAGCTTGAGACAAATGGATCAGAGGTGTGGACAGGAAGGATTAAGTCAGAGCTTACAAACAATGATTTCTCAAAGTATAATGCGCTTGAGATGTGGGTACAGCCGGACGGTATGGGACAGAAGCTTGTGATCCAGATCACAGATGGAAGCGGCGAGGAATTTGAGGTATACCTCACAGATTTCGTAAAGGGAACAAAGGCACAGTATGTTACTATTCCATTCAGCTCATTCAAGGGTAAGAAGGGTGGTACACTCGATGCATCGGATATAGTCAAATTTGCTGTATGGTGCAACTCGATCGTGCCGGAGGATCACACTGGCAAGTGGACAGTTGACTCAACTATCTATTTTGATGGAATCCAGGCAGTGAAGCTCACAGATGATATGCTCAAGAAGAATCCAGTGGACAAGAATGGACTTATCATAACAGACAAGTCACTGGTAAATAAGGATGAGGCAGATCCGGGTAAGGACGATCCAACAACAGAAGATCCAACAACAGAGGATCCAACCACAGAGGATCAGACTACCGAGGCTCCAACAACTGAGAAGCCTGGCAATGACGACAAGACAACTGAGGCTACCACAGCAGCAACAACGGATGGAAGCACAGGTGGAAATGGACAGAACGTGGTAAATACAGGAGATAAGTCACCTGTAGACGTAATGTTTGCGATAATGATAGCATCACTTATCATGGCTGGTGCAGGCTATATCGTTATCAAAAAGGATAAGAAGTAATACTCATTTTAGCCATACAAAGAGCCCCACTGTCGGCGGTGATGAAGACCACCGGCAGAGGGGCTTTATTTGTTGGTTTATATTTGTATGCAATATCAGTTTGTAGCACGTCTCTTCTCAACAAGCTTCTCCACAGGGGTTGTGAGATACATTATGGAGAGCATCAGTGTACAGCAGAACCAGATGATAGGCTCTGTGATGGTAACTCCGAGATATCCAAGTCTTGGAGTGAGTATCATAACCGCAAGTACCTTGCCGATCAGCTCTATAGTGGATGACATGACCGGAACGATCTTCCTGCCCATTCCCTGCATTGCACATCTCAGGACGAACAGAGGACCAAGTACATAGAAGCACGTCACGCCGATCCTTACATATCTCACGGCCGGATCTATGATGGCACTGGCAGATGTACCTGCAACCAGCTTTATAAGTGCCGGGCTGAGCAGCCAGCCGAATATTATCATGACAGTGGTTATGATCGTGTTTATGATGATCGCAGCCCTCACACCCTGATGTACCCGGTCGTATCTGCCTGCGCCCATATTCTGGCTTACATATGTCGTCACGGCATTTCCTACTATATATAACATGAACATGAGGATATCAAATATCTTTCTTGCCGCTGTGTGGGCGGTTACTATATCAGTTCCGAGTCCATTGATGGCTCTCTGGAGTATGACCGTTCCGATGTTCACTATACAGCTCATAAATCCCATGGCAAGTGCGGACTGTATGAGGTCTGACCGGTCACTCTTCTCTACGGAGTATTCATCCTTCTCCGGAATCAGATGCTTTGCCTTCACAAGTATATAGATCAAGGCAAGTATGCCTGCCAGCGCCTGTGATATATCGGTGGCGATGGCTGCACCCCGTACTCCCATGTCAAATGCCCTTATAAACATAAGATCCAGAACGATATTGAGTACAACTGATATACCGAGGAATATAAGAGGCGTCTTGCTGTCTCCGACTGCACGCAGTATGTTGGCGCACAGATTATATAATGAACAGAATATGATTCCAACGATTATGATTATAACGTAGCTTGCTGCCATATCCAATATGTCGTCTGGTGTTTTGAGAAGTACCAGGATAGGCCTTATAAATATTAGACTCAGAACGGTCAGGACAATGGATGCCAGCAGTGTCATGATGGCCGATGCACCGATACATCTTCTCATATTGTGATAGTCCTTTGCACCATAGTATTTGGCTATAGGGATGGCAAGTCCCATGGTTCCGCTGTTGAGGAAGCCTATTATCATATTCGAAATGACTGAGGTTGCGCCAACCGCGGCGAGTGCCTGTGAGCTTACGTAGTTGCCCACGATGGCTGAGTCTGTAAAACTGTATAACTGCTGTGCGATCTGTCCCAGTATCATAGGAACAGCAAATAACCATATGACTTTCATTGGCTTTCCGACTGTCAGATCTTTCATATATAATAAACCTCCTTAATTTTTTTCGCCTGATATTCGATTGTACAACAGTTCGCGATAAAGTCAATGTGGTTTTTGCTTAATTTTAAAGAAAAATGTTTTATTTTGTTATATAAAATGTTATGTTAAAGTGTAACGATTAAAAATGGCTTGATTGTGCATACTAACATTTGACATATATTTATAGAAAGAAATGGAAAATATGGAAAAGAATAACAGACAAAAAAATAAGCGTAACAAGAAGAGACATGCGGAGCTCGAGAGAATTGCGTTATACGCAGTGGGCGTCATTCTGCTTGGACTGGTCATAGGCCTTGCTGTGAAAAACTACAGACTTAAGAGCAAACTGGATAATTATAATGAAAAGGACTCGGTTGCCACAGGAACATCGGCGGACAGTGATAATACGAATGGCGATGCCTCAGCAGCAACAACAGAAAAGGTTGCGGAACTCAAGGTTCAGGGAACTGTGGAATGTACGGACATAGCGGTTCCGGTGACTGAGCAGGAAGAGAATTATAATGGCGAGGATCTGGCGGACAATGGCTGTCCATACGCCATCAAGATAAACAGACAGGAAAATATAGTTACTATATACAAGCTGGACGCTGCTGGATATTACACTGTTCCGGTAAAGGCAATGCGCTGTTCGGTATCACCGGTGGGAGAGACTCCTGTCGGACTGTTCAACATACAGCTCAAGTGGGACTGGCTTGCACTGTTTGACAACTGTTATGGCCAGTATGTGTCACAGATAGATGGCGACACCCTGTTCCATTCCGTGCCTTATCTGGACACCACAAAGGATTCGCTTGAGACATGGGAATTCAACAAGCTTGGAACCGGGGCATCACTGGGATGCGTCAGACTGTGCGTTGCAGATACCAAATGGATATATGAGAACTGCGAGTCTGGAACATATGTTGATATATTTGACAGTGACTATTATGGCCCGCTGGGAAGACCTGTGCCGGTGACCAGACTGGATAACACTGATGAGACCGGATGGGATCCGACAGACATGGTTGAGGAGAATCCGACCGCAGGAACAGCCGTGATATACGGTGCGGAGAGCCACAGCATAAACCAGGGCGAGAACTATGACACAATGGCGGGAATATGGGCCTTCAATTCACAGCGTGAGGATGTAACGGATCAGTTGAAGGTTGAGGGAACCGTGGACAATATGAAGCTGGGAAAATATACAGTAAAGTACAGCTTTACAGATCAGGGCAGTGAGATATGTAAGAGTATCGAGATAACAGTGGAGGATGATGAAGCTCCTGTTATAACAAGGGTTCCTGTGGAGATAAAGCTGGAGAGTTACAATGGACAGGCTGATGAGCTTGCAGATCTTGTTGCATCTTATGTGAACGCACAGGATGGTGATACACTGATAAGGACAGGAGTGGCCACAGATGGCAATGGCAAGACTCTGGATGGACAGGCACTCACAAGTCTTGGACAGGACGTTATATGTGTGGCTGTTAACAAAATGGAGTCCAAGGCGGGCAGCTATACAGTTGTGTGCTGTGCGCAGGACAGCAGCGGCAACAGATCATCCTATCACACAGTCACAGTCACCGTTGAAAAGTAGAGGTGGATCATGGCAGACAGGAAAAGTACAATTTATGATCTCGAAGCAGAGAAGATAAAAGAAAAGATAATCATATTTGCCGCCGATACAGGTGGATATACACAGAAAGAGGTCTCCTTGGAGATTCAGGCATCCCTGGACGAGCTCACGGAGCTCATAGACACAGCCGGAGCCGAGGTCGTGGGACGGCTGGTGCAGAACAGGGACCGCATTGCAAATGATTTGTATCTGGGAAGAGGAAAGGTTGAGGAGCTCAGGGAGATGATATATGAGCTGGGCGCCACAGGAGTGTGCTGTGATGACGAGCTGTCACCGGCACAGTTGATGAACCTTCAGGACGCACTGGACATAAAGGTTATGGACAGGACAATGGTCATTCTCGATATATTTGCAGCACATGCTGGAAGCTACGAGGGCAAGCTGCAGGTGGAACTTGCACAGCTTAAGTTCAGAGCCACCAGACTCGTTGGTATGAGGGATTCATTGTCGAGACTTGGCGGTGGAATCGGAACGAGAGGACCAGGAGAGAAGAAGCTGGAGATAGACAGACGAGTCATAAGGGACAGGATCTCCAGACTGAAGGCGGAGCTCAGGAACGTTGAATCCCAGAGAAGCCAGCAGAGAAAGCAGAGACAGAGGAGCGCTGTGCCGGTTGTGGGCATAGTCGGATACACAAATGCGGGCAAGTCGACCCTGCTGAATGCACTCACGGGGGCAGGAGTATTACAGGAAGACAAATTATTTGCGACCCTTGATCCTACGACAAGAGGATACAAGCTGCCGGGGGGACAGAACATACTGCTCACCGATACGGTCGGTTTTATAAGGAAGCTGCCGCATCATCTGGTCGAGGCCTTTGGCTCCACTTTGGAGGAGGCAAAATACTGTGATGTCATCCTTCATGTTGTGGACGCATCGGATGAAAACTGGGATAAGAACATAGAGACGGTGTACGGCACATTAAAGCAGCTCAAGATAGATGAGAATTCGGGAAAACCTGTGATAACTGTATTCAACAAGATAGACAGAATATCAAAGGATGATCTGGTGGGTGTGCGCGATCTGAGAGCGGACAAGACTCTGTATATCTCGGCTGCCACGGGACAGGGACTCCCGGAGCTTGCCAGTGCGATAGAGGAAATACTTAGAAATCAGAAGTCATATATAAGGCATACATTTGCATATTCTGAAGCAGGGCTCACAGGACTTATACACAAATACGGTGAGATCCAGACAGAGGAATATCTGGACGATGGCATATTTATAGAAGCTTATGTTCCAAAGTCAATACTTGGAAAACTTGGACTCAGTTTCGACGATGAAGCTGATTTTTAGTGCCAGCAATGTGGCGTATCAGGCGTTAACGTGCCATTTCACATTGCTTACATAATATGAAGAGATAATAAAAAATGTTTACATTTTATAAGTATTTGTGTAAATTTACAGAGGAAGGATAATGGTTATTCACACAGAAAGGGAGATATTATGAGTGATAATAACATGAATCAGATGCCGGACGGAATGAATCCTAACGGCGCCGATGGTCCACAGCCATCACAGAATCAGCAGGGTGATGCGGGTCAGCAGTATAGCGCAGACCAGCAGTATGCAGGACAGTATGGTCAGCAGCAGTACGGAGCAAACCAGCAGTACGCAGCGAATCAGCAGTATGCAGGACAGTACGGCCAGCAGCAGTATGGAGCAAACCAGCAGTACGCAGGACAGTACGGCCAGCAGCAGTATGGAGCAAATCAGCAGTACGCAGGACAGTACGGCCAGCAGCAGTATGCAGGACAGTATGGCCAGCAGCAGTACGATGCAAATCAGCAGTTTGCAGATCAATACGGTCAGCAGATGAATGCACAGCAGAGTGTATATGATCAGACCGTGAACATGTATGGTGATCAGGCGCACAAGCCTGAGTCTCCAAAGAAGAGAAAGGGTATCAAGATAGCCATAATAGCAGTTGTGGCAGCGCTTGTTATCATAGCAGCATTTGTTGTTGTATTCTTCGTGTTCATCAAGAAGAGTCCTAAGGATGCGGTTAAGGACGCGATGGAGAACACAGCAAAGGAACTTGAGAACAATAATATTGTGGGTATCGTCGGAGCAGATGACATAGATGTCGACAAGCTGGACGTTCAGTCAGATTTTACCATCGACAAGGTTGCCGGAGATGGTAAGCTCGACGGTTCAACATTTACATTTGACGCAAGCACAGCCAAGAGCGACGGACAGAACAGCTTCAAGCTTGATTCTTCCATGACACTGGCAGGCGAGACAGTCAGTGCGGATGTTGTAATGATCGGTCAGACGCTCTATATGTCATGTCCTGATCTCTTTACCAAGACATTTTCATTTGACATGAACAGTGTTATGGCAGAGCTCGACAGCAAGGATGCGGGAGCCGGCGGTTCAGTTGACAGCGAGGCTCTTCAGAAGATCATAGATGAGGATCTCAAGCCGGCTGCAGATAAGCTTGCAGAGTCCATAACATATGAGAAGGTCGGCAAGGATGAGTTTACAAATGCAAATGGCAAGACTATCAAGGCAGACCACTACACAGTGACAATCACAACAGACGCTATAGATGAGTTCTCACAGGCACTGGTTGACTGTCTGAACAAGTACATGGACAGCAATCTGTCAGATGATATGATGGATCAGATGGGTGTTACAAAGGATCAGCTCAAGCAGTCCATCGGCACTATTCCATCTCTGGTCAGCGCAGTAATGACAAAGGATGCCGTTGCAAATGTATACGTAGAAAACGACAAGGTGATCCGTGTTGACTGGGATTATGATCTTGCAGCAGCAGGCGTTAAGATTTCATTCACAGCAGATTACATGGGTGACGGAAATGTCACATCAGATGCTGTAACAAAGATAGCACTTACATACGGTTCAGATGTAAATATAGAGCTCAAGAGTGAGTCAAAGACTGACACATCAGGAGATAAGATATCAACTGACAAGAAGTACACATTATCAGCAATGAGCGGCGGAGAGAGCCAGGAGTTCACAGGAAATGTGACATCAGACTATGACAAGAACAGCGGTAAGATGAGTGGAAGCATATCTGTTGATGTACAGGGTGAGACTGCTCAGGCTGCATTTGAGGGTGTCCTTGCAGATGTCAAGAAGGGCGAGTCATTCAGCATAAATGATGCAAAGCTCACAGTTACAGTATCAGGCGAGGATGTTCTTCAGTGCTCAGGAAATCTCAAGATAGCAGAGAAGGACAACAAGATAGAGGCTCCTGCAGCAGGAGATGTGGTTGATTACTCAGTTCTCAACAGTGATGATGTAGATCAGTACATCAACATGGATAAGATGGAAAAGATCGTATCAGCATGGAGCGAGATATTTGACTCAGTAAGTGTTGACAGCAGACTTGACGGAAAGTTCGGCACCGACTCAAAGGATACTGAGGAGGAAGAGCCTGAGACAACAGAGGCAGCTACAACAGAGGAAGCAACCACAGAGAAGTCAAATGACAGCACAGAGGAGGAAGACCTTTCAAAGGTTACATTAAGCCTTGGCGATAAGTCAGTAAAGATCAATGATCCAAAGGGATACGAGAGAAGCTATGCTTCAGAGTATACCATATCTTATAATGATGAGAAGGGCGATGTATATGCAAGCTATTCTACATATACACACTATTCAGCAAGTGATCTTGTGAAGAACATGAAGGATACTTACACAGAGTATTACAACGATGAGAACTCCAAGGTCAACGAGATGACAGATGGCACAGTGAAGGCAAAGGATGGCACAGAGGTAACATATCTTGTGATACAGCTCACATCATATGATATGGACAGAACAGAGGTGCTGTTGGTATATCCTACAGGCGAGGATGTAGTTACATGTTCTATCAGCTACTGGGATAAGGTCGACAAGGTTGATGCGCAGAAGCTGTGTGAGACATTCATGGATGCAATTGAGATAAAGTAATAGCTGTACAGCGTGCAGGGAAAATGTGAAAAAGGCAGGAGGCAGTGATGAAGGTCGTTAATGTGAAGAATGTGGCGATAGGAGAGGGAATGACTAAGATCTGTGTACCTCTGGTAGCTCCGACGGATTATGATGTGGACTATCAGTTGAGGATCATAGCGAAGTCGGAACCAGACATGGTGGAATTCAGAGCGGATATGTACGAGAAGTGCTTTGACAGAGAGGCACTTATGAAGACTCTGGCGAAGATCCATGATAAGCTGGGGCAGTTCCCTATTATATTTACATTCCGAACAAAGGGCGAGGGTGGCTGCATGGAGGCAACACTCAGCCAGTATCACGACCTTCTTATTGACGCTATAGACAGTGGATATATAGACATCGTGGATATAGAATATTTCTCCGACATGGAGATTGTGGATGAAGTCATAGCGGAGGCTCATTCCAAGGGCGTGTATGTCATAGTGTCCAATCACGATTTCAAGACTACTATACCTATGGAACAGATAGTTGACAGATTTAAGTCCATCATATTCACAGGTGCAGATATAGCCAAGATAGC
>ULSR01004902.1_pt1 | contig 11479 bp, 10 predicted proteins | sample 1956861 | NCBI WGS metagenome assembly ULSR01 (sample SAMEA4835713, study PRJEB28245) | human gut metagenome | biome: gut microbiome; material: fecal sample | place: Denmark | collected 2008 | reverse complement strand
GTAGGATCATGTTCAGCACCCCGATTAGGATGTCCTTGTTGTTCCTGTCCGCGAAGACGGCCTTGAAGCCCACGTCGCTCCTCAGGTTCACGAACGGAGCGAGTTCCTGTTTCTTTTCATTGAAATACATATGGTTCAAAATTTAAATAAATATTTGAACCGCAATAATATGCACAATAAAAGTAAAAAACGAAAAGAAACCTATAAGAAATATAAAAAACAGAAATTTATTCGTTAATACCACTAAAGAAACCACTTCGCCACGGCTGGCAAATAACATTTCACATAAACCAAGGATTCTGAGTTGTTTTGTATGATTGCCCAACTTCCATGATTCAATTGGTCACTTCGATATGCTCAGTGACCGGAATCGGCCGACAACCTGTTTGCGGCACCATCGTCCCGTCGCCTGTTTGTAGAGCCATCGTCCCGTCGCCGATTCGCAGAACAATTGGCCGGTTGTTGATCTTGCCGATCATAGGCCGGTAGCTGGCTTACCGAACCATAGGTCCGTAGCTGACTTGCTGAACCATAGGTCGCTGAACTTGCCGAAGTGCCGAAGCAACTGGGCTACTTCTTGCTTATAGTCGTCAGGCAGTAAGGCCCGGAGTAAAGGACGGTGCCATTGCTGAAGAGTTTCTGTAATTCAGGGATTGTTTCCAGTCTTGACGTGCGTGTGATGATTGTCAGAGGCTTGTCGGAGGCGGAGAACGCTTCCACAAGGCGTTCCGGCTCCTTGCCGTAGTCGGTGATCTGACGGCCGATGTAGGCATCGATGTTCTCTGGTCTGTGCAGGAAGACCGTGGCGACATCGGTGCCTTCCGGAACTCTCGAGCAGATTGAGCCGTAGCCTATGTACGGATTGATGTCCTTGACGACCGCCGAAGCGGAGAACACCGCGAGGAAAAGACCTGCACCCAAAAGGAGTGCGGGAATATTCCAGACTTTCCGTTTGAGCAGGAACCATATTCCCAGAATATTCGCCAAAGTCAGAAGAATTATGCCGTTGATTATCGGGGCTTCGAGGGCGAAAGGATATTCAGTCAAAAGGTCATTGAGAGCCGGGATTTTGACAGCCCCGAAAAGAACCGGCAATGCGGCCAAACCAATGACTGTGAATATGATAGAGAATATTCCTACACCCCATCGCATCCATCCTCTCTCCCCGATGCGGTCAAGCACGATAGGAAACAGATAGACGCAGAACGGGAAGACCGGCACGAGGTAGATCGGCAGCTTGGAACTGAAGGAGGACAGCATCGCGACTGTGGAGATGATCGTGCAGAGGAAAAGAATCTCTAAGTCGGAACGGCCCTGTTTTGGGCAATTCGACGCATCTGATGTGTCAGAAATACCGACTTTTGACTGTGCTTGGCCGGAAGTCTCTTCAACACATGTATTCCGAACCGGCAGCAGCGAGGCGACAAACGTTCCGACCAACAGCAGGCTGTACGGTGCCAGACACCAGATAATAGCCACGAGATAGAACCAGAACGGTTTGGCATGAGTGAAAGCGTTGACGGCACGCCCTACGGTCTGTTTGACCAGCAGGTTGTTGATGTACTCTGGACCACCTTCAATCCACACGCATCCGATCCAGATGGCGGCGAGTCCGGCTATGATGCCCCAGGTCTTGAGACCCAAGTACTTGCCGAACCCTTTCCAGTCACGCTTCACGATGAGGAACACGGCGATGGACAGCGGCGGCATCAGAAGTCCCACCGGCCCCTTGGTGAAAAGGGCGAGGAATATCCACACCGGAAGCAACACGGAATCCGATCTTCGCGCTCCGTCCCCTGAGTACATCCGATAGAAGGTCCAGAGAGCCAGCACGATGAACATACACATCAGCATATCCATCCTCAGCACGATCATAGCCCCGAGGAACATCACACAGGTCAGCGTCATTCCGGCCAGAGCCATCCTGTCCATCGCTGACCTGCCTTTCATCACCCACTTGTCCATTATCCCCGTGATGACGAACGCCGGGATCAACGAGAACATCGAAATAGCGAGGCAGCTGTGATGCCCGAACAGCAGCCTGCACAGCATCACGATCCAGAAATAGAGCGGCGGTTTGTCGGCATACGCCAGTCCGTGGTTGTAGAATGCGAATATATGTCCGTCCGCAAGGGCCTCGTTCGCTATGCTGAGATACCTCAACTCGTTGGAGGGCGTGAAATCCCTCGTCAGCATCACCGGAAAAAGGCAGACGAAGGTGAAGACGAAGACCGTCATCATCGGATGGCGGGTGAATATGTTACCCTTCCCGGTCTGTGGAGTGTTGTTTCTCATCTGAATATTCTTTTTTGCCTGATCCAAGGATCAGATTCCTTATGTAAACCACAAACCCGAACATCTGGCCGAGGATCAGTACCGGGTCAAGCCGGATGATGCCGTAGATGATGATCATCCCGGAACCTACGATGCTGATGATCCAGAATCCCCTCGGAAGCACGGATGTATGCCAGTGGTGTGAGAAGGCAAACTGATAGACGAACCGCAGCGTGAACATCAATTGACCGGTTGAGCCGAACACCACAAGCCACACCGGAATGTCGCTGTTGCGGAAGAAGTTCTGTGAATATCCCCGGGCGTCCTTGAACAGAAGCATGGCGGCTACAAACGGAAGAGCTGCCAGCAGAATTCTTGTGAGGATCTTCATACGGTTCCATATCCCGTTGGCATTCAGGTTCCAAAGATAGATGAAGTAGGCGATGAACTGTCCGAGGATGATGGAGAAATCATTCCTCAAGACTCCATAGATGAACATCAGGCACGCTCCGATCACGCTGAAGATCCAGTAGGACACCGGGGAGACCGATTCATGAGCCCTCTCGGATTTCAGCCATTGGAGCGCTGTCCTCAATCCGAAGAATGCCTGGGCGGAGAAACCCAGGGTGAAGGTAAGCCAGACGGGGATGTTGTCAAACATATTCCGGAAGATTAATTTCGCTCATCGTTGACATTGTCCTTCCCCACGGAGTAGTTGATGTACCGTGGCTTCATCCACCTATAGGCGAAGCAGTCCGCGAAAGGTCCCCAGAGCCTGTTCCAGAGATGGAACTTGGATGTGCCTGCCGTGCGTGGGAAATGCCTTACCGGAACCTGGCCGAAACTTCCGCCTTCCTGAAGCAGGATCAGAGCCGGCAGGAACCGGTGCATTCCCTTGAACATCGGGATTTTCTTGGCCGCGTCCGTGCGGATGATCTTGAGGGGGCAACCGGTGTCCTTCGCCCCGTCGTGAGTCATCATATTCCTGAATCCGTTGGCGATTTTGGACTGGATCCGCTTGAACGCCGTGTCTTTGCGGTTCGCCCTGTAGCCAGTCATCAAGGTGTGTTCCTTCATTCCGTCCAGCAGCAGGTTGAAATCCTCCGGTGTGGTCTGAAGGTCAGCGTCCATATAGCCAACATATTCAGAGAAGGCATAGTCGAATCCGGCTTTTATCGCGGCGCTGAGTCCGGCGTTCTTTGAGAAGCTGATGTAGAAGATGTCTTTGTTGCAGGAACAGACCTCCTGGATCAACCTGAGGCTGCCGTCCTTGGAACCATCGTCCACAAACAGCGCGCAGGTCTTGACCTTGCTGGCCGGAATGAACTCAGACAGAGCCTTTTCCAGATTGTGGATGTTGTCCTCCTCGTTGAAGACAGGCACCACAATTGTGAGAGCATATTCAGACGTTCTGTTCATATTTGAATATTAACTTGATTTCTTGTAACTGATGATCGCCCAGCTTCCGAACGCGGCCGCGAAGCCGCACAAAGCGAGGAACTGAGGAATCATATCCACTAATTTACTACCTTTCAGGTAAACAAGACGCATCACCTCAATGAAATATTTAAGAGGATTGACGATTGTTATGGCCTGAGCCCAGTCCGGCATACTGCTGACCGGAGTGAACATTCCTCCCATCAGGAAGAATATCATTATGAAAAAGAACCCCACGAACATCGCCTGCTGGATGGTCGAGGCGTAGTTCGAGATCACGAGCCCCAACCCGGACACCACAAGAATATATACTCCGGTGAAAAGCATAAGTGTCCAGATGCTGCCGGCCGGGGCTATTCCATAGATGACTTTGGCGAGCAGCAGACTCAAACCCATTATCACGATTCCGATGATCCAGAGCGGAATCAGCTTTGCCAGAATGAATTGGAACTTGCCGACCGGGGTGACGTTGATCTGCTCGATGGTGCCGCTTTCCTTCTCACCCACGATGTTGAGGGCCGGGAAGAAGCCACAGATGATGGTCAGAAGCATCACAATCAGCGCCGGCACCATAAACACCTTGTAGTCAAGCGACGGATTGAACTTGTAGAGCGGACTCACCGAGAATGAAGGAATATCCTGCCCTGCGGAAGTGACCTTCACCTTCTCTGAATATTCCCGCAGAGCCGTTGATCCTGAGATCATTGACACCATATAGGACGAACCGAGCGTGCCTTTGGTGCCGTTCACGGAGTTCGCGGCGATCTGGACCTGCGTGCCTTGGCCGTTCACAAGATCCTTCTCGAAGTTCTGAGGGACCACGAATATCATGTCCGCCTCGTCGGAATCGACCTTGCGCAACGCGTCAGGGTAGGAGTCCGATGTGCCGGAGATGTTGAAATAGGCCGATCCTCCGATCTCTGCCACAAGCCTTTGCGACAGCGGACTATGGTCGTTGTCAACCACATCCACACGAACGTTCTTGATCTCCTGGTTCGCCGCCCAAGGGAAGACCAGCATCGCCATCAGCGGCAGCGCCACCAGCATCCTCGGGATGATCTTGTTCCGGGACAGCTGCTTGAACTCTTTTTCTATGAGGAAGGATAACATATTCTTAAGTTAATCTTGTCTTGAAATTCTTGACACTCAATGCGATGAGTATGAGTGTGATGAGGGACAGCACTCCGATCTCCGGCAGTGTGTAGCTTAGCGGCGTGCCTTGGATCATGATCATCTTGATTGACTGGATGTACCAGCGCGCGGGGACGATTGTGGAGATCCATTGCAGGACGCGCGGCATGCTCTCTATCGGGAATATCAGTCCGGACAGCAGCATCGTCGGCATCATCAGACCCATTCCGGAGGCTATCATCGCAGCCATCTGGGTCTCGACCATAGTTGAGATCAGAAGCCCCAGGCACAGTGTGCAGATCAGGAACAGGATCGAGACCAGAGCCAGCGAGAACAGGCTTCCGGCGATCGGTACTCCCATCACGAACACTGCGCAGACAATGATCAGCACCAGATCGAAGATTGACAGCACCAGATACGGAATCGCCTTGGCGATGATGATCATCATCGGGCTTATCGGGGAGGTGAGCAGCACTTCCATCGAGCCGGTTTCCTTTTCCCGGACAATCGCTACGGCTGTCATCATCGCGCAGATCAGCATCAGAATCAAGCCCATAACTCCAGGCACGAAATTATAGGCGCTCTTGCCCTGAGGGTTATAGAGCATTCTGATGACCGGGGTGATCGCCGCTCCTGCCATTCCGCTTTTCTCGGCGATCTCCTGCTGGCAGGTGGCCAGGATGTTGGCGGCGTAGGCCGTGATCATCGAGGCCTGGTTCGGGTCGGTGCCGTCGGCGATCTGCTGCACGGACGCTTCTCCGTTAAGTACATCGTTCGAGAAGTTGTCGCTGAAGACCATCACAAGGCTGGTCTTGCCTTCCCTGAATATGTCGTTGATCCGGTCGATGTCTGTGATCCTTTCGCTGACGTTGAAATATTCACTGGCATTCATCCGTTCGATGATGCGTGTCGTGAGTTCGTCATTTACAGGGTCGAACACGGCCACGGAGGCGTTGCGCACCTCGGTGGTGATGGCGAATCCGAACAGCAGAAGCTGCGCGATCGGCATCCCGACTATGATGAGCAGAGTCCACCTGTCTCTAAGGATATGTCGGAACTCCTTCTGTATGAACGCTGATAATGATTTCATCTTACTCTCCGTTTCTTTTGGCTTCTCTTGCAAGACGGCGGAATACCTCGTCCATGCTCTCCGCTCCAACACTCTGCTTCAACGCGGCAGGGGAGTCCAAAGCCTTGATCTGACCGTCCACCATAATCGAGACGCGGTCGCAATATTCAGCCTCATCCATATAATGAGTGGTCACGAATATGGTGATTCCGTCATCGGCCGCCTTGTAGATGAGTTCCCAGAACTGCCTTCTTGCCACCGGATCCACCCCTCCAGTCGGTTCGTCCAGAAAGACGATTCCCGGCCTGTGGAAGATCGAGACCGAGAACGACAGTTTTTGTTTCCAACCAAGTGGAAGTTCCTTGACCATCGTGTTCTTTTCAGAACTGAAATTCAGCTCATTAAGGAGTACGTCAGTCTTCTCCGCGATCTCCTTGCGGCTCATTCCGTAGATTCCTCCGAACAGGACCAGATTCTCCTTCACGGTCATATCCTCGTAGAGGGAGAACTTCTGGCTCATATACCCGATGTGCTTCTTGACCATCTCCGGCTGCCGTGCGATGTCGTAACCTGCCACGGTTCCGGTCCCGGATGTCGGCTTGCTCAGGCCGCAGAGCATCCTCATCGCCGTGGTCTTTCCGGCTCCGTTCGCTCCGAGGAATCCGAACACCTCGCCGTGATGCACATCGAAAGAGATGTGGTCCACGGCCGTGAACGTCCCGAAACGCTTTGTCAAGTTCTCTGTATGAATTACTTCCGTCATCATATTCTCATAAAGCAATCTTCCACGGACGGTCGGATCGCATTTATTTCCACATTATTGTGTTTCCTGTCCTGCAGGAACTTTCTGAGGTCATCCACGTCGGCTTCCTCACCGGTGGAAAGGTGCACAGAATCTCCGAACGAGAACGTCTGGTCTGTCAATGAACCTTTCATCATCAGAATTTGACTTCTCCGTACATTCCAAGTTTAATCAGGCCGTCATTTTTCACGGCGATCTTCACGGCATAGACAAGGTTTGCTCTTTCGTCACGTGTCTGGATGGTCTTCGGGGTGAATTCTGCCTTGTCTGAAATCCAGACGAGCGTGCCGGCATATTCCTTCCTGCCGGATGTGCCTTGGTCGGCGAAGACCTTTACAGACTGACCGAGTTTGAGTCCGGTCAACTGGTCGGCGGTGATGTAGGCGCGGAGTCTGATGTTGTCCAGATCAGCAACCTTGAACAGTGCCCGTCCCTGCACGGCGAGTTCCCCTGTTTCTGAATATTTTGCCAGGATGGTTCCGCTTACCGGACTGGTTATGACGCATTTTCGTATTTTGTCCTCAAGCTGCATAACTTGCGCCTCAAGGGCGTCGGCCTGTCCAGAGACATTGCTGTTTGTGTTCTGAAGGCTTTCCTTCTGGGCGGCCAGTTGGCGTTCGAGGATGTCAAGCTGGGCCTGGATGTCCTCAACCTGCTTGCGGTTCGACGCTCCGGCCTGTTCCAGTTTCGTGAACCTGTCCAGTTCCTGTCTCTGTTTGGCGATCTGGCTTTCCAGGGCGGCTATCTGTCTGGAAATGTTCAGTCTGCCGCTCCCGACGGCCCTGCGGCTGGCCTCCAGCTGGATTTTGCTGAGGTAAAGCTGCACGGTGTCGATGCACCCGACAACGGCTCCGGCTTCCAGTCGGTCTCCCTCCTGGAGATCCAGACTCATAATCTTTCCGTTTCCCTCGGCGGAGACTGTAACCTCCGTCGACTCAAAAACTCCCGAGGCATCGTAAGCCTTGTTCCCTTTCCCGCAGGAAGTAATCGCCAGCGCAAGGACCAGCAATGATGAATATGTAAGAGTCTTTTTCATTTATCTATCTGTTTTGTTTTCAGCTGCTGGATCCTGATAGCGTCCGGATCGGCCTGCCCGGCCACCCCGTTCTCGATGTAGGACTCAACCTTTTTATAATTGATCTCCAGATTCGAGAGCGTCAGTTCGTATTGCCGTACCAGCGGGTAGTACTTTTCCGCCGCACCATGGCATTCCTCGATGGTGACTGCCATGCCGCCGGGCTGGCCGTTTTCGATGCCGCCAGCCATGCTGCCGGCCGGATCGGTTGCCCTGCCGCTCATCTGGCCGCTCACCGGCAGGGCGAGGCAGATGAGCGTGGCCGCTGTGATCAGGATTCTGTTCATTCTCATTTTACCATTATCGAATCAAGGATGAACCCCACATTGCTCCGCCTGCGTTCGTCAAGGTATCGGTTGATGTCAGCCTCCGGCATGATCTGACCGAGGACCGGAAGGAAGAGAAACGAGGCGACGTTGATGGAGACGATGTTCACAATCAGATCCATAAGCTTGATTTCCCTGACATTACCTGCCTTCACCTCCTTCTCCAGCATGTCGTTGACGCATTGGATGTAGCCCGTGACCTTCGGAAGCACGATCTCCATGATCTTGGTCAGGTTCTCCTTGTTGTGGATCAGCTCGTCGATCATGAACCAGACAAACCTGTCGTTCTTACGCATCAGGTCGAACTGGTTCATTACAAAATGACTTATGACTTCCTTGAAACTGATCTCTTTGTCATGCACTCCCTCGAGAATGCTGACGATCAGTTTTGCCTTCTCGTCGAAGATCATCTGGAAGAGTTTCCCCTTGGATCTGTAGTAGTAGTGCAGCATCGAATGGCTCACCCCAGCCCTCGCCGCGATGGACATCATCTTGGCGTTGCCGTAGCCCTTCTCCATAAACTCCTCTTCCGCCGCCTTGAGGATTTTCGCGGCCGTGTCTAAAGTCTCTTCCGGCATATTCGTTATTTCTTTACGAACTTATGCTTTAGGCTTGCCCCTAATAATCACCACGCTTCACATTGCCTTATTATGGCTTGCAAGCCTAAGGTGCATAGTTCCGTTTCTTTATATTCATATATTCATTTCGCGATTTGTTTTGGACCGCTTCCATTATTTGTCATCTTTTTCGGGAATATATTCCTCCGTGAGCAGAATCTTCACCGCCCCGATGACCACAAAAGTTGCTATTGCAAATCTCATAATTCTTTAATGATTAATATGTTTTATACTCTGTGACAATTTTGCCGATCAAGTATTCATTTAGACATTGATGTTGGACAAATGTGTCCGACAAACGTGTTCGACAAAACTGTTGATGCAAAGATATATAAAAATCAGGATTACTTCAAAAATATTTTTCAAGCAATCCTGTTTTGGGCAATCCTGTTTTTGCGTCAGCTGGCTGTCCGCTTCCTTGAGTACAGATAATACCCCAGGCATACGGCCAAAGTGAACAGGGCAGCGTAGGCCGTGGACATTCCGATGTCAAACAGTTTCGTGGCAGTTTTGGTAATGATGGTTCGGTTTCTCAAGTGTGCAAAAACATTCACGCCCGGAGTGCCAAACCGTCTAAGTTATATGGTTGTCATTTGGTACATGGAAACGTTCTCGGGAGTACGAATTGAGTGTAGTATAGCGATTGGTACATAGAAGCACCCTCTGGAGTACGAACTGAGTGTTGGATAATGATTGGTACATAGAAGCACTCTCTGGAGTACAAACACGAATGGTGTGAATAGAATGTAACTTAAACTGTCAATGACAGTGAGCGGGAATCGGGTAAGATTCCATAAAGTGTTGATTATTAAACGGTGAGGCATCACGTGCTGGCTCTCAATTAGTTGTAAAACGCCGACCTCTCATTTTGACTGCCGGCGTTTCATAATACACTAACGTGGAAATAGTTAGTCAACACAAATATACCTTGCACCTATGTAATGGACCCATGGGATTTTCATGAAAACATATTCTGCGAAAACTTATTGGCAAAGTCACCTGAGGGACAGTTTTGATTTGTTAAACAAGTAATCAAAACATCTTGCTTGGATAGTTTGTCCGGTGAAAGCCTTGCTGGCCGGGCGAAATGTGGAAATCATACGCATTGTCCGGTCAGAGCATAATCCACCGGACAAACAGTGCCAAGTAATCGTTAAAGTAAGCGGCAACTTGTTTTTTGCCGCTTACCAAAGAAACAAGCGATGGCGTAAATTCCACTTAAGACTTTCAGCCACATTACGTGTCTGCTCCGGCAGGTTGGCGCCGGATCAAGCCGGAAAACTCATAAGGCCTGGCAGTCACAGAGACTGCCAGGCCCTTTCCGCTCATTGTCTGTTCGACAGGCTGTTAAGACCGAATCTCTGTTTTTGTGTCCACGGGTTTTGTAAGCTACTTGCGTTTAGCCGGCTTTTCAGCGAAAGGAATCTCCCATTCCTCAGTGTATTTGCCACGGTGGACAACAACTTTGACTTTGCTCTTCAGCAGAGTCTGGGAATCGGACTTGAGTTTCAGTGTGAACTCTGCTCGTTCTCCGGTTTTAGGGATAACAACACTGACGGTCTTGCCGTTTGCCGGATTTGTCCAGCTGATGGTTCCGGAGACGTTGTCTTCCAGAGGCTGATAAAGCTTGATATTCAGTATTTCGGCATCTTCAATACCAAGTTCCAGTGGAAAACACCACTTGGCCCATGCCACTGCCGAGGCATCACGTGCGTCTGCATCCTGAGCTGCAATCCGGGCCTTGTCGGCAAATACACCGCTACCGAGATATTCGAAAGCACCAACATCAGGATGGCCGTCCTCGAGAGGATATCCGAAGAAGTCCCTGTCACCGGCTGACGGAATGTATATCCCTGAGTTGATACAAGGCGAGCCGGCCCGCAGACGGTATCCGCCTAATGAGCGGAGTCCCTTCCCGCCGGTTCCGGGATTCACGAATATAGGATCAGCCACAATAGCCTTAGGGTCATCAGGAATGCCATTCTTCCAAGGTCCGAAATAACAGTTGTTCAGGAATATGCTGCCGGCTGGAATATCCGGCCTCAGAGTGTCATCAAATGTTCTATCCCAAGCATACCCAGTGGAATAGGCTGTACGGAAGCGACCCTGGCCTGTCGCATAGAAGATGTTATTGTAGAAGTGTGCCCCGAGGTCATTGATATCCTTCGCTGTCTCAAGAAAGTCACCTCGGAAGAAATCCAGATCAAGAAGTCCGTGATCTACGTAGAATACATTGTTGTGCAGCACGTTGCCATCATTCTTCAGACTGCCCTGCATTTGTACGAGGTGAGTCTTGTCATTTTCTGAAATGTTATACCGAGCGACATTTTGGAAAATATCGAACATCAGAAGAAGGAATCCATGATTTTCTTTGCTGTAGTTGTACTGTGCGATACATCTCTTGCAGTAAAAGTCGAAATCATAGGCGAAGCCATCGCCGTTGCGGACTTCACGTCCTGTGTCATAGACTTCATTGAACTGCATGATGGTCTCTTCGCAACCGATAATCCAGCATGCGGCAGTGTGTGGCCACCATCCGTCTCCACCGTTTTCCCAGCCAGTGTCTCCAGGAAGATAGAGGTTTCCGGAACGCATACACGAGCGGTGAATTTCATTGAATTCAACAAGGGCTCTGAATGAGCCGCTGACGATGATGCCGTCACCGCCGAGATTGTCCATGTAATTCCTGCGCACACGAAGCTTGCCGATTCCGCTTGTGGTGATGCCGACCTTATCGACCCGCTCAAT
>ULSR01075471.1_pt1 | contig 11538 bp, 6 predicted proteins | sample 1956861 | NCBI WGS metagenome assembly ULSR01 (sample SAMEA4835713, study PRJEB28245) | human gut metagenome | biome: gut microbiome; material: fecal sample | place: Denmark | collected 2008 | reverse complement strand
AGTTCAGGCTGTCAGCTATTTCGAGATTCTCTTTCGCCCAATTGATTACAGATGCCGTCTTCTCAGCATCCGTCATATCAGGAGCAATCTGCGTCAGAGCTTCCCTTATCTGCCTGCGGTACGGCTGTATGAATTCGCCTGCCACTCGCGGGCACAACACATATTTATAGAACAGTTCCGCATCAGGATAGTCCTCAGCAGAGAAGTCCACAGACTCCAAAGCATCTTTCAGAACGTCAGATTTCGTGTCACGCAGGTCTTTTCGAGTAAGTGTAGCCAGCATCGGCAGAGCAGTCTCCACCTTGCCGTCTTCATAGGCCTCGGCAATGAATTTCTGAACCTCGCGCCAGTTGCCCTTGGCGTCAATGAGCTGACGGCAAGCTATTTCCGCATTTTCCCGTGACAATTCCGGAAGACCAAGACGATCCTCAGCATTGTCCGATGTCGTGAATGTAGATGTATATGCGTGACGGATAGAGTCTTCCGCAGCAAGTCTCACCTTGTTCGCCTCGATAGCCTCAGCAGTTGCGTGAGCTGGGATATTGCCAGGAGCAGGAGGATTGATGTCGCACACGATTTCGAGAGCATCTCCGACCTTATGGCTCAGAACGATGTCCTTACGGCATTCAGGACCGTCGCCTTCTAGTTTCGCATAACCGAAATTGCCGTCACTATATGCCCACACCATCATATCTCCAAGTCCGGTGTGAAGCGATGCCTTCCCGTCCTTGTCCGCAGCCAATGTCACAGCAGGGAACACTTCTCCGTAATTGTATATGCAGAAATCCACCTTCGCTCCGCTGACAGCATTTCCGTCAATGTCTTTTACGGTAACGACATTGGCACGTGTCTTCACGTAGTTTCCTATCACATTGATTTCAGTGAAGTTAGGCGTGCGGCGGATAACATCTTCCTGCCCGTTGTAGTCTCCGAACACGCGGGTGTGCATAAGCATTGCCCGGGAAGCAGGCTCGTTGAACCAGGCCATATTCAGTTCCGGCTCAGGCTCGCAGGCTCCGAGGAATGACCATTTCCCGTCAGTCCAGACTTCCACCCAGGCGTGGTTGTCGTCAGTATGCGCCCATCTCGGGGTATAGACCTGACGTGCAGGGATTCCCATGGTACGCATCGCCGCCACCGTAAATGTGGATTCTTCTCCGCAACGTCCTTCTCCGCTCAGGATGGTAGCCATCGGGGATGAAGTCCTTCCGTCAGACGGCGTATAGGTCGCCTTTTCGTGACACCAATGATTTATTTCAAGCGCCGCATCGTGCATAGAGAGGCCTGCAACACGGGGTTTGAGCGTATCGTAATATACCTTTCTGAAATCATCCAGGCGCTCGTTGTTCACTCGTACCGGAAGCACGAAATGTCTGAACAGCTGGTCAGGCACGTCCCTGCCCCACGGCATCTCCCGTCTTGCCTGCAACGACATTTTCACATTTTCCCTGAAGAATTCTTCGCTGTAATCGCCCTGGTCCGCGATATCCATATACCGGTACAGAAATTCCATCGATTCCTTCTCCCCGATACGATTTCCGCAGGATGCAACAAGAAAGGCTGCCGCAATAGTCAATGTCAATGTCACGAGCCTTGAATACACGTTTCTCATAATGTTGTCTGTATTTGTGGTTCCCGCAAAGATAGCATTTTTTCCGCCTCGCAAAACGGATATTTTTCATTATCTTAGCGGCCTTTATCCGCAGTGGCATATGCGGCCCTAATCTGCAATTGACGAGGAAATGAAACGGACAGCTGTCATCAGAACGGGTATCTCATTGATACCTATCATAGTACTGATTATATTATTGGCATTGAACATCAGCTTTTTCGGGAGCGATGCGATTCTTGGCGCGAGCCAGGTCTCACTGCTGTTCTCCGCAGGCATCTGCGTGTGGCTTGCGATGTGGCTTTTCAAGAAGCCTTGGCAGGATTTCGAGGATGCGATACGGAGCAATATCGGTGACGTCACGACCGCGATTGTGATATTGTTCCTGATCGGAGGCATATCGGGAACCTGGACCATGAGCGGAACTGTGCCGTCAATGATATATTATGGTGTGAAAATCATCTCACCGAAGATATTCCTGCTGACCGCCTGCGTTATCTGCGCGTTCATCTCCGTGATGATAGGCAGTTCGTGGACCACCATCGCCACCATAGGAGTAGCGCTTATGGGTATCGGCAAAGCTCAGGGGTTCAGTGAGGGGATGATTGCGGGCGCCATCATTTCCGGAGCGTATTTCGGAGACAAGATTTCCCCGCTTTCCGACACGACCGTGATGGCCGCCTCCATTTCGGGCACTCCCCTTTTCAGACATATCAAGTACCTGATGCTCACGACCATACCGTCATTTGCATTGACATTGGTCCTGTTCCTTATCCTGGGATTTCTGCACACCGGCAGCGACTCGTCGCAGATTTCCGTCTATACTGAGACATTGGCCTCGAAATTCAACATCTCGCTCTGGACTCTGGTCGTTCCGGTCGCGACGGGCATCATGATTGCGCGGAAGCTTCCGGCTCTTGTCGTGCTGGGCCTGTCCACTGTTCTCGCGGCCGTTTTCGCGCTGATTCTGCAGCCACACATCATTACTGAAATCGGTGTGGGCGCTCTCCAGTCAATGGGCCTGAGCGCAGAGGGTGCAGGAAAAGGTGGAGTGATGTTCACCGGCATTGTCAAGACCATCTATGATTCGGTTTCGGTGAATACCGGCGTGGCGGACGTGGACAAGCTGGTTTCGTCAAGAGGTATGCTCGGTATGCTCAATACTGTCTATCTTATCATCTGCGCGATGTGTTTCGGCGGCTGTATGAAGGCCAGCGGAATGCTTCACCACCTGGCTTCATTGATCCTGCCGATGACCAAGACGCGCACGGGGCTCGTGGCCTCAACTGTGGGCACTGGTGTCATACTGAACGGCGTCATCTCGGACCAGTATCTCTCCATCATCCTGACTTCCGACATCTACAAGGACATCTATGCCAAACGCGGCTATGAGAGCAGGCTGCTCGGACGCTCCGTAGAGGACTCATCCACAGTCACTTCGCCGCTTTTCCCGTGGAGCAGCTGCGGTATGACGCAGGCCACCATCCTCAGCACCGCGACCATCGCCTACCTCCCGTATTGTTTCTTCAATATCATAAGCCCTCTGATGAGCATATTCATGGCAATGCTCGGGTATAAGATCCGGAAGAAAACTAAATAAGGAAAGTTGAAAATATCGCTTATTAGTCGTATATTCGTGGATACGAAAATACAACTAATAACGTGCTATGAACCGTCAACTGCTTTGCGCAGCACTTGGTATTGCGCTTTTATGCTCTTGCAACAGATGCCCTGAGGGCACTTTCTGTATCGGTAGTGACAAGGAATCCGTAATCAGCGGACTCCACGCGCCTTGGGACAGCCTCGAGGACGACACCCATTTCTCCTGTCTGACCGGAGACTCCGCCTTCAAATTCGTTTTCGAAGTCAATGATTCCACGCTGACCGTCAATGAAAATCCACAGGCCGAACTGGACCTGCTGAATGACGACAGGGTGGAAATTTTCTTCAGTGCGGACAGTGCCATGACCTGCTATTACGGAGCAGAGATGACTCCGGCCGGGCACACCTTGGATTATAAAGCCAAATTCTACAGGGATATCGACTACGCATGGAATTTCAGTACTCTGAAACTGGAATGCGAGCACACGGATATGCACTATACCGTGAGCGGAAGCATTGACCTTCAGGAGCTTGAGTCGATGGGGCTGAACCTGAAAGAAGGATTCTACATGGGCGTTTTCCGTGCGGATTACCGCTCTGACGGCACCGTAAACTGGTATTCGGCTGTCAAATCGGACGACGAGTCTCCTGACTTCCACAAGCCTGACATGCTCTTCAAGGCGGCTATCAGATAATAGTTTCACGAAAGTTATAAACAATAAGATATGGACAGAATCATTGAATGCGTACCTAACTACAGTGAGGGACGGAACAAAGAAATCATTGACCAGATCGTCGCGGCAGTGGCTGATACCAAGGTCGTTACCGAGCGCGGCGAAGAATCCGTAAAAGTGCTGGACGTCGATCCGGGCGAAGCTACCAACAGGACTGTGGTGACATTCGTGGGAAGTCCGGAAGCTGTTCTCGAAGCTGCTTTCCAGGGCGAGAAAAAGGCTGCCGAGCTGATCGACATGCGCCATCATCACGGCGCGCATCCACGTTCAGGAGCTACCGATGTGCTTCCGCTCGTACCAGTTGCCGGTATCACTCTTGAGGAATGCGGAGAACTTGCCAGAGGACTTGCCAAGCGCATCTACAATGAACTCGGCATCCCGTGCTACTGTTATGAGGCTGCGGCCTACAAGCCTGAAAGAAAGAACCTTGCAGTATGCCGTGCGGGAGAATATGAAGCCCTGCCGGAAAAAATCATTGACCCGGAAAGAAAGCCTGATTTCGGGCCTGAGGCATATACAGAGACTGTTGCGAAGGCCGGCGCCAGCAATGTCGGAGCGAGGGATTTCCTGATCGCCGTGAATTTCAACCTCAACACCACTTCCACGCGTCGCGCAATGGCGGTGGCTTTCGACGTGAGGGAGAAGGGACGTCCTGCACGTGAAGGAGGAAGCCTGACCGGAAAAATCATCAAGGACGAGGCAGACAAGACCGTATGGATCCCGGGAACTCTCAAAGGGTGCAAGGCAATCGGCTGGTTCATAGAGGAATACGGTATCGCCCAGGTTTCCATGAACATTACGGATATGAACGTGACTCCGCTGCATGTGGCCTTCGAGGAAGTATGCAGGGCCGCCGCTGCCAGAGGTCTGAGGGTTACGGGAACCGAGATTGTGGGCCTCGTGCCTAAGAGGGTGCTGGTGGACGCAGGCAAATTCTACTTGGAAAAACAGCAGCGTTCTCTCGGCGTGCCTGAGGAAGAGCTTATCAAGATAGCAGTCAAATCATTGGGCCTCAACGACTTGAAGCCGTTCAACCCGAAAGAGAAGGTTATCGAATACCTGATGACGGACGAGGAAGTCCAGGCCCGCAAAGAGCGTCTGGTGAGGATGAGCGTGAAGGGATTTGCCCGTGAAACGGCTTCTGAGTCAGCTGCTCCGGGCGGCGGTTCCGTATCCGCATACATGGGTGCTCTCGCTGCGGCTCTGGGCACTATGGTTGCCAATCTTTCCGCCCACAAACGTGGCTGGGATGACAGGTGGAAGGAGTTTTCCGACTGGGCTGAAAGAGGCCAGGATGTGATGGAAAGGCTGCTCAGATTAGTAGATGAAGATACTGAAGCATTTGCAAAGATAATGGATGTATTCTCCATGCCTAAGGGTACTGAGGAGGAAAAGGCAGCACGCGCCGAGGCGATGGAGAAGGCTACTCTCTACGCCAGCAGAGTGCCGCTCAAGACGATGCAGACAGCGATGGAGGCAATGCCTGTGGCATTGGCCATGGCACGTATCGGCAACCCGGCATCCGCTTCTGACGCAGGTGTAGGCGCGATTGCCGCCCTCGCTGCCGTAAGAGGCGCACACCTGAATGTCAGAATCAATGCAGCCGGCCTGAAAGACAGGGCATTGGCCGCGGAACTTACCGACGAGGCCGCAAGAATAGAAGCGGAGGCCGTAGCTGCTGAGGCTGAGGTACTTGCTGAAGTAAACAAGAACATAGGACAATAAGATATGACTGATTTCCAGAAACAGATTCTCGAAGGCATCCCTGCAGAACTGCCCGATAAAAAACCGTATGACGCGTCCGTGAACCATGCACCGAGACGCAAGGACATTCTCACTGACAAAGAGAAGGCGCTCGCGCTGAAGAATGCGCTCAGATACTTCCCTATCAAGTTTCACGCCGTCCTGGCAGAAGAGTTCGCTCAGGAGCTGCACGACTACGGAAGAATCTACATGTACAGGTTCCGCCCTGATTACCAGATGTTTGCCCGCCCTATAGACGAATATCCGGCAAAGAGCCGTCAGGCTGCCGCGATTATGGCAATGATTCAGAACAACCTGGATCCGCGCGTCGCACAGCATCCGCACGAACTCATCACCTACGGCGGAAACGGTGCGGTTTTCCAGAACTGGGCACAGTACCGACTGACCATGAAATATCTCGCTGAAATGACTGACGAGCAGACATTGTCGATGTACTCAGGCCATCCTATGGGACTTTTCCCGAGCCACAAGGATGCTCCGCGTGTAGTGGTGACGAACGGTATGGTCATTCCGAACTACTCCAAGCCGGATGATTGGGAGAGGTTCAATGCATTGGGCGTTTCGCAGTACGGTCAGATGACGGCCGGATCCTATATGTATATAGGTCCGCAGGGAATTGTCCACGGAACCACGATAACTGTCATGAACGCAGCACGTAAACAGCTGCAGGCCAAGGGCATTGACGGAAGCCGCGAGAACATGAAAGGTCTTCTTTTCGTGACGGCGGGACTTGGCGGCATGTCAGGAGCACAGCCTAAGGCCGGGGATATCGCCGGCGTGGTAAGCGTGGTGGCGGAAATCAACCCGCTCGCAGCCCGCAAGCGTTATGACCAGGGCTGGGTGGACGAACTTCACGAGAGTCTCGACGAGCTCATCCCGCGCATCCGCAAAGCCGTGAATGACAAGGAGGTAGTGTCAATGGCCTATGTCGGCAATGTGGTGGACCTCTGGGAAAGGCTTGCTGAAGAAGACATTGACGTAAATCTCGGCTCCGACCAGACTTCGCTGCACAATCCGTGGGCCGGCGGCTATTATCCGGCCGGCTACTCTCTTGAGGAGTCGAAGGTGATGATGGCGGAAGAGCCTGAGCGCTTCAAGGAGTGCGTAAGAGAGTCATTGAGACGTCAGGTCGCAGCCATCAACAGGCTTACGTCCAAGGGAATGTATTTCTTCGATTATGGCAATGCATTCCTGCTGGAGTCTTCACGTGCCGGCGCAGACATCATGAACGAGGAGGGAGGCTTCCGCTATCCTTCTTATGTTCAGGACATTATGGGCCCACTTTATTTCGACTACGGGTTCGGTCCGTTCAGATGGGTATGTATGTCCCAGAAGCCGGAGGACCTCGCCAAGACAGACGAAATTGCAGTCAAGATATTGTCCGAGGAACTTGCAGAGGCTCCGGAAGAGATTCAGGGCCAGCTCCGTGACAATATACACTGGATAGAAGAGGCCGGCAAGAACCATCTCGTGGTAGGTTCCCAGGCACGAATTCTCTATGCGGACTGTGAAGGCAGGACGAAGATTGCATTGGCCTTCAACGAGGCTGTGAGAAACGGCGAGATTTCCGCTCCTGTCGTGCTCGGACGCGACCACCATGATGTTTCCGGCACAGATTCTCCTTTCCGTGAGACCTCCAACATCTATGACGGTTCTCAGTTTACGGCCGACATGGCCATCCAGAATGTCATCGGCGATTCGTTCCGCGGCGCCACCTGGGTTTCGATCCACAACGGAGGCGGCGTAGGCTGGGGCGAGGTCATCAACGGAGGCTTCGGCATGGTCGTTGACGGTTCCGACGATTCTGCAAGGCATATTACCAACATGCTTTTCTGGGATGTGAACAACGGTATCGCACGTCGCAGCTGGGCCCGCAATGAAGGTGCCCTGCACGCCATCGAAAGAGAGGAGGGACGCACCCCGTCGCTCAGAGTCACTGTTCCTGTCAATGCAGATGACTCATTGATACAGAAGACATTGTCCAAATTTTAAAATTCGCTTTCATGTCACATAAAATTTCAAATGATACATTGACATTATGGAAAATCAAGGAAATCATTGACCATAATGAAACCATAACCCTTTCTGAAGAGTCGGAGAAGCAGGTCCTCAAATGCCGTGAGTACCTGGACAGCAAGATGGAAGATATCGGCAGGCCGGTCTATGGTGTCACTACAGGCTTCGGCTCGCTGTGCAACATCACGATTCCTGAGGAGGACCTTTCGCAGCTGCAGCACAATCTGGTGATGTCCCACGCCTGCGGAACCGGCGACACGGTACGTCCGGAAATCGTGAAACTGATGCTGCTCCTGAAGGTGCAGTCGCTCTCTTACGGTCATTCCGGAGTGCAGCTTGCCACCATCGGAAGGCTTATGGACATGTTCAACAACGACATTCTTCCTGTCGTCTATCAGCAGGGTTCGCTCGGCGCTTCGGGAGACCTGGCACCGCTCGCCCATCTCTGCCTTCCGATTATCGGAATGGGTGAGGTCCTTTATCACGGCGAGGTCCGCTCTGCTGCAGACGTCTGGCAGGAACTCGGCTGGGAGCCTATCAAACTACAGTCCAAAGAAGGTCTCGCCCTGCTGAACGGAACACAGTTCATGAGTGCGCACGCCGTATGGGCACTGCTCAAGAGCCAGCGCCTTTCACGTTGGGCTGACTGCATCGGGGCAATGTCACTGGAGGCTTTCGACGGCCGCATCGAGCCGTTCTACGAGCTCACTCACCTTCTGCGCAGGCACAAGGGGCAAATGGAGACGGCTGACGCATTCCTCAGTCTGCTTGAGGGCAGCGAACTGATCCGCCGTCCTAAGCAGCACGTCCAGGACCCGTATTCGTTCCGCTGCATCCCGCAGGTACACGGAGCCGTGAAAGACAACATCAGATATGTGGAATCGGTCATCGGCAATGAGATCAACAGTGCCACCGACAACCCTAACGTTTTCCCTGACGAGGATATGATCATCTCTGCAGGAAACTTCCACGGTGAGCCTATCGCGATTCCTATGGACACATTGGCAATCGCCATGTCAGAGCTTGCAAATATCTCAGAAAGACGTATTTACAAACTTATCAGCGGTCAGAGAGGCCTGCCGATGTTCCTGGTTGCAAAACCTGGTCTGAACAGCGGATTCATGATTCCTCAGTACACGGCCGCTTCTATCGTGAGCCAGAACAAGATGCTCTGCTGGCCTGCTTCATGCGATTCCATCCCTTCTTCCCAGGGACAGGAGGACCACGTGAGCATGGGTTCGAACTCTGCCACGAAGCTGGTCCGCGTGATGGACAATGTGGAGACCGTTCTCGCCATCGAGCTGTTCAATGCAGCGCAGGCGCTTGAGTTCCGCCGTCCGGGCAAGTCATCTCCTGCCATCGAAAAACTGTTGGAGTCTTACCGCAAAGTCGTTCCGTTCGTGGATGTGGATACATACATGCACCCTCTCATCATGAAGAGCATTGAATTTATCCGCAACGAGGCCAACATGCTATGAGGACTCTCATAAAGAATATAGGACAGATTGTCGGCATCACAGACCAGCAGACTCGCCGCAAGGCGGGAGTGGAGATGTCGGTGACCAGAACATTGGACAATGCCTGGCTTCTGATCGAAGACGGGCTCATTTCCGGTTTCGGGCCAATGTCCGACTGCCCTTGCAGCTGCGAAGTCATTGACGCTGAGGGAGGTATGGTATTGCCCTGCTTCTGCGACTCCCACACTCACATTGTCTTTGCGGGAAGTCGTGAACGGGAATTCCTGGACAAGATCGAGGGGCTTTCCTATGCTCAGATTGCAGCAAACGGAGGTGGCATCCTGAATTCTGCGGATCTGCTCCACAGGACTTCGGAAGACGAACTGTACTCACAGGCGATGGCCAGGGTGAATGAGATGATTGCAGCAGGAACAGGCGCCATTGAGATAAAAAGCGGCTATGGGCTCTCGACTGAGGATGAGCTGAAGATACTCAGGGTGATACGGCGTATCACGGAGTCGTCTCCTGCTATAATAAAGTCCACTTTTCTCGGGGCACACGCTGCGGGACGTGCCTATGCGGGAAGGCAGGAGGACTATGTGAATCTTGTCTGTGAGGAGATGGTCCCGGCGGTAAGCGCAGAGGGGCTTGCGGATTTCATTGACGTTTTCTGCGAGGAGAATTTCTTCACTCCGGAGCAGACTGACAGGATTCTTTCCGCCGGTGAGAAATATGGAATGCGTGCGAAGCTTCATGCGAACCAGCTTGCGGTTTCTGGCGGCGTACAGGTGGGCGTGAAGCACAATGCCCTTTCTGTGGACCACCTCGAGAGCACGACTGATGATGAGATACGCTCTCTCGCCGACGCTCCTGACACGATGCCGACAATGCTTCCTGGCGCTTCTTTCTTCCTCAGGATGCAATACGGCAAGGCTCTGGATTTCATTAACTCGGGACTGGGACTTGCATTGGCATCAGACTATAATCCGGGCTCTTCCCCTTGTGGAGACATGCGGTTTGTCATGTCGCTCGGATGTATCCAGATGAGGCTGACGCCGATACAGTCGTTCAATGCCTGCACGCTGAATTCCGCTTATGCTATGGGCGTGGAAGGCGAGGCAGGCTCGATTACGGTCGGCAAGAAAGCCAATGTTATAATTACCTATAAGATACCTTCATTGACCTGGATTCCTTACTGCTACCGCTCGCCTTTCATAAACAAGGTTCTGCTCGGCGGAAAGGTAATGGTTGACAATAACAAGAAACTGTTTTGAAATGATTGTTTGAACTGATTTTCAAGATAGTTTTCAAAACAGACTGAAATATGATAGTGATGAAATTCGGCGGCACGTCCGTCGCTGATTGCGCTGCGATTTCGCGCACAATAGAAATTATCCGGAAAAGGCTTCCGGAACGCCCTGTGGTGGTAGTGTCCGCATTGTCCAAAGTGACGGACCTGCTCTACCGCATATCAGATGAGGCGAAGAAACGTAATTTCGAAGAGGCCTCGGCTCTACTCAGACAGCTCAGAAGCAGGCATCTCACTCTGGCTGAGGAACTTATAAGTCAGTCGGAGAGCATTGACAAGGAAAGTATTCTGGAGGACGCTCAGAGGCGGGTCAATGAAATTTGTGACAAGCTTTCACATTTCATTGAGGCGGTATGCGAGCTTGGAGAGCTTTCGGACAGGAGCAAGGCCGTCATCATCGGCAATGGCGAGTATCTTTCGTCCAACATCATCTGCTGCGCGATGAACGCGAGGGGTATCAGCACCCGCCTTATGGATTCGCGCAAGATGATCATCACCAATACCGATTTCCTGAAGGGCGAGCCGAAACAGGACCTGATCTCGATTAAGGTCAATGCTGAGGTTTCTTCTCATTACACTGACTGCGAGGCTGTTATAACTCAGGGATTCGTTTCCGCCACGGAAGACGGAGAGCCGACTGTGCTCGGCAGAGGTGGTTCTGACTATACGGCATCATTGATAGGAATGGCTGTCGGGGCACAGCGAATCGAAATCTGGACGGATGTGGACGGTGTCAAGACTGCGGATCCGAGAAAGGTGGAGGGCACGCAGAGTCTTGAGCGCATTTCGTTCGAGGAAGCTGCCGAGATGGCGCATTTCGGTGCCAAGGTGCTGCATCCGATGACTATCGAGCCGGCGGTGAAGAAGAACATCCCAATTTACGTACTGAATTCCATAAATCCGGACGGCAAGGGAACTGTAATTCTTCAGAATTCGTTTATCGACGATGGTGTGAAATCCGTGTCCAGCAAGGAGAACATATTGGTAATCAACATCTTCTCTACGAAGATGATCAATGTTGCCGGCTTCCTTATGAGCGTGTTTGAG
>ULSR01070422.1_pt1 | contig 11552 bp, 9 predicted proteins | sample 1956861 | NCBI WGS metagenome assembly ULSR01 (sample SAMEA4835713, study PRJEB28245) | human gut metagenome | biome: gut microbiome; material: fecal sample | place: Denmark | collected 2008 | reverse complement strand
TTTGTGTATTTTTTAATATTTAACAGCTCTTGGATAGTATTACTGATTAATCAAGATGGGCTGCATTATGTTTGATAAAAGTTCCTTTGTCAAGTTCTTTAAAAGCTTCATTTAGCTCTTCGCGCGTATTCATCACAATTGGTCCACCCCAAGATACAGGTTCTTTTAAAGGCTTAGCAGAACAGAACATAAAACGTAATTGTTTATCTGATTCAGCACTGACAGATATTTCATCGCCCTCACTAAAGAGCACTGCAGTTTTTTCTGGAATATTGGTGCCGTCTATTATAGCATTGCCTTCAATCAAAAAGATAAAAACATTATCCTCAGTTTTAGTTGGCAGTGTGATTGACTTGCCTGCCTGTAGTTCTACATCATAGATAGTTGCCTTGATATGAGGTGGTTCAACACCTTTTATAGAGTCATATTCACCTGCAAGCACATGTATTATAGCATTATCTGTTTTTTTACTGCCTATCATATTTCCGGTAATGTCAAAATAGGTTGGATCAGTCATTTTTTCTTTTTGGGGCAGGTTCAGCCAAAGCTGTACGCCAAGCATATGTTTGCTGGCCTGGGGCATTTCCTGGTGCATGATACCACTGCCGGCAGTCATCCATTGGCTTTCGCCGCTGCGGATTGTTCCTTTATTACCTAAACTATCCTGGTGTGTCATTTCGCCTTGAACAAGATAAGAAATAGTTTCAATACCTCTATGAGGATGGATTGGAAAACCCTTAATGTAGTCGGTAGGATTATGTGAGTCAAAAGAATCCAGCATTAAAAACGGGTCATAGTCCATTACTGTATCGTGGCCAAGTACACGGACCAGATGTACGCCTGCGCCATCAATTGTACGTTGTCCTGTAGTTAATTTTTTTATTTTTCTTGTAGTCATAAAAATCAGTCCTTTCTTGTAAAAAAATAGCTTCATAAGAATTCCAATGATTTTCTTGAAGTTTAATTTTACTTTCTGAATTAATCATATTAAAGAAATATGAATTAAGCAATGCTAAAAAACTTGAAAAAAGTTTAAAATAATTGTTTTTAGAGGGAATGGCTTGTTTAGAAGCGTTATTACTCCTTATATCGAATCTAAAATGCTTTTTACTAATTGTTTCGATTATATTTTGGAAAATGTTGATAATAGTTACTTTTAGAAAATATTTTGACAATAAAGTAAGAGGTTAACTTTATTGTCACACTTTTTTAAACGGATAGTGCTATAATTTACTACGTAAGACTGGAGGTTGATTATATGAGCAGTTTAAACAGGCAGTCTTTAAGTGAGGAAATAGCTAATGCCGTTTTACATGGCATCGGCGCACTGTTGGCTGTTCTTGGTACTGTTGTTTTGATCGTTTATGCATCCTATAACAGCAGTGTCAGCGGTATTGTCAGTGCGGCGATATATGGTTTTTGCCTGATTTTTCTTTATCTGATGTCTACAATATATCATGCTATAACAAACAGTACCGCGAAAAAGATTTTTCAGGTGCTTGATCATTGTTCGATTTTTCTTTTGATTTTAGGTAGTTATGTACCTATTTGTATTGTTTTATTACCGCCTGAGTTAGGTTGGAAGTTATTGGGGATAAATTTACTGCTGACAGTTGTAGGGATCACTCTCAATGCGATAAGTCTCAGCAGGTGGGAAAAACTGTCGTTGCTGATGTATGTGCTTATGGGATGGTCTGTTATTATTGCTTTGCCGTATTTGTGGAAAATGTTGCCTGCAGATGGTCTAATGTTGTTAGTAAGTGGTGGATTAGCTTATACAATAGGAATTTTTTTCTATGCTGATAAAAAACATAAATTTATGCATTCAGTATGGCATTTATTTGTGATGACTGGCAGTGTTTTGCATTATTTTTTTGTGCTGTATTTTATTTTGTAAATAATAAAATACAGCACTAATATCAGGAGATGGTATAATAAAATCAGCGGGGTATAATATATTGGGGTGAAGATAATGAAGCAGCAGGATTATACTATAATTTTTGTAATTTTTCTTTATATTTTCGTGTTACGGCGTTTAAATTTCAATATCTCTGACAGCGGGGATATAGTAACGCTTTTATTATGTTTCTTTCTGGTGTTTCGTAGTGCCTTTAGAATTTATAGTGATAAAAATAATTCGGATGAGAATCAAAAGTAAAATAAAAAGAATACCATATGGTATTCTTTTTATTTTATAATACAGAGGAATTTAGGCAAGGGTTACAATGTACTGGTTGTTGTTTGCGCTATCTTGAATATAAACATTTCGATTATTTATTCTAGCTAACGTCAAATTGTCGCCTACAGTAGGCGACAGTGTTCCAACCACCACCGTAAATGTGCATGGAACTCCGTTATTACCAGGAGTGTAGGTACCGCTATAAGTGTTGCTATTAAAGGTTAAAGTGTCCATAACTATCATCTTCTTTCTGTTATTATTGTAGAATAGGGAGATTTTACGATGGTGGAAGTAATAGAGTTAATGATATATGAAATGTTTGAATTGCCAGATAGTTATTAAATAACTGAGCATATGTAATAAGAAAGCACTGTATAATTTTAAGAAGAAATGTCGGTTTAGGAATAACTAAAAAAATATCAATAAACCCCTGTCGTTTTAAAACGACAGGGGTTTATTGATATTTTTACTATATAAATTTTATTTTTGATCAGGGACTTTAAGTACAGCGCCTGTTGCTGCTGAAGAAACCAAGGCTGCATAGCGAGCTAAGTAACCGCTGGTTACTTTAGGAGGCGGGCATATCCACGCTTCACGGCGTCTGGACAGTTCTTCGTTAGAAACTTTAACATTAAGTGTGCGGTTGGGAATATCGATTTCGATGATATCACCGTTTTGTATAAGTGCAATATTACCGCCTTCACGTGCTTCAGGGGAAATATGACCGATGCAGGCCCCGCGGGTTGCACCGGAAAAACGCCCATCCGTAAGGAGTGCCACATCTTTATCAAGTCCCATACCGGCCAGTACTGATGTGGGATTGAGCATTTCGCGCATACCTGGTCCGCCTTTGGGTCCCTCATAACGAATGACTACGACATCTCCTTTTTCTATTTGTTTACCGCAGATTGCTGCAATAGCTTCATCTTCTGAATCGTAGACTTTAGCAGGGCCAGAATGTACAAGCATTTCTTCGGCGACGGCACTTTCTTTGACTACGCTGCAGTCGGGGGCGATATTGCCTTTGAGTACAGCAATGCCGCCTGTTTTGCGATAAGGATTCTCAACGCTGTGAATAACATCAGGACGGGTGATAACAGCATCAGCAAAATTTTCGCCCATAGTCTGACCTGTTACTGATTTTGCTCCCTTATGAATCAAGTCGAGTTTACTGAGTTCATGCATCACGGCATTGATTCCGCCAGCTTCATTAAGGTCAATGATATGATGGCTGCCACCAGGGCTAAGTTTAGTCAGATAAGGAGTTTTTTTGCTTATTTCATCAAATAATTCTAATGGTAATTCTAAGTCTGCTTCGTGGGCAATCGCGGGTAAATGTAAGGCAGTATTGGAAGAACCTCCGATTGCCATATCAACAGTTATGGCATTTTCGAAAGCGTCCATTGTCATAATATCACGCGGACACAGGTTTTGAGCAACAAGGTCCATGATTTTAGCACCTGCACGTTTGGCAAGAGCGATACGGGCACCCTGGTAAGCTGCTGGTATAGTACCGTTACCGGGTAAGCCCATACCAAGTACTTCAGTAAGGCAGTTCATAGTGTTAGCAGTGAACAGACCAGAACAGCTGCCGCAGCCTGGGCATGCGGCATGTTCGATGATGCTGAGTTCTGTTTTGTCGATTTTTCCTGCTTCAAAACGACCGGCGGCTTCAAAAACAGTGGAAACACTGATGTCGGTTCCGTTAAGACGTCCTGGAAGCATAGGCCCGCCGCTGACAACGATTGCGGGAATATTAAGACGTGCGGCTGCCATAAGCATACCTGGCACGATTTTATCACAGTTAGGAATGAGTACAAGACCGTCGAACGCGTGACCGTTAGCTACAGCTTCAATACTGTCGGCTACAAGTTCGCGGCTGGCGAGAGGATATTTCATACCGTTATGGCCCATGGCAATGCCATCGCAGATACCGATTGCAGGGAATTCGATCGGAGTTCCGCCAGCAGCTAAAATACCATGTTTAACAGCTTTGGCAATCTGGTCGAGGTGCATATGTCCGGGGATTATTTCGTTTTGGGCGTTAACTACGCCGATAAGTGGTTTTTTTAAGTCTTCTTCGGTGTAACCCATCGCATAAAATAAAGAGCGGTGAGCTGCTCTGGTTGAACCAAGCTTTACTTCTTCACTACGCATAATTTTAATAACCTCTTTCCCTTAAATGTCTCTTTTATCTGTCTGTCTATCCAAGTATAAGGATATTAAAAAAATTTTACGGTATTTTACGAAAAATGTCAATTTAACAGATAATTGTGTAAGCCATGATTTCACCGTTTTTTTACAGGATAAGGGACTTTTTAGGTAGCCAAGGAACAGAAGATTATTATATAATATAAAAGCAACAGGTTTACATAATAAAATTTAAGTTAAGAGGTGTGATATATGAAAACAAAGATCACTGAGCTTTTAGGAATCAAGTATCCTATCATTCAGGGTGGCATGGCCTGGACTTCAGATGCAAATCTGGCAGCTGCTGTTTCCAATGCCGGCGGCGCTGGTATTATTGCTACAGGTGGCCGCACTGTAGAGTGGACCCGCGATGAAATCCGAAAAGCCAAAGATTTGACCGCTAAACCTTTCGGCGTCAATATCATGCTGATGGCTCCTAATATTGCAGAGATTATTGATGTGGTTTGTGAAGAAAAAGTTGCCTTTGTAACTTTGGGCGCTGGCAATCCTGTTCCTCATATCGAAAAATTTCATGCTGCAGAAATTAAAGTTATTCCTGTAGTTCCAAGTGTCAAATTGGCAAAGCGTGTTGAAGAAGCAGGTGTTGATGCCATGGTCATCGAAGGTATGGAGGGTGGCGGGCATATAGGTCAGCAAACTACTATGGCTTTAATGACAAACGTACTGCCGCTAATCAAAAAAGTACCGGTTTTGGTAGCAGGTGGTATTTCAGATGGACGTGGAATTGCGGCAGCGCTTATGATGGGAGCTGACGGTGTACAGATGGGATCACGTTTTATTCTGACGGACGAATGTCCTACCCATCCTAAAGCTAAAGAAGCCATTATTAAGGCTACTGATACTGATTCTGCTGTAACTGGGTTTTCGCGCAATAATGCTGTGCGTTGCCTGAAAAATGAGTTTACCAAAGAATATTTGGAAAAAGAATGCAGCGGTGCGCCGCAGCAGGAATTAAACGATTTTGCTACGGGAACTAACCGTTTGGGTGCGGTGGAAGGCGATATTGTCCACGGAGCTGTTTTAGTAGGGCAAAGTCTGAACGTTTTAAACGACATTCTGCCTTGTGCTGAAGTGATGGAAAGATTGATAGCTGAAGCAAGAGATACTTTAGCTAATGCGAAAAATATTGTGCTGTAAGCATAGTGATCAATTGAAAACGCAGCCGGGGATGACTTCGGCTGCGTTTTATATATCTTAATGTTAAATAGTGGCATCGAAAATAGTTTGAATAAATAATGGCTCTATAGTATAATATTATGGTAAAAATATCTTGCGATTTGTAAGGTTTAAAGATTTAGGGGGAATATGACAATGTCCGGACATTCGAAATGGGCAAACATCAAACACAAAAAGGGTAAAGCTGACGCAGCACGCGGTCAGATTACTACCAAAATCGGCCGCGAGATTACGATTGCGGTAAGAATGGGTGGCCCTGACCCTACCGGCAATATGAAATTGAAATTGGCTTTATCAAAAGCTAAGGCCAATAATGTTCCTAAAGATAACATTCAGCGCGCTATCCAAAAAGGGCAGGGTGCTGCAGATGCTTCCAATTATGAGGAAATTACTTACGAAGGTTATGGTCCTGCTGGTGTTGCTGTAATGGTAAGCACTTTGACTGATAACCGTAACCGTACTGCTGCCGATGTTCGTCACGTATTTTCTAAATACGGTGGGAACATGGGCGAGACTGGTTGTGTAAATTGGATGTTTAAACGCAAAGGCGTTTTTAGTATCGACAGTGAAGCCGGCTATACGGAAGATGATTTGATGTTGATAGCGTTAGAGGCAGGTGCTGAAGATGTTAAAGCTGAGGAAGAAGGTTTTGAGATAGTTACCGAGCCTGAGGATTTTGATGCTGTTGAAAAAGCTCTTGCTGATAATAATATCGAAGTCATGATGTCTGAGATCGCAATGCTCCCTGACACAATGGCAGAACTGTCTGACGAAGACGTTGTTAAAGTCAGGAAAATGCTTGAGGCATTGGAGGACTTAGACGATGTGCAGGATGTTTATACAAACGCAGACCTGCCGGAAGAAGACGAAGAATAAATTGTGCGACAGGCAGGCTCACCAAGGCCTGCCTGCTTTCTATCATAATCAGGAGGGAGCACGAAGAGATGCTGGCAATTGGAATTGACCCTGGTACTGCTATCTGCGGCTTTGGCCTGGTGGAAATGGTAGGGAATAAACTGACTCCTATCCATTATGGAGCTGTGTTTACGGATAAGGATATGCTGCCTGAACTCAGGTTGAAAAAAATCTACGATGAACTGAGCGTCTTATTGGATGAATATCGTCCGGATGTGATGAGTGTGGAACAATTGTTTTTTAACCGCAATGTAACGACAGCAATAAGCGTTGGTCAGGCTCGCGGTGTGGCACTTTTGACAGCAGCTAACCGCGGTATCCAGATCACGGAATTTACACCGATGCAGATCAAGCAGGCTGTTGTAGGTTATGGCGGCGCTAACAAAGAGCAGGTGACTTTTATGGTACAGAAGCTCTTGAATATTCGTACAAAACCTAAACCAGATGATGTCGCTGATGCTTTGGCAGTGGCGATTTGCGGATTGCATACGGCAGCGACAAGACGATGGCAGGAGTTGAAGTAAATGATTGGATCAATTAAAGGAAAGGTGGCCTATCTGGCAAATGAATATTGTTTGTTGGAAACTAACAGCGGTGTTGGCTACAGGGTCTTTATGCCTTCGGCTCATTTGGGACAACTTGCTGTAGGAATGGAAGCTAGAGTGCACACTTATATGGCTGTGCGCGAGGATGCTATTTTACTGTTTGGCTTTCTGAATCAGGAATACTATAATTTATTTTTACTTCTTCTTGGGGTCAGCGGTGTTGGTCCTAAGGTTGCATTAGGCATTTTGTCTGCCGTTAAGCCGGATGATTTTTATCTGGCAGTGCAAAGCCGTGACCTTAAGGTTTTAACAAAGTTGCCAGGGATTGGTAAAAAGACCGCTGAACGGTTACTTTTAGAATTAAAAGATAAAGTAGGCGGTATAGGCGGTGGCAGCGGTTTTGCCGATACTGCATTTGGCGGCGGTAGTGCTGCTGTGGATGAAGCTATTGAAGCATTGTGTGCTTTAGGATACTCTAATTCGGAAATCATGCCTGCTTTAAAACAGATTCCGAATTATGCAGAACTTAGCAGTGAGGTAATTATTAAGCAGGCTCTCAAATTGTTTGCCGGGAGGAAATAATGCAGCCGGAAGAAAGAATTATTACCGGACAGGAGCAGGACGCCGATGTATGGCAATACAGCCTGCGTCCTCGCCGCCTGGCCGAATATATCGGGCAGAATCAGGTAAAACAGAATATGGAAGTATTCATCAAGGCTGCTGCCGACAGGAAAGAAGCGCTAGATCATGTGCTTTTATTTGGGCCGCCTGGTCTGGGGAAAACCACATTAGCAAATATTATTGCCAATGAATTGAATGTTAATATTCGTGTTACGTCAGGCCCTGCTATTGAACGACAGGGTGATCTGGCAGCGATTTTGACTAATTTAGGTGATAATGACGTGCTTTTTATTGACGAGATTCACCGCTTATCCAAAACAGTGGAAGAAATCTTGTACTCAGCAATGGAAGATTATGCTTTGGATATCATTATCGGTAAAGGCCCGAGTGCGCGCAGCGTGCGGTTAGATTTGCCAAAATTTACGCTTATTGGTGCTACGACACGTTTAGGAGCCATTGCGGCTCCTTTACGTGATCGGTTTGGTGTACAGTGCCGGTTGGAATTTTATAAGCCTGATGAATTACAGTTTATTATTACACGTGCTGCTGAGATTTTAGGTGTTGAGATCGCTGCTGACGGAGCAGAGGAAATTGCACGCCGCAGTCGCGGAACTCCGCGTGTAGCGAATCGTTTGTTAAAGCGCGTGCGCGATTTTGCACAGGTGTCAGGTGCTGCGGTTATTACTGGACAAATGGCAGATGAAGCTTTAGCACGCTTAGAGGTTGATCGTTATGGTCTTGACCGCAATGATCGACGCATTCTTCAAACGATTGTTAAAACATTTTGCGGTGGACCTGTTGGTATTGAAACCATTGCGGCTGCAGTAAGTGAGGAAACAGATACTATTGAGGATGTAATTGAGCCATATCTTATGCAACTGGGGCTGCTTCAGCGTACACCGCGGGGGCGGATTGCCACACGTGAAACGTATCGTTATTTGGGAGTGCCTTTCCCGGAAAAGGGATGATGTGATGAAACTGCTATTGCACGCCTGCTGCGGACCTTGTGCATGCTATCCTGCAGAGAAGCTGTTGGTTGACGGCAAGGCTTTTGATATTTTGTATTTTAATCCAAATATCCATCCATATAAGGAATTTAAACGGCGATTAAATGCTTTACGAGAGTTATGCGAGAAAAAACGTTATAAGCTGATTGTAGATAAAAGCTACCCTCTGGAAACTTGTGTGCAAGGGATGCTGGATGAACCTGTAATACGCTGCGCTTACTGCTACAGAGTGCGTATGCGTTATGCAGCTCAGTATGCCAAAGAAAATGGTTATGATGCTTTCTCAACGACTTTATTAGTCAGTCCGTATCAGAAGCATGAACTGATCATACAAATGGCTGAAGAAGCTGGGAAGGAATTTGATATCCAGTTTTACTATGAGGATTTTCGCAAAGGTTATCAGCGTGGTGTTGATATAAGCCTAGAGCTGGAGTTATATCGTCAGCCATACTGTGGCTGCGTATTCAGTGAAAGGGACCGTTATGAGAAGAAGTCTAAGGTAAAGTTAGACTAGTTTTAGAGAAGGGGGCGTCCTCATGAAAAAACTGCTGCTGCTTGTCGCATGGGTATTCTGTATCAATTGTGGCATAGTAATGGCTTCATCGCCTGATATTGCTGTTGCTGTCGTACATGGTCAGTTTGCAGCTGAGCTTAGCTGTGAGGATGAACTGATGGTAAGAGTACCGGATACCGGAGAGGAAATGGTTTTGAAACCGGATAGGTATTTTGTAAATGCTGAGGGTGGTACTGTCAATTTGGGTGCGCAGAAGTTTGGCGCCAAAACGTTACGTTTTGTGGTAAAAGAAAATGGCAAGCCCATTGAAGTAAATAAAAAAGCTTACCGTGGCAGCTTTGAGGTACGTATTTCCGCTGACGGAAAGACTTTAGATGTGGTCAATGTACTGCCGTTAGAGCAGTATTTATATAGTGTTGTGGGCGAAGAAATACCTGTGATTTTCCCTGATGAGGCAATTAAGGCCCAGGCTGTAGCAGCAAGGTCGCTGGCTTATAACAGGCTTGGAAACCGCAGTCGTTTAGGTTATGATCTGAAAGCCAGTGAAGAAGGGCAGGATTATTATGGACTGACAACAGAAAAACAGGCTATTAATAAACTGGTCGATGTCACAGCGGGAATGGTAGTCACTTATAACGGGCAGCCAATTGAAGCTGTTTATCACCAAAGTGGTGGCGGGCAGACGGAAAACAGCCGCGATGTGTGGGGCAGATATGTACCTTATCTGCGCAGTGTGAAGGATTACGACTGGGATGCACCTATGTATAACTGGGAAAAAGCTTTGCCTGCAAGTGAGATCGAACGACGTTTATCGACGCGTGGATATGCTGTCGGCAAACTTGAAAGCATACGTTTATCACCGCTGGAAGGCAGTAGCAAAATGTTTGGAAATGATCGCACTGCCAGCGGACGGGTGCAGGAAATGCTGTTCAGCGGCAGCGGCGGGACATTTCTTTTTACAGGACAGCAGGTGCAGGAAATATTAGGGCTCAACAGTACTTTTTTTGAAGTGGAAGTCAACCGTCCTGTACCAAATTCTATTGAGATTCCTATTGAAAATCCTTATGGAATAGAAATCGGCAGGAAGGAAGTCCCGATAAAAGTCAGCGAACGTAGTATTAGTTTTAAAGATATTTTAAAGGATCTGCATTTTGTCAGCGGTGAAAAAGGTGAGATGGTAACTTTTAAAGGCCGTGGGCAGGGGTCCGGACTGGGACTTTCCCAGTGGGGAGCACGTGGGATGGCAAATAGTGCGCCGCCACGCAGCAGGGACTATTATAAAGAAATTTTAACTCATTATTATACAGATACCAGGGTTGAAAAAATTTACTGAAACCGGAGATTAAGATGCAGGTAAAAGATTTTACTTATGAATTGCCGCAGGAATTGATTGCGCAGTATCCGTTGGAACCGCGCGATCACTCAAGATTGCTTGTTGTAGATAAAAATACGGGAACAATAGAACACAGACATTTTTATGATTTATGTGAATATTTGCGGCATGATGATTTACTGGTTTTTAATGATACACGTGTTATTCCGGCACGTCTGCATGGCGTGAAGGATACTGGTGCAAGAGTTGAGGTATTTTTGCTGACACGTTTAAACAGTACGGATTGGGAAGTTTTGGTTAAACCTGGTCGCAAACTGCGCGTTGGGGCAAAAATAAAATTTAGTGATGATTTGTCCTGTGATATTATTGCTGATACGGATTTTGGCGGAAGAATAGCACGTTTTTATTATAATGGCGTATTCGAAGAGATTTTGGATCGTTTGGGTGAAACGCCGCTGCCTCCGTATATTACGGCACCACTGGAAGATAAGGAACGTTATCAAACAGTCTATTCAAGAGAGAATGGCAGTGCTGCAGCACCAACTGCCGGATTGCATTTTACCAAAGAACTTTTGCAAAAGATTAGGGATATTGGCTGCGAAGAGGTTTTTGTAACACTGCATGTTGGTCTTGGGACTTTTCGCCCTGTCAGTGTTGATGACATCAAAGATCATGTGATGCACAGAGAGTTTTACTCTGTTTCACCTGAAGCGGCTGAAGCTATTAATAAGGCTAAAGCTGAAGGTCGGCGTATCGTTGCTGTAGGAACTACTGCGGTACGTACTTTAGAAGCTGCGGGTGAAAGTGGTGTGATTAAAGCTGGCGGGAACTGGACAAATATCTTTATTTATCCTGGATATCGCTTTCGACTGGTAAATTCATTGATAACTAATTTTCATTTGCCGCAGAGCACGCTTTTGATGTTGGTATCAGCCCTGTCAACACGTGAGATTATGCTGTCGACTTATGCTGAAGCTGTATGCGAACATTATCGTTTCTTTTCTTTTGGTGACGCTATGTTTATTACTGATTTGAATAAATAATTTTTAGG
>ULSR01015329.1_pt1 | contig 11584 bp, 7 predicted proteins | sample 1956861 | NCBI WGS metagenome assembly ULSR01 (sample SAMEA4835713, study PRJEB28245) | human gut metagenome | biome: gut microbiome; material: fecal sample | place: Denmark | collected 2008 | reverse complement strand
CCTCCACCGTTCCGACGGGACAGAGATAGCCGCAGAACAGCTTGCCGAGAAGCACGACTGCCGCCGCGAGGACAACACCCATCGCGATCTGCATGCTTGTCATCGAGCAAGGCAATGAACCGTTGGCGAAATAGGTTCCCAATGCCTCCAGGCCGCCGAAAGGGCAGTATTTTTCCGGATCCGGAGCATTCATGTCAGTGAACACGAGCGAAGCGAGTCCGCTCAAGAAGAAAACCAGCAGCGCCAGCACTCCCCACTGGAGAAGGTACTTCGGCCAATTGGACTTGAAGGTAGATTTCTTAGCCATATCAATGTGTCATTTATCGTCACGGACATAGTACCTTTCGGCACTAATCTCAAATTTTGCGAATATACAATTAAAATCCTTCAAAACACACATTCCCGAAGCTAAATAATCATTAACGCTTACTAAATTCTGGCAAATCAACAGAAAGAGCACAAAACCGGACAATCGGGTGCGATCCCTCATCATATATTCGGGAATAATTTGGAATATCGACTTAATTTCCTACATTTGCCCGCTACATTTAATAACACTATTTTTAGATAGCTTATGTTCAAGATTCTTGAAAGAGTGATGCTGACTCCAAACATCTGCAAGATGGTGGTGTCGGCTCCAAGGATTGCCGAGGCCGCCAAACCTGGGCAGTTCCTGATTGTCCGCTCCGACGAAAAGGGCGAACGCATACCACTTACCATCAGTGACTACGACAGGGAGAACGGCACGGTAACCATCGTCACCCAGCTCATAGGAGCGTCATCGGCCGCGATCATCTCCAAGGCCGAAGGCGAGTTCTTCAGCGATGTCGTGGGACCTCTGGGCAACCCTTCCGCCTTCGTTGACAAGACGGATGAGGAGCTGAAAGGCCAAAGGTACATATTCATCGCCGGCGGTGTCGGCACCGCTCCGGTCTACCCTCAGGCTAAATGGCTGCACGAGAGAGGCATAGCGGTCGATGTCATCATCGGAGCGAAGACCAAGGATCTTCTTATCTACAAGGAAGAGCTGGCCTCCGCCTGTGACAACCTCTACCTTTGCACTGACGACGGTTCGGAAGGATTCCACGGAATGGTCACCGGCCTGCTTGAGAAACTGGTCAATGAGGGTAAGGAATATACCCAGGCAGTGTCAATCGGCCCTATGATCATGATGAAGTTCTGCACCCTGACCTGCAAGAAACTCGGCATCCCTGAGGACGTTAGCCTGAACATGCTGATGGTGGACGGCACGGGGATGTGCGGTGCATGCCGCGTGACCGTGGCCGGAAAAGTGAAGTTCGCATGCGTGGACGGTCCTGAGTTCAACGGCTACGACGTTGATTTCGACGAGGCCATGAGGCGTCTCGGACAGTACAGGCCCGAGGAGACGGAGGTTAAATCTAAAATGGGAATATAATGGCACAGAGAATACCAAGAGTACCGGTACGCGAGCAGGATCCGAAGGTACGCGCGCATAATTTCGAAGAGGTCTGCTACGGCTACAACCTTGAGGAAGCCACGACAGAGGCCTCACGCTGTCTCCATTGCAAGAATCCCCGCTGTGTGCAGGCCTGCCCTGTCAGCGTGAAGATTCCTGAATTCATCGCCAAGGTGGCCGCAGGTGACATCGCCGGAGCCGCCGCCATCATCGCCGAGGACTCCTCCCTTCCAGCCGTCTGCGGACGTGTCTGCCCGCAGGAGAGTCAGTGCGAGGGCAGCTGCATCCTCGGTGTCAAGGGTGAGCCGGTGGCCATCGGAAAGCTGGAAAGGTTTGTGGCGGACTACTCTGCCACGACCGGCGCCAATCCTGTCGAGGCGCCAGCCGCTCCGACCCCTGGCCGCGCGAAGGTTGCCATCATCGGTTCCGGCCCTGCAGGCCTGGCCTGCGCCTCCGACCTCGCCAAGAAAGGCTACGATGTCACGATCTTCGAAGCCCTCCACAAGGCCGGCGGTGTGTTGGAATATGGCATCCCTGAGTTCAGGCTTCCTAAGGACACCGTCCTCAAGCGCGAGATCGACGCTGTCAAGGCGCTCGGAGTCAAAATAGAGACCGATGTGATTGTCGGAAGGACGGTCACCATCGACCAGCTGATGGACAAGGAAGGCTTCAAGGCCGTGTTTGTCGGCACGGGAGCCGGTCTGCCGAAATTCATGGGCATTCCGGGCGAGAATCTCAACGGGGTTTTCTCCGCCAATGAGTTCCTGACGAGAAACAACCTTATGAAGGCTTTCCGCGAGGACTATCTCACCCCGATCCACGCTGGCAGAAAATGCTGCGTTGTCGGCGGAGGTAACGTGGCTATGGATGCCGCAAGGACAGCCTTGAGGTTAGGCGCCGACACGACGATTGTCTATCGTCGTACCGAGAACGAGCTTCCTGCAAGAAAGGAGGAGGTTCATCACGCCAAGGAAGAGGGCATTGACTTCCAGATGCTTACCAACCCGGTTGAGATTCTCGGTGACGAGAAGGGCTGGGTAAGGGCGATCAAGTGCATCAGGATGGAGCTCGGTGAGCCTGACGCAAGCGGCCGCCGCTCCCCTGTCCCGATTCCGGGATCCGAGTTCGAGATCCCGACCGAGACCGTGATCATGGCTCTTGGAACTGCTCCGAATCCGTTGATCGTCAACACGACGAAGGGACTTCAGGCCACACGTCGCGGCGGACTCGAGGCTGATGCCGAAGGCCGCACGACCAGAGAGGGCATATTCGCCGGCGGTGATGCCGTCACCGGTGCCGCGACAGTGATCCTCGCGATGGGTGCGGGGCGCAAGGCAGCGGCGGCGATTGATGAATATCTCAGTTCCAAGTAACTGAGATATACTTCACCCCCAGTCACTCCGTGACAGCCCCGGAGGGGCACGGGGAAAGGATTCCCCGAATCCCCTTCGGTCGCTACGCGCTTCGCGCACGATTCATCCAACCCCCAGTCCCTACGGGACAGCCCCGGTGGGGCACGGGGAAAGGATTCCCCGAATCCCCTTCGGTCGCTACGCGCTTCGCGCACGATTCATCCAACCCCCAGTCCCTACGGGACAGCCCCGGTGGGGCACGGGGAAAGGATTCCCCGAATCCCCTTCGGTCGCTACGCGCTTCGCGCACGATTCATCCAACCCCCAGTCCCTACGGGACAGCCCCGGTGGGGCACGGGGAAAGGATTCCCCGAATCCCCTTCGGTCGCTATGCTCCAATTACCTATATTCTTAAGTAATCATATTTTTAGGAATTAGAATAGGGACCAACTGCAATAATCCCCTTCGGGTGATCCTCCCCGCTAAAGCGGGTTCCCTCCCTCTTCGGGAGCCAAAGTCACCCAAAGGGGATTATTACCAGTTAAACTTACATATTCATTAATTATCCGCAGCCAATATATTGACGGCCACCATCTCACAATTTCACATATTCAGAAATAATTGCTAAATTCGCACTTGGATTGTCTGAAAGACTTTATGTTGAGGAAATTGTCCATAGTGCCGATCTTTCTGGCGATGATGATGATGACGCTGGCGACTGTGCTGCCGCATCATCACCATCAGACAATGATCTGCATTGTGGAGGAAGTCTGCGGGATGGACGGGTGCTGCGATGACGAGCACACGCACCATTCGGACACCAACCACAACCAGGACGAAAGCCACTGCGTGGCGCACAAGCAGTACTGCCCGTCGGAAAGGCTGCACATTGACAATCAAGATTTTGGCATAGACACCGGCGACATATTCCCGATCCTTGCCATTCTCTCCAACCTACTGACCATCACATCCGAAAGCACCGCTAATGAATATGCTTCCGGGGATCTCATACCATCTATCGCACCGCCATTGGTCTCTTCAATGGCTCCCAACGCCCCGCCCGTCGCTGCGTAACATTCAGTCCACCATCTTAGTTCCGCATCAAGTGCGATAAGCGCAAATTACTGAATGTTAACCGGTTGCAAATCCCTGCCCGGCTAAATCGGAGGGCAGGACTTACGAATATACTGATTATCAACACAGTACGGGAAACAGCCATTTTTACGGAATGACCATCCGTGCGATGTGATAAGCGTCAAACGGAGGCAATAATGCTAATTAACAGGTCGGGACGCGTACAATGAATAGAGAGAGGCGGAATCAGCCTATTCAATAATTTTAGGATATTTATAACTCAAATATTCACTTAAAAACATATATTCACTTAAAATGAAGAAAACGATAATAACGTTGATGGCATTCTGCGCTATTTTGGCAGGGTGCGGTAACCATTCAAATCACGGGGATCACAATCACGATCACGAGGCTGAGGCTCACGAGGAGCACGAGCACGGGCATAACCATAGTGGCGAGGCCTGCAAGGGGCATAACCACGAACACGAACACAGCCACGGTGAGGCTGACGGGCACGAGGACGGTCACGGGCACGATGGCGAGATCGAGGTGAGCCTTGAGCGCCAGAAAACATTCGGAATCACGACCGACACTGTAGCCGTGGGTGATTTCAATGAGGTGATCCACACAAGCGGACAGATTCTATCCGCTATGGGAGACGAGATGACCGTAGTGGCGAAAAGTTCCGGAGTCGTCAGCTTCGGGAAACTGGCAGAGGGCTCGGCCGTAGGTAAAGGCTCGCTGATCGCGACAATCTCATCCAAGGAACTCGGTGGTGGAGACCAGCTGGCAAAGGCCAAAGCTGTTTACGAGGCTACGAGGAAGGAATATGAACGAGATCTTCAACTGTGCAAGGACAATATCGTCAGCGAAAGCCATTTGGATCAAAGCAAACTGGCATACGAACAGGCCAAGGCAGAGTACGATGCGCTGGCTTCCGGCACATCCAAGGATGGTAACGTCAGCGTCACTTCCCCGCTTGGCGGATTCATCAAGAAACTCAACGTCAACCAGGGTGACTATGTCGAGACCGGAACCCCGATCGCGGTTGTCAGCCAGAACAGAAGGTTGAGGCTCCGCGCCGATGTCTCCGAGAAATACTACGGACTCATCAGCGGAATCAAGGACGCCAACTTCTCAACATCCTACAGCGACGAGACCTACAATATGAAGGCTTTGAACGGCCGGTTGGTCGGCTACGGAAAGGCCTCTGACGGAGACTATTATATTCCTGTGACATTCGAGTTCGACAACAAGGGAGACCTTATTGCGGGATCCTATGTGAATGTCTATCTGAAATCATCCTCGTCCTCAAGGGCCATAAGCGTTCCGGTCGGAGCGGTGGTCGAGGATCAGGGAGTTTACTACGTTTTCGTGCAGAATGACGAGACCGGCTTCCTCAAACGCGAGGTCAAACTCGGACAGTCTGACGGGCAGAGAGTCCTGATAAAGAGCGGATTGAACGAAGGCGATGTTGTTGTGGCTACAGGTGCCATCCAGGTGAAACTCGCTTCCGTAACAGCCGTTCCGGCAGGTCACACACACAGTCATTAGGCCTATGGAACAGCTCAAACACGAAAACGGACTGTTGAACGGAATCATCCGGTTCTCACTCAACAACCGAATGGTGATCCTTGTGATCGCCGCACTCTGCCTCGTAGCGGGGATATATTCAACAATGCACACTGAAGTCGATGTGTTCCCGGATCTGAACGCGCCGACTGTGGTCGTGATGACGGAAGCAGAAGGGATGGCTCCGGAAGAGGTCGAAAGACTCGTCACTTTCCCTATCGAGACCGCCGTCAACGGTGCGACAAACGTGCGCCGCGTACGCTCGTCATCCGCAACCGGATTCTCTATCGTCAACATCGAATTCGACTGGGGAACAGACATTTACAAAGCCCGCCAGATCGTCTCCGAGAAAATAGCGATGGTCGGTGCTGACCTTCCAGAGAATGTCGGCAACCCGACTCTCGGACCTCAGGCCTCAATCCTCGGCGAGCTGATGATCATCGGCCTGACCGCCGACACGACCTCTATGCAGGACCTTCGCACGATCGCCGACTGGACGATCAGGCCAAGACTCCTCTCGACCGGCGGCGTTGCCCAAGTCGCGGTGATGGGCGGAGACATCAAGGAATATCAGATCCTGATGGACCCAGGCAAGATGCGCCGTCACGGAGTCTCGATGGACGAGGTCATCTACGCCGTCAAAGGAATGAACCAGAATGCCTCCGGCGGCACTCTCTATGAATATGGCAATGAATATATCGTCCGTGGCCTCCTGTCCACCAACGACATAGACGAAATGAAAAAGGCTGTGGTGAAGACCTCGGAAAACGGTTTGCCGATCACATTGGACGCAATCGCTGACGTGCGTATCGGCCCCAAGACACCGGTTCTCGGCGTGGCCTCCAACGACGGCAAGCCTGCCGTGCTGCTGACCGTGACCAAACAGCCGAACACCAACACTTTGGCTCTCACCGGAAGGCTTGACAACGCACTTGACGAGCTCAAGGCGAACCTCCCGGCTGACGTTAAGATCAACTCACAGATTTTCCGCCAGTCCAGGTTCATCGACAGTTCGATCGACAACGTGAAGAAGTCCTTGATCGAGGGTGCGATATTCGTGATAATCGTGCTGTTCATATTCCTGATGAACTGGCGCACCACCATCATCTCCCTCATCTCAATCCCGCTTTCCATCGTCTTCTCTTTGCTGGCGATCCGTTGGATGGGACTGACGATCAACACGATGAGCCTCGGCGGAATCGCCATCGCCATAGGTTCGCTTGTGGACGACTCGATTGTGGACGTGGAGAATGTGTTCAAGCGATTGCGGCAGAACCGAGAAAAACCTGAAAATGAGCGGGAGAGCGTAATCAAAGTTGTTTACGAGGCCTCGAAAGAGGTCCGTATGCCGATGCTTAACTCAACGCTCATCATCATCGCGAGCTTCCTGCCTCTCTTCTTCCTCTCCGGAATGGAAGGAAGGATGCTCAAGCCGCTGGGAATCACGTTCATCATCTCCCTGATGGCATCCACGCTTGTGGCACTGACTGTCACACCTGTCCTTAGCTCATTCCTTCTCGGCTCACAGAACAGCGACAAGACCGGCAAGGAACCGACTCTGGTACGCTGGCTCAAGAAGTACTATGAAAAGGCCCTCAACTGGTCTGTAGGACACAAAAAGAGTTTACTCTTCGGCGTCGGAGCGCTGCTTGCGGCTGCTGTGGTGATGTTCTTCACCCTCGGCGGAAGCTTCCTCCCGGCCTTCAACGAAGGCTCGTTCACAATCTCCATCAGCACTGTTCCTGGAATATCCTTGGAGGAGTCTGACCGTATGGGCCGCACGGCGGAGGAGCTCCTGCTCAGCATCCCGGAGATCAAGACCGTGGGTCGTAAGACAGGCCGGGCGGAACTCGATGAACACGCATTCGGAGTGAACAGCTCTGAGTTTGAATGCCCGTTCGAGCTTGGTAAGAAAACCAGAAAGCAGTTGACCGAAGAGGTACGTCAGAAATTAGCCGTGCTTCCTGGAGTGAACATTGAGATCGGAGGTCCTATCTCTCACAGAATCGATGCGATGCTCTCCGGAACAAAGGCCAACATCGCCATAAAGTTGTTCGGCTCGGATCTCAACAAGATGTACGAGATCGGCCAGAAGATCAAGACATCAATCTCTGGTGTGGAAGGCATCGCTGACATCAATGTGGAGCAGCAGGTCGAAAGGCCGGAGCTGAACATCACCCCGAAACGCGAGATGCTCGCCCGTTACGGAATATCACTGCCGGAGTTCGCCGAAGTAGTGAGGGTGATGATGGAAGGCGAAGTCGTTTCGACAGTCTATGAGGGCAACCGCTCGTTCGACCTCACGTTGAAAGTCAATGATGATGCACGCTCAAGCATCGAGAGGATTTCCGATCTGACCATAGACACCGGTGACGGCAAGAAGGTTCCACTGTCCTATGTGGCCGACATCAAGTCATCAGCCGGACCGAACACTATCAACCGCGAGAACGTCAGCCGTAAGCTGGTCGTTTCCTGCAACGCCACCGGTGGAGAACTCGCCAAGGCCGTCGGAGCCATCCGAGAGAAGATAGCCGAGAACATCGAACTCCCTGAAGGTTACCACATTGAATACGGTGGACAGTTCGAGAGCGAGGAAAGGGCATCCAAGACCATAGCCCTCGTGAGCATATTCAGTATATTCATCATCTTTATGCTTCTGTACGGCGAGTTCAAGAACATCTCGCAGTCGCTCGTCGTGCTGCTGAATCTGCCGCTGGCGCTCATCGGAGGCGTGTTCGCCATATTCTTCACCGACGGAATCCTGAGCATTCCGGCCATCATCGGATTCATCTCGCTGTTCGGCATCGCGACCCGCAACGGTATGCTCCTGATCGACCGCTACAACGTGCTCGCATCGGAGGGGCATTCGCGCGAGGAGGCTGTGATGATCGGCTCGCTGGACAGGCTGAACCCGATTCTTATGACCGCCATCACTTCCGCGCTGGCACTGCTTCCGCTCGCGCTTGGCGGCGACCTGCCCGGCAATGAGATCCAGTCCCCTATGGCTAAGGTGATCCTCGGCGGACTATTCTCCTCCACCCTGCTGAACGGGTTCGTCGTGCCGGTGATCTATCTCATCAACTCCAAGTCCAAGAAACATGGCTGATGAAAAATCATCGTCACACACTCAATTGGTCGCTGAACCCGTCGAGGCGAGCCAACCAAAACAACAAGAATTATAGTAATATTTTAATATGAAACACCGTAATATTAACAAGTTATTATTAACTATTTATATCTGTGCAGGAAGCGCCTTTGCGGTCTACGCACAGACCTCCACAGAAGCCGTCCTCCGGCAAATAGAGACAAACAATCCGCAGCTGAAAGCCGCAGCCGCTGAAGTGGAAGCCGAGAAACTGGCCAACCGTGCAGACGCATTGCTGGAGAACCCGGAGTTCGAGTTCAACTACCTGTGGGGAGCCGACGGCATCGGCAACAGACGTGACTTCCGCGTTACCCAAGCGTTCGATGCAGCCACTCTGACCGGTATGAAATCCAGACAAGTAGCCGGACAGAACGAACTTGCCACACTGCAATACAAAGCCGAGAGGCTTAACGTGCTACTCGAAGCCAAGCAAGCCTGCATCGATCTCATCTACTACAACGCCCTTAAAGCCGAACTGGACACTCATCTGGCACAGGCACAGACTCTCGTGTCGTCTTTTGAGAAAAGGCTGGAAGCCGGTGGAGCCAATGTCCTCGACCTCAACAAGGCCAAGGTGCATCTGACAAGCGTACGTGGCCAGATCTCACAAGTAGAAGTTGAGCGTCAGACCCTGCTGGCGAAACTGAAGAGCCTCAACGGTGGGAACGACATCGCTCTTGAAGATTCCGCCTACGGCCTTTCAGACAACTTGCCATCCGATTTCGATTCGTGGTACGAGTCGGCGTCGCAGAAAAATCCAGTCCTGCAATATGTCCGTCAGGAGGTTACTGTAGGCAAAAAACAGTTGTCCATCGACAAGACTGCCTGGGTACCTGAACTGACCGTCGGCTATATGAGCGAGCTCACGACATCAGACAAGTTTCGAGGCGTGACAGTGGGTGTGAATATTCCTCTGTGGAGCAACGCCAACAAAGTGAAGCAGTCCCGCGCGAAGATCGCCGCCGCAGAATCCCGCAAGGCTGCCACAGAGCAGCAGTTCTATTTCGACCTTCTGGTCCAGTACACCCGCGCCGCCAGCCTCAAGGAGAACTCCGAACTGATGCGCGCCTCCCTAAGCGAGACCGACAGCCGTGACTACCTGCTGACAGCCCAGTCCCGAGGCGAGATCTCGATGATTGAATATCTCGTCGAGACCGACCAGTACTATGAAGCCCTGGAGCAGACCCTCGCCGCCGAGCGTGACTATCACCAAGCCCTCGCCCAGCTGAACGCTGTGGAGTTATAGATCCAATCGAGCAGTAATCCCTGCATGGCATCTAACCGATTAATAATGAATATTAAGAGACATCTCGTGGTTCAGTTTCTTGAACCACGAGATATTTCTTTTCTCTGACAATCAAGATGTTATCTGCCACGAGCGTTCAGGGCACACTCAGCCTCCACTTCAACACTCACTTCAACTTCAACCCTTGACTCTCAACTGTATCACTAATTCAGCCTCAATCGTCCTCCGGATCATCACCTCAAGCCCGCTCTACTTTCAGGGAAGCGAAGTAGTAAAAAGCAGCCGTGGCACTCCACTAATTGAATATTAAGCAAAAGGGCTATTTCGTGGTGTAAGAAACCATACCACGAAATAGTTCTATCAATTGGAAATCAACACATTATCTGCCAACCTCACCCATCCAGTTCTCACGTGCAGCTAGTGCAACGGCCAGTGCCCAAGCCCGGGCATTACAAAAATATCCTGTGCACCACAAAAATATTTTGGAGTCAGTGCAGAATTGTCTATATTGTAAATGATTAAAGGTTGATTTGTTAGAAATGTTCTTTGTGAGGAAAACTCTTCTAAGAAAACAATCTAAACAGATTCCAACAAGCGGCGAATCAAATTTAAACACTTACTTTAAACTAATAACTATGGTAGGGTCGAGGTGCGGGAGCCATCAGGGAAACACTGTGGCACACATATTCCAAAGGGCACGGAATGGATTCGTTGTGTTCTACAACGTCAAAGATTCACTGTTTTTCATCACATCATTTTGTATTATCGCCCGACGGCATGGTGTCAAGGTGTTGGCACTATGCCTGATGTACAATCATGTTCACATTCTGCTGGACACAGATGACAAAGAATCTATAAGACTGTTCATCAAGGAACTGATGTCGTACTTCTGCAAATCATACAACCGCAGGTATGGGCTTTCCGGTGAGTTGTTCGGCAAGTACGGAATGTCGCTGAAGAAAGGAGACAAAGCCATTAGGACAGCTTTGGCTTACGTCAACAACAACCCGGTCGAAGATCACATCTGCGGAAAAGCCGAGGAGTGGCGATGGAACTTTCTGGCATATTCGGACTCTGACCACCCATATTCAGAGAAGGTCAATTTAGGCATTGCATCAAGAAGGCTGAGGAGAGCGGTGGCCAAAGTGAAGTACCTGCATGCGACCGAAAGACCTTTGACATACGAAGTGCTTGACAACCTCTTCGACTCGCTTGCCATAAAAGAAAAACAACAACTGGTGGACCTGATAATCAATGAATATGCAATCGTTGATTTCCGCCAGGCCATCAGTTTTTATGGCGATTACGACAAGATGCTTATAGCATTCGCCAGCAACACTGGAAGTGAATACGAGATCAGCGAGCCTTTTGACCCGCATTCCGGTCAGGCATACCGGAAAATGGCGGACTATCTGGCCAGGGACAACAGGTTCAAATCAATCGGCGAGGTGATCAATCTCCCATTAGGAAAGTTAGTGGAATATTTAGACGAACTTGTCAGCCAATGTGGTGTCAGGCAATGCCACGCGATGAAGTTCCTGCACATTATCCAGAATCGCCTTGGCACCTAAATACTTGATAATGTGCAAAATAAGTTTTCTCGTGGTTATCATTTAGGAACCACGAGAAAGCCTTTTTAATTAATAATCAATACATTATCTGCCAAGCCCTCCGAAAAAGCTCGTTTGGACTGTGATGTCTCAGCTTGAAATAATAATCCAAATCTGCGATCTTGGCTAGATGAAAGGCTGTGCGCT
>ULSR01027094.1_pt1 | contig 11671 bp, 11 predicted proteins | sample 1956861 | NCBI WGS metagenome assembly ULSR01 (sample SAMEA4835713, study PRJEB28245) | human gut metagenome | biome: gut microbiome; material: fecal sample | place: Denmark | collected 2008 | reverse complement strand
CTGTCGGGGATGGCGCGCCGCCGTGCGGTGTTGCTCCGGGCTGCTCAGCCCGCCGCGTAGTTGTCTATTACAATTATGAGCTGCATGAGTAGAGCAGAGTAAATTATGTCTCGGGCGAATGGCCCGCAAGAGCTCAGCGGTAATCCTTGAGCATCTCCTGGAGACGCTTGCGGGCAAAGAAGATGCGGCTCTTGACGGTGCCGAGTGGGAGGTTCATCTTCTCGGCGATTTCATTGTATTTGTAACCGGCCACATGCATGGTGAACGGCACACGGTACTCGTCGGAGAAGGAATTGATGGCCGCGGAGATTTCACCGGCTGCCACAGTCCCCTCGGGGGTGTCAAGCCCTGATTCCTGGGGAAGGTTGAGGTGGTAGAGATCTTCGGTCTGGTCGATGATGGTGGCCGAACGGACTACCTTGCGGTAGTTGTTGATGAAGATGTTGCGCATGATGGTGAACACCCATCCTTTGAAGTTGACATTCTCGACATACTTGTCTTCGTTGTCAAGAGCCTTGAGGGTTGTGTCCTGAAGAAGGTCATACGCATCGTCGCGGTTTGAGGTAAGCAGGTAAGCGAAGTTCAGAAGATTGCTCTGAATATCTAAAAGCTTGGTTTGGAAATTCTGACTCATAATTGTAATAGTTGAAGTTTATGTTCGGGTTTGTTTTGTAACAACTTTGTGACTACAACGCAAAGGTAGTGACATTTTTTGAATTTCCAAATTTTTCAGGTGATTTTTTCATAATTTTTCAAAAATATTTTTATTTCACCATAATAAACTGATTCACAGTAATTTAAACATAACATACAATTTTACATTATTGTTACATTATACTTTCTTTGCGTGTAACACCATTTTTATCACCCCACACATTGCTGTCTGTCAAACATTTAGCCTCACATTACCCTTTTTATCTGCAATCCATTGTTTACATCAATTCAATTTTTCAAGCCCGTATTTATATATTTTAAGTTTTATAAAGGAGATTGCAATATGTTTTTAAGCATGCATATCCGGCGTTTGTGTTACAAAATCGTTTCTCTCATGTGAGAAGAAAAAAATCCGGAATCTGGCTTGAACAAATTCCGGACAGAGATGACAGACACAGGTTTTCGGGCTCAGAACTCAGAGAAAAGAGTGGGCTTGATGACAATTCCAACCCTTACGTGTGAGGAATAGGTCTTGTAGGCAAGCAACCCTTCGCCATAACCATTGTAAAACTGCATGAACAGATATTGGTTTGACTGGGTGGACCATCGCCACGCGGCCTCGATACATGTGTTATAGTTGAACCATCCTTTGGCACGTCGTGTCAGGGTGACTCCCAGCGACAGTTTGCGGTTAGATGACTGGAACTGCCACCCTACCTGGTATATGCCGCAATATTTAAGGATGTCACGGTTGTTGACCCCGTCGATGATCGGAATCCAGAACTTGCCGGACACAACGAAGTTTGGATCCACCATTATGCTGCCGCTGAAGCTCACCTTGTTCCATGACCGGCTTTCCTCCCCGTCTCGGCCATTACTCTCATGCTCCAGGATAAGGCTGACCTTACCGATGAATCGGTCTTTGACAAACAAGGGCTTTGTGAGGCCGATTCCCGGATTGAAATTGAGGTCGGTCATCGGCATCGAGTTCTCAAGCACATTCCAGAACACCTTCTGGGTATAGAACAGATAGAGGTATGTCCCCCAAGGCAATGTCGACTTGGTCAGCTTCTGGGCGATGGAAATCTGGAATTTTATGTTTGTGTTGGTCTTGTCGGGCTTTTTGTTGACCGGTGGACCGAAGATGAAATAGTTATCCTTGTAAAGCCCGAAATAATAGTGCTGGTCGGCGAAGGCACGTTTGAGGGAATCGGTGTTGATACGTTGCTCTGATGGCACCTCCACAATCTGGGCTGGCGCCCGACCGGGAACCACCCAGCAGGCAATCACAACAACCAACAGCAGGACCGCCACACGCAGTCTTGTAGAATTCTCTCTCATATATTAAATAGGTGAATCGTAATATAAACGTCCGGCGCTCCTGCCAGGTTCTGATTCAGGTTGCAAAATTAGTTATTTTAGACGGTCATGACAAGCACACCAATTGGCCATATCTTCCAGAATATTGTTCTCCATCACCACACTTGTGGCCGTCACGTCTACACAATGGCGCACGCAACATTTTTTTAACCCAAAATATGTTGTTAAACACTGCGGAAAGTTATGCGATATTAAAATTTTGCAGTAATTTTACCGTCCATTTCAAGACCAACTATGAATATAGCCTTGGAATCCCTGAAAATTCATAATCTGACAATCTTAAATTTAACAAATCACAATCGTATGAAGAAACTTTTACTCTCTGCTCTTTGCCTCGCAGGAGTGGCTTCAATGGCTTCCGCTACAGACACCACCCTCGATGTCAATGATGCCACAAACTTTGTAGGCACCCTTAATGAGGAGAAGCCCGCGGAAGGCTCATCCAACGGCCAGGCCAAGAACTACTCTCCCATCGAATCCCTCGAAATCGACGGCTTCAAGTTTACGTTCACCAAAGGCGGACATAAATCCAATCCTGCATATTACTGGTCGATGTCCACTTCTGAAAACCAGCAGCAGACAATCCGCCTCTACGGTCAGGCAGGGACAGACGGAAACTCCATGACCATCACCGCCCCCGCCGGAACAACTTTCGGCTCAATCGACTTCACCGGCTCAAACGGAAAAGCAAACGCTGTGGTGAAAGCATCAGTCGGTACTGCTACCATGTCTTCCCCATCTGCAATTACCTGGACCAACTCCGAGGCTGTAAGCTCCGTCACCCTGACTTTCCAGAACAACTTCCGCATCACCAAGATGGTAGTCAAGAGCGAAGGCGGCGAAGTTAATCCTCCTGTTGAACCCACTACCGTTACTTTCACCAAGGCTACCACCGTCGAGACCGGAACTTATGTGTTCGCTGTAAATGAGGAAGGTACCCTCAAGCTCGCCCGTCCTTATATCGGCACCCAGGCTTACGGCCGCATGAACCTCACCGAGGCTACCGTTGAGAGTGACAACATCATTACCGAAGAGGCCAACGCTTTCGAGCTCACCGTTGCCGACGGCAAGGTGACCATCAAGAATGACGGCCGTTTCTATGGCATGGATGACTCCCACTTCACCTCCTTCCAGTTCTACACCGAGGTCAATGACGGCTGCTACTATACCTATGAATTCGTTGACGGCGCTGTTAAACTCTCCAACACCCTCAACCCGACCTGCTTTGTTTGCCAGAGCAAGGGCAACCAGGGCACCTGGTACTCCAATGTGGCTCCCGCGAAAGAACCGGCTGAATTCAATCTCCCGATGCTCTACAAGAAGTCTACTTCCGGTGTTGAAGCTGTCGAGGCTAATGTTGACGCCAACGCCCCCGTGGTTTACTACAACCTTCAGGGCCAGCGCGTAGCCAACCCCGAAAACGGTCTCTACATCCGTGTTCAGGGCAACAAAGTTGAGAAAGTAGCTATCCGCTAAGATATTTTGTAAAGCACTCGTTAAATAATAAACGACAACTTTACTTTGCTCGCAGTGGTGTCGATGGCCATCGACACCACTGTTTTTTATTCCCCCTCCTCCCAATTTCCCCCAATTTCCCCCAATTCCCCCAATTCTCCCAAATTTCCCAATTCTCCCAAATTTCCCAAATTTCCCAAATTTCCCATCTTGTAGGGGCGCGCCGTGGCGCGTCCGCGTCAACTTTCCTGAAGAAAAAATGTCTCACGCAGATTCCGCAGATACGCAGATTTCTCGCAGATAAAATATAGTCTCGCGGATTTATGAGGCTAATTTCGGGAAAAGTCTCGCAGATTACACAGATTACGCAGATTGCCATCCGGCAGGCATCTGTGGAATCAATGTTGAGCTATGGAATCAATGTTGAGCTATGGAATCAATGTTGAGGTGTGGAATCAACTTTAATCTGCGGAATCCAATGAGCGAGGCGAACCCAATCTGTGATATCTGTGGAATCCATGTAATCTGTGAGAGCCTCGGGAGCGCAGCGACCTCAATCCGCGAGGATAACTCCCGGATGGTAATCTGCGTAATCCGCGTAATCTGCGAGACTTTTCCCGAAATTCTCCTCTTTAATCTGCGAGAAATCTGCGTATCTGCGGAATCTGCGTGAGACCCTTTTAAGACAACGATGGTTGGGTTGGCGCGGACGCGCCACGGCGCGTCCCTACAAGATGGGAAAGATTGGGAGAAATGGGAAATTTGGTAGGAGGGGGAATATTATAGGAAGATTGGGAGTTATGGGAGAGAGGGGAAGACTGGCAGAAAGCATGTTATCGGCGCAATCAATCACACAAAAAATCAGCCGCGCCCCGGAGGTGGACACGGCTGACTATATGGGGATGGGATGTTATTTCCGATTACAGGATATTATTTCCGATTATTATCGTTTCCGGTTACGGGGTATTATTCGGGACGGGCGATGCCATCCTTCTGTGCGCGCTCTGTGAGGCGTTTGATGCGTTCTTTGGTTTCGGGGTGGGAGGAGAACATCTTCTGGTAGTAGCTGCTGTTGCTTCCGGAGTTGCCTTCCAGTTCGAGGAATTTCTCGAAGGACATCACCATTCCCCAGGGGTTCTTGCCATTGCTCTTGAGGAACTCATAGCCGTAGTCATCGGCTTCCTTCTCCTGCTTCTGTGAGAACTTCGCACCGACAAGAGCCTGACCCATGTCACCGAGAACCGACTCACTGAGAGCCTGGGCTGTGCCGCCGGTAGAGGCGATACCATCCTTGAGTGCGCCGGTGAGGAGTTCGGTCTTGAAAGCCTTTTTGGAGTGGCGTTTGGCCACATGGCCGATTTCGTGGCCGATGATGCCCAGGAGCTCGTCATCGCTCATGATATCCATCAGCGAGGAGAACACGCGCACACTGCCGTCGGGGCATGCGAAAGCGTTGACATCAATAACATCGTAAACCTTGAAATTCAAAGGAATACCATCGGCTTCGGTCAGACCTGCCGTCAGACGACGCAGACGCTGGGTATAGGGGTCATCCTCGCCGGGGACAGGATTGTGTTTGTCCATCCAGTCGATTGACTCCTTGACATATGCAGCCATCTGTTCGTCTGTGAGGGTAAGAGCCTGCACACCCTTCTTCGCGCCGTCAAGCGCTTTTCCGAGCTTGAATTGTGCCTGGGCCTGCTGAGCGCCGACTATGGCCATCAACGCAAGGGTAATAGAAAGGAAAATCTTTTTCATTGTATTGATAAATGATTGATAGTAAGATACTGTGCAATGGTTTACCATCGGTCATCACCGGGAACCGGAAGATGACGCGGATGTAAAATCATACAAAATTAGTAATTTTGCATCGTAAATACACAACCGTGATGGCAAAAACGAAAGTCAAAAGTGTGGTAAGATGGGTTGCTTTGGGATTTGGAGTGGCCCTTTTGATATTGCTGGCCGGAGGAATCGCTGGAATGATAGGAACCACGATGCTCAACTGGTGGGTTTTCTTCGGAATCATCGTGATAGTCGCAGCCGCCACAGGCACAGTGCTTCACTGTGGCTGGGAGAAACTTACCGGGACAGGGAAGTTCTACATCAATTTCCCCCTGCATATGGTGGTGTTCACTATCGTGGCAGCCGCCGCGTTGCTGATGGGAAACTATTATGGGTCGGATTTTTCCTCATTCCAGGAGGAAAAGGTGATTGTCAATCAAAAAATACGCAAGACGCGTTACCAGACAAAACGTATATCGCGCAGGGTCTACACCCGTGGCGCACCATATTATGTGCATTATGTCGACATAACACTCCCCGACGGCACCCGCAAGGAAATATTTGTCAACAGAAATGTCTATAACAAGGCACATGTCGGAGACACCGCCACGATCCGTATGGGCCGCGGGGCCCTCTCTTTCAGGGTTATCGACCCCAACTCACTGAAACTGCCCTCCACCCGCCACAAATCCCGCTCACGCTGCAAATTCTTCGGCACATCGGGCAGGAAATAAAAAAGGCTCTCTCCGCGCTACCATTCAAACGAGACAGTGGCACCAATCGCGCTCAGGGTCACCGAGTCGTCATAATACCAGTAGTTGTTGTCGGAGGTGATAAGCAGGTAGGACACACCGATGTTGACCGCCTGACGGGGATTGCTGCTGCTGACAGGAATCCTCGCACCGATGGCGGGACGGAAATAGAAATTGGTGTTGTTTGAGAGCCAGCCGTCGTCGGTGCGGATATAACGGTTGCCGACCAGCCAGGTGGCACCGAGCCTGAGGTCTATGAACAACGACGGAGAGGTGGCGCTCTGACCTGTCGGGATATTGAAACGGAAATCTGTGAACACCGGTATCATGACGCCCGTCTTCTTGTTTCCATAACGCGGGGAATCTCCCCAGCCGCTCCATCCCCGGGCATAGTCGTCGTTGCCTGATGGTAGACCTTCATCGACCGACGAGCGCACGATGTCAACACCAAGGCCCGCACCCATATAGAACCAGCTGGTGTACTGGTAGCCCTGCGAGGTGGAAATCTCGACATGGTTGAGCTTGGAGGAACCGATGCCGGCCACACCCATCAGCTCCACCGAACCTTTGTATCTTCCTGACCCTGAGAGAGCCGGGGATATAAGGCTCTGCAACTGGTTGGTGGCCTGCCACAACTGGGCTTTAGCCTCCTGGGCGGAGGTCAGACATATCATCGCGGCTCCCACAACGGGAATCAATCCTTTCAATCGGGTTCTCATAATTCCTAATTCTTTAAAGCGTCTGCAAATATAATAACTTTCAGGCTGTTAAAGTTCATTTTGGTAAAAAGGGACAGATTTACTAATTTTGTGGATAAAAACAATGTAAACTCCCGATTATTAGGAGACAAAAACATACCATATATGGAAAATAAGGAGAAGACCGGCCTCACCCGCAGACTGGCGAGGGTTCCACAGACGGTGATGGACTACCTGAAAAGACCCCAAGTCTGGGGATTTTTCGTGTCGCTGGCTGTTATAGCATTGCTGTCGATAGCTTTCTTCCATCCCGACGCGTCGGAGGGGAACCAGTTGCGTCAGCATGACATGCAGCAGGGCGCGGCCATCGGCCAGGAGGTGAAGGCGTTTCTCGACGAGAATCCGGGAGCTGACGAGCCGAGATGGACCAACTCCCTTTTCTCGGGAATGCCGACATTCCAGATTTCCCCCTCATATCCATCCGACTCCCTTTTCAGCTGGATAACCACCCTCTACGGCGCGGGACTCCCATCTCCCTCCAACCTGTTGTTCATGATGATGACCGGCATGCTGATAATGCTGCTGGCGATGAAGGTCAGATGGTATTACGCCCTGATAGGGGCGGTGGCCTGGGGATTCTCCTCCTACTTCATAATAATAATCGGGGCAGGCCATATATGGAAATTCGTCACGCTGGCTTACATCCCGCCGACCATCGGCGGAGTGGTGATGGCCTACCGTGGCCGCTGGCTTGTCGGAAGCGCACTGGCGGCTCTGTTCGCGATGATGCAGATACAGAGCAACCATGTCCAGATGACATACTATTTCCTCTTCGTCATCCTCGCTGTCATCGCATGCTACGCGATTGACGCCGTGCGCCGCAAGAAATATTCCCGCTTCGCCAAGGCGACAGGGGCGCTGGCCGTGGCGGCAGTCCTGGCCGTGGCAGCCAATCTGCCGAGCCTCTACAATACCTGGAAATACTCTAAGGAGTCGATGCGCGGAGGCCATACCGAGCTTACCGTGGCCGGAGGTGAGGAGCAGAAGACCGCAGGTCTCGACCGCGACTACATCACCCAGTACAGCTACGGACGCTCGGAATCATTCTCGCTACTTATCCCCAACATCAAGGGTGGCGCGTCGGCACGTCCCGAGATGGGCCGTATGGTGCCCACCTCTGTGATGGAGGTTGACGGGGCCGAGGAGAAGGCTTCGCGGCTCAACCAGGCCGAAATGCAATATGTCAGCGACTATGTGGGGCAGTATTTCGGCGAACCGGAGGGTACCAACGGGCCGGTATATGTCGGGGCGGTGATATTCGTGCTGTTCCTCCTGGGATGCGTGATAGTGCGCGGCCCCTTGAAATGGGCGTTGCTGACGATGACCCTACTGTCGGTATTCCTCGCCCTGGGACGCAACATGCAATGGCTGACAGACCTGTTCATCGACTATGTGCCGATGTATAGCAAGTTCCGCACCGTCGAGTCGATACTCGTGATTGCCGAGTTCACCATGCCGGTGCTGGCCATCCTCGCCCTCCAGAAACTTTTGACCACACCCAAGGCGTTCGACCGCTATTTCCGTCCTATCTGCATATGCTTCGGCGTGACTGCCCTGCTCTGTCTCGCCGGATGGCTCTTCCCATCTATCTACGGCCCCGCGATATCCGAGAGCGACATACAGATTTCAGACATGATAGGCCAGCAGCTCCGCATGGCCGGTTATCCTCCCGAAGCCACGTCGGTGTTCTCCATCAACAACCCGGCGATAGCCTCTTTCGTCGCCGAGGTACGTTACGGGATGGTTGCTGCCGACTCCCTCCGTTCACTCCTGTTCGTGGTGCTTACCTTCGGAATCCTCTGGCTCTGTCTCAAGGAGAAATGCAAGGCATGGCAGGGGGCGGTGCTGATTGGCTTGCTCGTGGCTGCCGACCTCTATTCGGTTGACAAGCGTTACCTCAACCACGACAGTTTCTGTACCCCCGAACTGTCGGCCACAGACCCCTTCCCCCTCAACGACAACGACCGCCAGATACTGGCCGACACGGCTATAAACTACCGTGTGATGGATATACCCCGCTTCTATGCCGCCGAACCGTCATTCCATCATAAGATGATTGGTGGCTACCACGCCGCGAAGCTCACCCGTTATCAAGATCTCATCGACCGCCATCTCAGCGCGTTCACCCGTGGCGGAGAGGTCAGCCAGGCAGATTTCAATGTACTGAACATGCTCAACGCCAAATATTTCATCACGGCCGACAATTCTCTGATGGTGAATCCCGACGCGCTGGGCAATGCCTGGTTTGTCGATACTGTGGAGATTGTCGACGGTGCGGATGCCGAGATGGATGCCCTTGACCACATAGATCCCGCTGTCACCGCTGTCGCAGACCGACGCTTCTCATCCGTGATTGAAAAGGCTGTCGCCCCGACTGCTCCCGGCGACACCATCTTCGAGACCTCATACACCCCCTCATCCCTCACCTACTCCGCCACCACGGCCAACGGAGGTCTGGCGGTCTTCTCCGAGGTTTATTTCCCCTGGGGATGGGAGGCCACCATTGACGGGAAGCCGACTGAAATTGCCCGTGTCAACTATCTGCTGAGGGCTATCGCCATCCCTGCCGGCCACCACAAGATAGAGATGCGTTTCGACCCGACATCTGTGTCAACCACAGTCGGGATCGCCCGTGCTTCGGTGATAATCATCTACGCGCTGCTTGCCGTGGCTCTGTTGTCGCTCCTGTTATACCCTGGTTTCAAAACTGAACGGAAAAAATGAAAAGGGTGGTTCGCAAATTCCGGAATTTCGTGAGATGGCCCCGGAGATACCGCACCAGTCGCGGTTTCGGGGTCCACTCCCCTTTCGCGTTCGAGTTCATCACCCGCACTATCCGCGACCGGGATGCCTATTATTACGCCTATCCCGAAATCGACTCCCTCTGCGGCAAGACCCATCGCGACAGTCTGCTCGACAATATGGTGTTCTCCTCCTCCGATTACGAACGTGAGGAGGCGCGGATGCTTTTCAGGATGCTATGCCGTTTCAATCCGGCCCAGGTGGTGGAAATCGGCGGTGGCAACGAGGTCAGCCGCATCATCATAGAGAGGGCGATACCTTCATCGCTGCTTCACCGCTGGTCGCGCGACAATCCTTACAAGATTGACATGTCGAAGACCTGTTTCATCATCGTCAATTACACCATCGACATAAACTTCACAATCGTGAGGAGCTACCTGCTCGACGCGCTGAAACATCCGGCGGGGGTGGTCATATTCTTCCGCAACATGCACCTGCCTGTGTTGAGTCGCCTGTGGGAACAGGTGGTGTCTGCCGCCCCCTTCGGTATGACTTTCCATGACGATGTGAGCGGTATCTATGTCGCCAATCCGAAGCTACCTCGCGAGGACTTCGAGATGCTCATATGAGGGATATTGACGACATAGCGAGAATCAGACGGTCATTTCTGGGCTATCTTACCCTGCAGAAAGGTCTGTCGGAGAACACCCGGGAGGCGTACGGGATGGATATTGACAAGCTTTTCGACTGGCTTGCTTACGGACGAGCCGACGGTGCCCTCACATTGCGCGAAGTCTGTTATCCCGATCTTCAGGAATTCATGGCTCAGATCCATGACCTCGGTATCGCCGTCCGCTCCCAGGCCCGGCTTGTCAGCGGCATCAAACAGTTTTTCCACTATCTTCGTGTCGAGGGGTATATAGAGACCGACCCGTCGGAACTGCTTGAGGTGCCACGCATCGGGCGTCATCTTCCGGAAGTGCTGTCGGTCGAGGAGATTGACAGGATGATTGCCGCCATTGATCTCTCCACACCAGAAGGGATTCGTAACCGCGCCATAATCGAGACGATGTATGGATGCGGCCTGCGGGTTTCCGAACTCGTCAATCTCGAAATATCAAAGGTTTATCTTCAGGAGCAATACCTGCTTGTCGACGGCAAGGGGAACAAACAGCGGATAGTGCCGATGTCGGAAGTGGCTGTGGAGCGCATACTGGAATATATGCGTGAGGGCCGCTCCAAAATAGAGGTGAAACCCGGCGAGGAGAACATACTTTTCCTCAACCGTCGTGGCTCCCGGCTGACGCGCCAGATGATATTCACCATCATCCGCCGTCTGGCCCTCCAGGCCGACATCCGCAAGACCATCTCACCCCACACCCTCCGCCACAGTTTCGCCACCCACCTGCTCGAAGGGGGTGCGAACCTACGCGCGATACAGCAGATGCTCGGCCACGAATCCATCTCTACCACAGAAATATACCTCCACCTCAACCCCACTCTGTTGCGTTCACAGATACTGCTCCATCATCCCCGCAACCATCACGACTGACCGTCAGCTCAGCGTGGCGACACAGGACGTATCGAGCATGCGGCATAAGGTGGGACAGTGATGAGCGCAGGACTCCCCTCTTCCCTATCCAACATCAGGCAGACCGACCCTGTCGATACCCTATAATATCCCCTTCGGGATATATATTGCAGATCATAAACCGCAGGATTATCCGGCAACAGATCGCAATATCCCACAGTCGGCAGAAAGATAGACTTCCCGTTCGGAGCGGTGAAACGGTAACCACCATTTTCCCATTTGATTTCACAGGAGGAAACCAGCTCCTCCATCTCAGCCCGTGTAGGCATCCTCCAGGAACCGCCCCATAGAGCCGTTGCAGCGTCAAATCCACTTCCGGCAATGTCAGTGTCAACCGCCACCTCCGGAAAGCTTGTAGCAGCCTCTGATGAAGTCACAGGGGCAATCGCTCCCCATTTGAAAAGACTCCCCGGCGCAAACGGATTACCATCAGCCCCCACATTACCCCCATCAAGATTCGCAGCCCCCCAATACACACTCAGCCCCAAATCCATTCCCCTATGCCCCCCAATCACAGTCGTCCCCTCATCCCCGCTCTCCCCATCACTCCCATC
>ULSR01006428.1_pt1 | contig 11701 bp, 7 predicted proteins | sample 1956861 | NCBI WGS metagenome assembly ULSR01 (sample SAMEA4835713, study PRJEB28245) | human gut metagenome | biome: gut microbiome; material: fecal sample | place: Denmark | collected 2008 | reverse complement strand
GATCATGCCGCCGACAGCCTTGCCCGCCGCCACGATCTGGCCGCTGATGGTCAGGTCCTGACCGGAGGTGTTGGAGATCGTCGCCTTTTCATCGTTATAACCGGCCACGCCGCCCACGTAGTTGTTGCCGTACAGGATGGCACCCAGCGTCTGGGTGCCGTTCTCATCCCACGTCACAACGCCGTTTTTTCCGTTGCAGCCCGCGATGCCGCCGACGTAGTCGGCGTAGTCGCTCGCGGGGCTGCCCGCGGATCTGCTCAGCTCCTTTAACAGGTTGATGCGGCGGGTGTCGGTGGCGTTGTCGCCGGACATACGGTTGGCGCAGTTCTGCACGGTGGCTGTGGCTTTCGGGTCTTGACTGCCGCCCCAGTCGGCATCATTGACGCCGACGATGCCGCCGACGTAGGCCGCGTTCTTTCCAAAGGCCGCGACCAGACCCGTATTGGTCATGCCGCTGATTATGCTGTTGCTGCCGTTGACCGACACGATGCCGCCGACGTAGCGGTTGCCAAAGACGTCACTGCTGTTCGTATCGTTCTGTTGTACGCCGCTGCCGGTAAAGCCACCAGCCAGACCGCCCACAAACCGGCTGCCGAGCACGTAGCCCTTGCCGGTCTTGCAGCCGTTCAGCACAATTTCCTTGCCGTAGCCGACAAGGCCGCCGACGAAATCACCCTTGAGGGGGCTGGCGTCGGTCAATGTGCCGGTTTTTTTGTCGAAGCCCGCCTCGACCTGCTCCTTGAGCTGAGTCTCGGTCAGGTCGCTGCGGGTCACGCTTTCGCAGCCTTGCAGGGTCACGCCCCTGCCGTAGCCCGCAATGCCGCCGAAGAACTGCCCCAGCACCAGGCTGCGCGCATCGCCCTTGGTATCGCCCTTATAGTTGGCGCCCGCGCTGACCGTGCCGTTGTTCCTCAGGCCCGTCAGGCTCTGGGACACGCTGGTGTCCGTCGTAAACAGGTTGCCGACGATGCCACCCGTAAAGCCGTTGCCGGTCACAAAGCCGTTGTTGACGATGTTCGTATCGTCGTTCGTTGTCATCTGGGTAGCGTCCACCGTGCCGAACACGCCGCCCACGCCGACGCTGCGCCAGAGGGAGTTCGCGTCACTCGGCTCAGCTGCCGCGGCAGCGTAGCGGGCCTTCTCGGCCTGCTGGTCTGCCGCTGTGTCTGTAACGTTTTTCGTGTTCTCGTCCACAAGCAGACCCGCTACCGTCACGTCCGACGCAACGGTCAGATTCTGCATGACGGAATCCGTTTCGGGTATGGCAACGCCGACGAGACCGCCAATGCCGCGCGGCTCGTCTTTATAATAGGTATAGTTTTTGTTATTTACGGTCTTGTATTCTGCTGTTCGCTGCGTTGCGGTGGTTTTGTTGCCAAACGCCAGCGCCGCGGCCACCAGCGCACTCGTCGAGGAGTTCGTGCCGCGGGTCAGGGCGCAGTTTTCCAGCGTGCCGGTGTTGACACCGCAGAGTGCGCCGACGGCGCGAACATCGCGCCAGTCGGCCTCCTCTGTGCCGTCCGTCTTTGTTTTGGTAAGCGCCGTGACGAATTTGGTCTCGGTCAGCTTGAGCTGGTTTTCGCCCGTCGGCGTACCGGCGGCGACGGTCTCGGTCTTGACGTTGACCTGAATGTCCGGGTCGCGCAGTGTGATGTAAGAAATTTTGCCCTTGTTCTCGCCGATAAGGCCGACATAGTGGTCTGCCAGCACGTCCTGCTTTGCCTTGCCGGTTTTTGCAACGGACTTGCTGCTCAGTTGCAGATTGAGGATGGGCACACGGGTCGTCTTGGTTGTAAGGACCGTTGTTTTACTCGTAAGTACGATTTTTTCACCCAGCTCCGGGATCGTCGGCCAGGCGACAGGGTCATTGAGGGACGGCACCTTGGCCACAGGAGGCCATGCGCCCGCGGCGCAGTAGACCGTGACGCCGCCGCCTGTCCAGTTCAGGCCGGTGCTGTTGCTGGCCTGGGGGGTCAGCGTGTAGGTGCCCTTGTCGTCAATCTTCCAATCCGCAGACCAGCGCAGGTTGTACAGATGGCGGAAATATTTCAGGTCAGCCGTGACCGCCGTGCCGCCCTTGGCCAGCAGGGTGTTTTCCTCGTTCGTCGTTTCCTCTTTGCTGGCTGTGTAGGTGTCGCTGTAGTTTTCCCGCGGCTCGGCGCGCATGGCAATGTAGATGTCCTTCGGGTCGTTCAGCAGGCGGGTGATGCTGTACAGGCTCGTGGCGGCAACGTCAGCGTCGTTCTCACACGCACGCAGCAGCGCCGCGTCCGCCATGGCGTCCAGCGTCAGCACAAAGCTGCCCTTGTTGTAGCTTAACGGGAAGTAGAGTTCGTTCTCGGTTTTCGTCTGTTGGCCCGCATCATTGTACGTATAAATCGTGACAGGCATCTTGGTGATGACCTGCTTGTTATCATCCGCCGCACCCGCGGTGTCGCGCTTGATCGTGATGGTAAACAGCGGTTTCCGGTTGTCGCCGGTGTCCCCGGCGGCGTAGGCCGTGGCTGTGTAGGAGGTGTCCAGATCGCCGAGGCTGGAGTTGCCGCTCCAGCTCAGGGTCAGCGTCTCGCCGTTCGTCAGGCGGGGATTCTTGACCTTCAGCTTCGTCTGCACCAGCTGCACAACGTTGACGCGGTCCTCGGCAGAGTAGTAGCCGACAAGGGTGTCATTGCGGCGGTGGTCATAGCTGCGGTCATAAATATTCGTAGCACCGTCCTGATTGAAGCGGAGCTTATCGGATTTGGTATCGTAAAAGACCGAGTAGACCTGCCCGCTCTGCACGTCGATTTCGACACAGATTGAGGCATTCAGCAGCGAGGCGTCGTAGATGTAATCGCCCAGCAGTTCCTTGACCAGCGCGTTATGGTTGCCCGCGGCAGCGCCCGTGCGGTCATAGTATAGCGCGGCCACGTTCTGGTTCAGTTCGGTCTTGGTGCGGCTCACAAGGGTTTTTCCGTCCGCGTCGGTCACGGTGACGTCGTTCTGGAAGTGGTCGCCCGTGCTGCCCTCCTCCATGACCTGCTGGCGGAACGCATCCAGCTCCCCCGCCGTCTCCATCCGGGTCAGGGAGATCTGCGCCGTCTGGAACAGCGTGCGGGCGTTGGCCTCGTTCTTTTCAAACCGGGCCAGCCGCGTGTAGGCGATCAGCCCGCCGCCGACCAGCACCGCCAGAATGGCTGTGATAGCCAGAACGACCATCAGCTCCACCAGCGTAAAGCCTTTCTTTTTGTTTTTTATATTTTTATTGTACTGCACCATAGATGCTCCCGTCGTTTCTCCGGTGAAAGGTTACAATTAGACACAATATCAGATTATATATATTGTCATTATACTCGAAATGTGACGTTTTCGCAACAAAGCCTGCGAGATTTCAGCAAATTTACACCAAATATAGTGGGTCAGCGGCAAGTTGTGCACGATTTCGCCATAATTTCCGTTATCTTTGAACAAAAAACAGAGTTTTTTCGCGAAATTTCTTGCAAATACAGGCCCGGCACGGTATACTAAATAGCGTGTTATTATATGGTAGAGGATGTGTAACAATGCTGGCAGCACGACTGGGCGCATGGCTGCGCCATACCAGGGAACGCTGGGCCAAAGCTGCGTTTGCGGAAAAGCTCGCCGTACTGCTGGCGCTGGGCGCTGTCCTGTATACTATTGTGACCGGCGCGGCGGAGCTGCGCTATCAGGCCCGTGCGCGGGAGGCCCTGGCTCAGGTCAAGGCTGCGCGGCTGGCGGCCAGTGCCGTGTCTGCCCAGTGCTACTCCGCCGGGCAGACATTCGCCGACCAGACAAGCGCGGACGGCTTTGCGGACGGCATCGCTGAGGAAATCCGCACGCTGGGCTCACTGCCCGGCACAGTGACGCTTTTGCAGATCGACCCGAACGGCTACACCGTGCAGCGGCTCCTGTATCAGGAGAACGGCATGTACGCCATCTATGATGCCGACCGCGGTTACCGCGTTTTCCGCGCGGAGGACCGGCTGCAATACGGTGCGGGGGTGGGCCATGCTGCTGCTTGAGGTTCTGCTGGGACTCATTCGTTTTCTGCTGGGCGCGGCGCTGTTCAGCTTTATGAACGTCGTCGCGTGGCGGCTGCCGCGGGGCATGGACCCGCTGAAGGGCCGCAGCGTATGCCCGCAGTGCGGCCACACGCTGGGTGCGCCGGACTTAGTGCCTGTGTTCAGCTGGTTATTCTTGCGCGGACGGTGCCGCCACTGTGGTGCGCACATTCCGGCGCGGTACCTGCTGGTGGAGCTTTTGGGCGGCGTGCTGGCGCTGGGCTGCACTTGGCGGTACGGCGCCGCCTACGCCCTGCCGGGCGGGCTGTTCGGCATGAGCTGGGCCGCGCTGCTGGCGCTGGCGGTCTGCGGGATCTTGCTGAGCGTTTCGCTCATTGATGCCGAGACGCAGACCATCCCGGACCGGCTGAATCTGGCGCTGGCAGTCTGCGGCGCTGTGAGCGTGCTGCTCTCCCCTGCCGACTGGCTGCCGCACGTCATCGGTGCGCTCTGCGTCAGTGTGCCGATGTTTCTGCTCTGCCTTGTCATCGACGGCGCGTTCGGCGGCGGCGACATCAAGCTGATGGCAGCCGCCGGACTGTTCCTGGGCTGGCAGAATACGCTGCTGGCGATGTTTTTCGGCATTGTTTTTGGCGGTATGTACGGCATATACCTGCTGGCCGCCAAAAAGGCAGGGAAGAAGGACCACTTCGCCTTCGGCCCGTTTCTGTGTGCGGGCATTGTGATCGCAATGCTGTTTGGCGGGCCCGTTTTGGAATGGTACTGCGCGTTTTTGTGACTGTGCTCTCCTGCCAATGCAAAATCGGCATCCGTCGCGGGGTTTTCTCCCTCCGGCGCTTCGCGCCACCTCCCTCGCAGAGGGAGGCAAGGCGCCTTGGCCCCCTCTGCGAGGGGGCTCCGCCCGCAGGCGGTGGGGGAGTGAACCTTGCCGCTGCCTGTCGTTTACGATTTAATATTTTTCGGAGGAATCTCCCTCATGCCACGTTTTCGTTATACTGCCACCAATGAGAAGGGCAAGACCGTCCGCGGACTGCTTGAGGCCCCCAGCGAGGAGGCGCTCTACGCCAAGCTGCGCAATGACGGCCTGTACATGACCGACGCGCAGGAGGCCCAGAAGGCCCACGCGACGTTCCGCCCGCTGAAAACCGCCGTGCTGGCGGATTTCTGCCGCAACCTGGGCACCCTGCTGACCGCCGGTGTGCCGCTGGTGCGTGCGTTCCGCATCATGGCGGACGAGCGCACCATCGACGCCCGCCAGAAGGCCCTGTACGAGGCCATCCTGAGCGAGCTGCGCAAGGGCGTGCCGCTGTCCGATGCGATGGAGTCCTGCGCACCCGCGTTCCCCACCCTGCTGCTGGCCATGATCCGCAGCGCCGAGGGCACCGGCAGCATCGACCACGCCTGCGCCCGCATGGCGACCTACTATGAGCGTGAGCACAAGATGAACCAGCAGGTCGGCAACAGCATGATGTACCCCCTTATCCTGTCCGTGCTCATCGTCGGCGTTATTGCGATTTTGATGACCTTTGTTCTGCCGCAGTTCAAACCGATGTTTGACCAGATGGAGACCCTGCCGTTCCTGACCCAGCTGCTGTTTGACGTCAGCGACTTTGTCGGTGCCAACTGGCCGGTGCTGCTCGTCGTGGCGGCGCTCATCGTCTTTGGCGGCAAGCTCCTGCTGGCACAGCCGAAGGTCCGCTGCCAGTGGGACCGCTTCATCCTGCACGCGCCGGTGGTCGGCGTGCTGAACCGCAAGATCTGCACGGCGCGCTTTGCCAGCACGCTGTCCAACCTGTACGGCAGCGGCGTGCCCATCATCACGACACTGGCCGCGGCACGCGACGCCATCGGCAACCGCTGGATCGAGAGCCAGTTCGGTGACGCGCTGGACAGCATCCGCGCAGGCCACAGCCTGTCGGAGGCGATTGCGGGCATCGACGGTTTTGAAGTGAAGCTCTCCTCCTCCGTCGCTGTCGGCGAGGAGACTGGCAAGCTGGACAGCCTGCTGGCGACCATCAGCGAGACACTCGACTATGAGGCCGAGATGGCGACCAAGCGCCTTGTCACGCTGCTGGAGCCCGTTATGATCGTTGTTATGGGTCTCGTGGTCGGCGGCGTCGTGGCCGCGGTCATCGTGCCCATCTACCAGTCCTACGGCACCATCGGCGCGTCGAGCGGCGCGATTTAAAGGAACCACCGTCAACCCTGAAAAGGGATTTTCCCGGCAGCTTCTCTCCCTCCGGCCCTTCGGGCCACCTCCCTCGCAGAGGGAGGCAAGTTCCCTGGCCCCCTCTGCGAGGGGGCTCCCGCCGCAGCGGGTGGGGGAGAGAGCCTCATCACTGCAGCTCCTTTTTCTGTTTATATTTTATCCATTCGGAGGCCCACCATGGCACTTCTTACCTCTTTATATCTGTGCAGCCGCACGGTGTATGCCGCCGTCGGAACGCCCACGGACAGCGGGGCGCGCGTTGTCGCCGCCGCCCAGACCGAGCTGCCCGAGGGCTGCCTGATCAACGGCGTCATCACAAACGAGGCGGACCTGACCGCCGCGCTCAAAGAGTTTTTCACCGCCAACAAGCTGCCGATGAACCGCGTGGCGCTGATTGCAGGCGGCAGCCAGTTCATGCACCGCATCCTGACGCTGCCCGCCATGAGCGAGAAAAAGCGGATGGCCGTGCTCTCCCATGAGCTTGCCAGCGGCGGCGCCGAGGTCAAGGCTCCGCTGGACGACTACATGCTGCTCTCCCGCGATGCCAGGACCCGCGTGGATACCGTGCTGGCCACCCGCGTGGAGCAGAGCGTCATTGCCGGGTACGACGCGCTGGCCAAGGCCGTCGGCTTCAAGCTGTACAGCATCGACTTAGGGCTGGCCGCGCCGATCAAGGCCGTGCGCACGATCCCCGATTTGCAGCAGAAAACCTTCGTGCTGCTGCAATTTGACGATGACACGATCTCTGCCTGCCTGTTTGTGCAGGGGCAGTACACCTACTCGACCCGCAGCCGCCTGTTCAACCCGCGCGGCTCGGCGGAGTCCGGCACCGAGATCGCGCAGAAGCTCTCAGGCCTGATCCAGTTCCACACGACCAGCAAGAGCGAGCACCGCATTGAGACGGTCTGCTTTGCCGGCTCCACGGCGGACGACCTTGCGGTCTGCCGCCCGGGCTGTGAGGCGCTGGGCCTGCAGGTGGACCGCTTCCCGGATTCACCCACCGTCAGGCTGCCGTCCGGCACCGCGCTGGCCGATGTGCTTTACGCGGCGGGCAACCTGATCGCACGCTGATTTTTACCTGCAAATACTTGCCCCGGGGGCTTATCATTATGGCTATGAAACAGAACAACTTTTATCTGCGCTGGCAGAAGGCCGCCGGTGCGGCCAAGTCGGAGTCCCGCAGCCAGGGCCTGCGGACGCTGGTGCCCGGCCTTGCTGTCGTGGCTGTCTCCATGCTGGGCTGGGGTGTGCTGACGCTGCACACCTCGATGCTGAAAAGCCAGCGGGAGGACATCCTGAACTGGTGCAGCGACAATACCGAGCCATACCGCGCCGCAACGCAGGATTCCGAGTCTGCGGCGCAGTTCCGCTCGCTGACCGACTATTCCGACGGGATGACCGCGCTGCTGAACAGCTACCCCGACGTGACCAGCAGTCTGCTGCACCGGGTCGAGGCTGCCGGCGGGTCCGGCATCACGATCCAGTTCACCGACTACAACGCATCGACGGGTGAGCTGCTCTTTAACGCGAACTCCTCCCAGGTCATCGACATTCCGGCCTACATCCGTTCCCTGCAGAACTGCGGGGTGTTTTCCACCGTCAGCTACACCGGCTACAAGGCCGATGACGACGGCTATTCCATCGATCTGCGCTGTGTGCTGGCAGCGCCGCAGCAGTAAAGGAGGGCGCTATGGAAATTGCACCAATGACAAAGCGCGATAAAATTCTGCTGTACGTCGTTCTGATGCTGGCGTTCGTTGTGCTTTTTGTCCGGTTCCTGCTGATTCCGGGCATTGAGAACCACCAGCAGGCCGACGCCGATCTGCGCGAGGCGCAGGACGCCCAGACCTCCATGCAGGATGCGATCATGCTGGCCGGCACCTACGCCGCCGAGAAAAACAACAACTGGGGCGAACTGCAGACCGCCAACGCCAGCTACTACAGCCTGCTGAGCAGTGACGAGCTGGACACGCTGGTGACAAGCCTGGAGCTGAACCACAATTTACAGCCCGACTCGCTGACCATCGGCGAGCCCGTGACCCAGAGCCTTACCTATTATACCGCCAGTGAGAACGCCGGACAGAGCGCTGCCCCCAGCGCAGCCGCGTCCGTCTTTGCCGGTGACGACGACAGTGACGACGACAGCATCACCGCCGACACGACGGCCCAGGGCAACGCCATTTTGCAGCAGATCTTAGCCTCCGACCTCATCCCGGACTATGACCAGCCGGGCTATTACCGCAGCGTGGCGATCAGCTTCTGCTGCATGGGCGAGGACAGTGATTTTCTTTCGATGCTGGACGACATGGCCGCGAACTACCCGTCCGTACAGCTTGTATCCTTCTCCATCGATACCCGCAGCTTCGCCGACACCGACGGCAGCGCCGTGACGGCCACGGCGTTCAATGTATCCCTGAACGTGATCCTCTGTGACAAAGGAGGCGTACAGCCGTGAAAAACATCCGCCTCGGCGACGTTCTGATCGAGTTCGGCTATATCACGCCCGACCAGCTGAACACCGCCCTTGCCTACCAGAAAGAGCACCGCGACCTGCGCGTCGGCCAGGCTTTGCAGGAGCTTGGCTACGTCAATGAGCGTCAGGTCCTGGAGGCACTGGCCCAGCGCCTCCAGCTTAAAATGATCGACATTGAGCACACCAACGTCGATGTGACCGCCGTTGAGAAGGTCCCGCAGGAGCTTGCGCAGAAGTACGATATGCTGCCGATTGCGCAGAGTCCGCGCGCGCTGACGATTGCCGCCAACGACCCGCTGAACTACTACGCCCTTGAGGACATCCGCCAGCTGACCGGCCTCGAACCGGAGATCGTGCTGGCCGAACTGGAGCCGCTGCGCCGCGCCATCCGCTACTATTACGCCGAGGTCAGCGCCCGCAAGGCGGCCCGCACCGCCAACGACAGCGACATGGCCGCCGCCCAGACCGAGGATCTGGCCATCGACATGACTGCCGAGGGCGGCGACCTCGACGCGCCCATCATCCGTCTGCTGAACAGCCTCGTGCAGCGTGCCGTCACGACGACGGCGTCGGATATTCACATCGAGCCGTTCGAGGGCGAGACGAAGGTCCGTATGCGCATCGACGGCGTCATTATTGACTATGTGACGCTGCAGCGTGCTTTGCACCAGCCGCTGATCGCGCGTATCAAAATCATGTCGAACCTTGACATTGCCGAGCACCGCATCCCGCAGGACGGCCACTTCCGCGCACGCCTCGAGACCGGTCCCGACGTCAACGTCCGTGTTTCGATCCTGCCGACGGTCTTTGGCGAGAAGGCCGTTCTGCGTATTCTGTCCAGCAACACCTACATCAAAAATGCCAGCCATTTCGGCATGAACGACGAGACCTACAAGCGCTTTCTGCCGCTGCTGAACCGCCCGAACGGCATCGTCTACCTGACCGGACCGACAGGCTCTGGCAAAACGACGACGCTGTACATGGTCCTGCAGACGATTGCCGAGCGGCAGGTCAACGTCTCGACGATCGAGGACCCCGTGGAGCGCAACCTGGCCCGCATCAACCAGACGCAGGTCAACAACATTGCCGGCCTGACGTTTGAGAGCGGTCTGCGCGCCCTGCTGCGCCAGGACCCCGACGTCATCATGGTCGGCGAGACGCGCGACGCCGAGACAGCGTCCATCTCGGTGCGTGCGGCCATCACGGGCCACATGGTTTTCTCAACGCTGCACACAAACGACGCACTGTCGTCCATTGTCCGTTTGGAGGATATGGGTGTCGAGCGGTACATGATCGCAAACTCCGTCGCGGGCCTCGTGGCTCAGCGTCTGATGCGCCGCGTCTGCCCGCACTGCGCCAAGCAGGTGCCGGTCACGGCGGAGGAGCGCACCTATTTAGGGCCTGACATCCCGTTTGTGCGCCGCGGCACGGGCTGTACCCAGTGCAACGGCACGGGCTACCGCGGGCGTATCGCCATCCACGAGCTGGTCATCATCAACCGTGAGCTGCGCGAACTGATTTCCGCCGGGGCAACGCAGGCGCAGCTGACCGAGGCCGCCCGCCGCAGCCAGGGCATGACGAGCCTGCGCGAGGCCGCCCTGCAGCTCGTCCGCGAGGGCGAAACCACCCCCGAGGAGCTGCTGAAGATCACGTTCTATGAGGAGTAAACAGGAAAGCAGCAGCTGACCGCAGGGTTCTCTCCCTCCGGCTCGCAGGCTCGCCACCTCCCTCGCAGAGGGAGGCAAGGCGACTTGACCCCCTCTGCGAGGGTAACTCCCCACAGTGTGGGTAGATGTCGCGGAGCGACAGAGGGGCCTGGGCCCGAAGGGCTGTCGCGAAGCGACTGGGGGAGAGAGCCTTCCGCCACCACCCTCTTTTCTGAAAAACGAGGTACACCATGCAGATTCATGAGCTCACCGCGCTGGCGCGGAACAGCAAGGCCAGCGATATTCATATCTCCGAGGGGCTGCCGCTGATGTTCCGCATCGACGGGCATCTGGCGGAGGCACCGGTCCAGCTTTCGGCAGCAGAGACGCGCTCGCTGATTTTGAGCCTGATGGACGAGGCCCACCGCGAGGCCATCACATCGGAGCGCATCGACGCAGACTTTGCGCTTGTCGCGCCCGACGGCACCCGCAGCCGTGTGAACGTCTTTTACCAGCAGGGCAGGGCCGCGGCCACACTGCGCCTGCTGAACGACTCCATCCCGACCTTGGAGGAGCTGGCCATGCCGCCCGTTCTGACAAAGCTGGCCGACGAGCCGCGCGGCCTGATCCTGGTCACCGGCCCCACGGGCAGCGGCAAATCCACCACGCTGGCCGCCATGATCGACCACATCAATAAGACGCGCAGCGACCACATCATCACGATTGAGGACCCCATCGAGTACGTCTACCAGGGCCGCTGCTCGCTGATCCACCAGCGCGAGGTCGGCGCCGATGTGCGCAGCTTTGCTTCGGCGCTGCGCAGCGCCCTGCGTGAGGACCCCGACGTCATCCTCGTCGGCGAGATGCGCGACTATGAAACGATTTCCGCTGCCGTCACGGCTGCCGAGACCGGACACCTTGTCATGAGCACGCTGCACACCATCGGCGCGGCGCAGACGATCGACCGCATCATCGATGTCTGCCCTGCCGGAGCGCAGAACCAGATCCGCGGCCAGCTGGCCGCCGTGCTGCGCGGCGTCATCACCCAGCAGCTGCTGCCGCTAGCCGTCGGCAAGGGCCGCTGCGCCGCCACGGAGATTCTGGTGGGCACCGACGCCGTCGCAAACCTGATCCGCGAGGGTAAGTGCTACCAGATCCCGAGCATCCTGCAATCCGGCGCGGCCCTTGGTATGCACAGCCTGAACGCCGACCTGGCCCGCCTTGTCAGCACAGGCCGCATCACCCGCGAGGCCGCCGAGCGCTGCGCCACGAACAAGAGCGACCTGAAAAATTACCTGTAAGCAAAATAAAAAAAGGGTATCTGCCGTTCATGCGACAGATACCCTTCTTT
>ULSR01001271.1_pt1 | contig 11733 bp, 10 predicted proteins | sample 1956861 | NCBI WGS metagenome assembly ULSR01 (sample SAMEA4835713, study PRJEB28245) | human gut metagenome | biome: gut microbiome; material: fecal sample | place: Denmark | collected 2008 | reverse complement strand
GGGAAAGAGTGGCAAATTGCCCGGTGAGTTAGCTCCCGAAATTATAGAACTGGCAAAGAGCAAAGGATTGGAATTTACGAATGAAGACCCGCAACTAAACTATCCTGATGAGTTGGATAAATACCGCAAAGAAATGGATGATAATGGTTGGGACTATGGAGAAGATGATGAAGAACTCTTTGAACTGGCCATGCACGACCGTCAATACCGTGATTATAAATCAGGGATTGCCAAGAAGCGTTTCTTGGATGACCTGCAACGCGCCAAAGATGCGGCAATGGCAAAAAGTGGTTTTAATGAAGAAGAAATAAAGAAGTATAAACGTGCCAAGGCCGATCCGATTATTGCACCCGACAAGGGACAGATATTATGGGAAGTGTCGGTGGAAGGCCCGTCGACGGCTCCTTTTATCGGTCGCAAGTATCAGCATGACGAAGTGTTCTGCTACATCTCCACTCCGTGGGGAGAATATGAAAAGATAATGGCCAACTTCACCGGAAGGATAGTGGAAGTATGCGCTGCACAGGGGGCGGTTGTCAACAAAGGTGATGTGATTGCCTACTTGGAACGAACAGAGTTTTCTGCTTAATTTATAATGTAGCAACAAGGGATGGGCGTTTGTTTTTCTAAAAAACAGGCGCCTGTTTTTCTTCTTATCTATTTAATTACTATCTTTACTCCTTCAGAAAATCAACAGGATGAAACGAACGGCTTTATTATTCTTTTTGGCAGGGATGCTGATGCTTCCTGCGGCAGCTCAGGAGAAGGACAGTATAAAAGTGGAAGCTTTATTGCAGAAAGCGTCGGAATTACCCGCCGATAGTAGCAGAACAATGTTTTTTGCCCAACAGCTGTTGGGCGTACCTTATGTGGCGGGAACCTTGGATGAAGGCAAAGAGGAAAAACTGATAGTCCATTTGGACAAGGTGGATTGTACGACCTTTGTTGAAACGGTTTTAGCTTTGGCTTTAGCAGATAAAGAAAAGAAAAGGAACTTTGGCAGTTTTAAAAAGGCGTTGCAACATATTCGTTATAGGGGCGGAATATTGGATGGCTATCCATCACGTCTGCATTATTTCAGCGAGTGGATAAAAGATAATGAGCGGAAAGGCATTGTAAAGGAACGGACAGATGAGTTCAGTACTCAGCAAGAAGAACTTCATCTCAACTTTATGTCTACCCATCCCGATAGTTATAAGCAGTTGAAGGATAATCCTCATTTAGTAGCTGAGATAGTGCGGCAGGAACAGATGTTGAATGGGAATGTGGTTACTTATTTCCCGAAAGATCAATTGAGTTATCCTCCTTATAAGTTGAATATTAAGAACGGTGATATATTGGCAATCACAACGAACATTGCCGGGCTTGACGTGGTACATGTCGGTTTTGTTTGTTGGGTGGGTGATACCCTTCACTTGTTGCATGCTTCCTCTGTGGCAAAGCAGGTTATTTTGGATCCGCAGCCGATGTACGACTATTCTAAGAATAAAAGGACTCATACAGGGGTGCGGATAATCTCCGTATTGTAAAGACAGAGCTAGGTGTTCTTCGTCTTCTTCTTTTCTTTGGGAGGAAAAGCGGGGACACATTTCATCAGATAAAGGATTTTCTTTTGCCTCTTAAACATATAATTGCTTGGCTTGCCGGAGTTAAACTTGCGGGGATTGGGCAGGCTGGCTGCTATCAAGGCACATTCGCCCGGAGTCAAGTTACCTGCCTTCTTATTAAAATGTTCCTTGGCGACGGCTTCTGCTCCATAGATTCCTTTTCCCATTTCGATGGAGTTGAGATAAACTTCCATAATTCTTTCCTTACTCCAACACAGTTCTATGAGGGTAGTGAAATACACTTCCAACCCTTTTCTCAGCCAAGAGGAGGCCGGCCATAAAAACACGTTCTTGGCAGTCTGTTGGCTGATAGTGCTTGCGCCGCGAGGACGTTTTCTGGTCTTGTTTTCCTCCATGGCCTTTTCTATTTCTTTAAAATCGAATCCATTATGTTCGGCAAACCGGTTGTCTTCCGAGGCGATGACAGCCATGGGCAGGTGTCGGGAAATCTTCTCTTTCGACACCCAAGTATGTTTCCATTTAATATCTTCGCCATGAATCACCTGCTGTGCGGTTCGGATGAACATTAGGGGAGTAAAATAAACGGGAATAAAACGCAAGGCTATGACTGACAGAATAGATGAGCCAAAGAATACAATCAATAGATTGCGGATAAATTTAAAAATCTTCTTTTTCTTCATGTTTGTGTAGCGGAAAAAAGTAAAATCACGCTTTCATCTACTCCTGTGAGTGGATTGAAAGCGTGATTTTGCCGTATAATTTATTTCAATGTACCGGCTTCTGCCTGCTGAATCATTTGCTGGCTGGCATACATGTATACTTCTACGCGACGGTTCTGTTGACGTCCTTCGGCAGTATCATTGTTTGCTATAGGATCAGCCTGGCCCATACCTTCAACCGATTTGATTTGAGAACTGCTGGCACCGCAACTCAACAAGTAACTAGCTACACTCTGTGCACGTTCTTGAGACAAATTGAGGTTCTTCTGGATGCTTTGCTCAGCAGTGCTGTTTCTCCAACCTTGGTTGTCGGTGTAACCATATATGGATACATCCATATCTCTGTTCTGGTTCAATACATTGTTGGCAAATTTGCTCAATGCAGATTTAGCCTGAGGACTTAAGGCAGCATTTCCGGTATTAAAGAGAATGCCCGAGTCGAAAGTCACTTTTACAGCCTGAAGGCCGTTGTTGTCGGTCACTTGCTCTACCTGGGCACCTTGAATTTGAGCAGCTTCGGCAGCCGCCTTATCCATTTTCTTACCAATCAAAACGCCGGCTCCCGTACCAACGGCAGCACCGATAGCAGCACCGATAGCGGCACCTTTACCGTGTCCGGCAATACCTCCGATAATAGCACCCAAGGCAGCACCGCCACCACCGCCGATTAATCCGCCTTTGGTTGTATTATTCATGTTACCACATCCACTGAATACTAATGTTGCACTCAGCAAAAAAGCAATAAATTTAGTCTTTCTCATAATCTCATTTGTTTTTAATTATATAATGACTTAATGCAAAAATTGTTCATTAATTAACCTGATAACTTAATGCCTTTTTCTTGATAGCCATAAACCATATCAGGCAAATAATCCCTTTCATTGTACTGGTAATGGTCACGCTCCACCAAATGCCCGGCAATCCCCATCCCCATGAAACAAACAGAAGTGCCATCGGGATGCGCAGATAATTGCAACTGACACTTATCACGGCAGGCGGCATGGTGCGCCCTATTCCGTAGAACACCCCCTGAATGGTGATTTCAAGCATCATAAATATTTGGGAGTATCCGTCAATGCGTAAAAATACACCGCCGGTCTCGTAGGCCGCTTTTTCTGGTACAAAGATAGAAAATATTTCATTACCATAGCATATAAAAATGAAGGTACAGAAGGTGCCGAAGATAAAAGTCATCCACAGTGTGGTGTGGTAGGCTTTCAGTACACGTGTTACTTGGCGTGCTGCGTAGTTTTGAGCTACAAAAGCACTGAGGGCAGTGGCAAAACCTTGTGAGGTGTTCCAGGTTATGGCTTCAATCTGTCCGCCTGTAGTGAGGGCCATCAGTCCCAAATGTCCACCTTGTTCGGAAGCGGTTCGTCCGAGAAACATATTGACAAATGCAAACAGGGTATTGAATGTTGCTACAGGGAGTCCTATCTTGATGATGCGTACTGCGTATTGTTTTTTAAGGCGCGTAAAGAAAATAAAGTTGTCCCACAGAATCTTTTTTTTCTTTAGTTCGTAGACAAAAAGAAAACATACGATGGCTTCTGCCAGCCATGTGGCAATGGCAGCACCGGTAGTTCCCCATTCTAAACCAAAGATGAAGAGAGGGTCGAGTATAATATTAGTTATCAGGCCAATACCATTGATAGAAAAAGGAATCTTGCTTCTTCCTGCAGCATTGAATGTTCCGGTAAAAGCGGTGGACAGGAATACGAATGGTAATGCTGTAGATACAATGCGCAGATATTCTACTGCCATGTCTTCGATGTGTGGTTGCAGTTCGTAGATGCCGATGATAGGGCGTGCAAAGATAAACAGCAAGGCGCCCCAAAGCACGGAAATCAACAGTGCCAAAGTAATATTATTGGAAGCAAAACTGCGTGCGGCTTGTTCGTCCTGAGCACCGATTGCTTGTCCCACATTCACTTCGGCACCTACTTTATTGAGTAGGGCAATGGCAGTGGACATCCATGTGAGAATTCCTACGGAGCCCACTGCGGCAATGGCTTCGCTTCCCAATCTTCCTACCCATGCCATATCTGTCAGGCTATATGCCATTTGGATAAAAGAAGTAGCCATGATGGGCATTGCTAAAGTAAAAAGCTGGCGTAGAATGGGACCTTGAGTTAGGTTCTTTGTTCCTTTCATCAGTCGTTAATGTAAAATGTGTGCAAAGGTATAAAAATAAAGGAGGATTTCCAGTAGAGATGAAAAACATTTAGGCTTTTTCAAAAAAGCCGGAAAGTGTTTCTTTAAAAGACCTTGATGTTTTCTTTAAAGCTGGAAGAGCTTTGAAAAAAGACCTTGCTCTTTTGCGAGGAGGTTGTTGTACGACGTATCATCAGTTTAATACATTCTTCTATGTTTTACTGCAATTGCTTCGAACAGGCACCTCCTGCTCCTACGCTTGGCGATGTTAATGTATTACTTTTCCCTGTAGTTAAAAGAAATGAGGTTGTCCTCCGGGACAACCTCATTTCTTTGATGGTAAATATAAGCATTTTCCAGTTTTTAATAAGCAAAAATAGGATATTGCTTCATTGTTTCATTCACACGGGCGCGAACCTGTGCAATGACTTCCTCATTGTCCACGTTAGAAAGAACAGTTTCAATCATTTCGGCAATTTCAATCATTAAATCTTCTTTTGCACCACGAGTGGTAATGGCAGGAGTACCCAGACGGATGCCCGAAGTCTGGAATGCTGAACGGCTGTCGAACGGTACCATATTCTTGTTTACGGTGATATCTGCGGAAACCAATGCTTTCTCAGCCACTTTACCTGTTAGTTCAGGATATTTGCTGCGTAAGTCTACCAGCATGGAGTGGTTGTCGGTGCCACCGGATACAATGGTGAACCCACGATCTATCAAAGCCTGTGCCAATACCTTGGCATTCTTCTGCACTTGTTTTTGATATTCCTTATATTCGGGTTGTAAACATTCGCCAAAGGCAACGGCTTTGGCAGCGATAACGTGTTCCAACGGTCCGCCCTGAATGCCCGGGAATACGGCAGAGTCCAGCAGTTGTGACATCATTTTGATTTCACCCTTTGGAGTTTTCTTTCCCCATGGGTTAGGGAAGTCTTTGCCCATCATGATGACACCGCCACGAGGTCCGCGAAGTGTCTTGTGAGTGGTGGAAGTAACGATATGAGCATATTTTACAGGGTTGTCCAGCAGGCCTGCAGCGATGAGTCCGGCCGGATGTGCCATATCAATCATCAGGATGGCGCCCACTTTGTCGGCTATTTCACGCATGCGTTTGTAGTCCCATTCGCGAGAGTATGCAGAGCCGCCGCCGATAATCATTTTCGGTTTTTCACGCAATGCTACTTCTTCCATCTGGTCGTAGTCCACGCGTCCTGTTTCTTTGTTCAGATTGTATTCGCACGGAGTGTAGATAATGCCCGATGTATTCACCAGAGAACCATGTGACAGGTGACCGCCGTGAGCCAGATTCAATCCCATAAATTTATCACCCGGATTCAGGACTGCCAAGAAAACGGCAGCATTGGCCTGTGCACCGGAGTGAGGCTGGACATTGGCCCATTCTGCACCAAAGATTTGTTTCAGTCTGTCGATAGCGATTTGTTCGCTTTGGTCTACCACTTCACAACCACCGTAATAGCGTTTGCCCGGATAACCTTCGGCATACTTGTTGGTAAGGCAAGACCCCATAGCCTGCATTACTTGGTCACTGACAAAGTTTTCGGATGCAATCAGCTCGATACCTTTGAGCTGGCGTTGATGCTCTTTTTCGATGATATCGAAAATCAAATCGTCTCTTTTCATTTCTTTTTATAATAAGTTTATGTACGATATTCGATTTAGAGTTTACAAAGTTAAGAAATTTTAGATTAGGAGGAAATAAATTCGGGAAAATCTTTCGATACTGTGATAATTTAAAAAATAACTCCCAATGAGAAACTGAGCACGTTTTTATGACGGTTGATAACGATGCCTTTTTCGTGAGATATTTCTCCGTTGATGTTCTTTTCGTAAGTAATTTCTTTCGATATGTTAGTCAGGCCTATCTCGTAACGGAAATCGAAAAAGATATTAGAGATATTCACACCCAAACCAATGACACTGCTCATATTGATGGGGTGTAATTTCTCTTGGATATTGTCATGCCCAAAGTTGGAGAACTCTTCTTTCGTTTTCTTCTTCCAGATATATTCCAGTTTGGGACCGATGAAGAGTGCCATGCCGTATGGATGGCTTTTGACGAAACTGTATCCGTACAGCAGGGGGACTTCCAAAGAATGAATGGTGGAACGGATGGTGGCAAAATCGGGTGGGAGAATTTCGTCATTTTGATTCTTGTTGAAGGTGATGTCTCCTTTGTTTACGTTATAAGTAAACTCAGGCTGAATGAAATGGCGTCTCATATTAAAACGGAAAAACAAGGCGGCAAAGTAGCCCACCTTGTAATTATTTTGTATGTCTTCAAAACGTTGATTGTCCAGTTGCAGGCGGCTGGTGAAATACATGGAAGAGTTAAATCCTGCCTTCAGACCTACATTGATTTTAGGTTCCGTTTGGGAGTTCTGCTTCTGTTCCTCTGCTTTCAGGGCGGATGTACAAAGAAGCAATATTGGTATGAACAGGAAATACTTCTTCATCTATTCTTTTTTCTTCTTTTCTACTGACCAGCCGAATTTACCGACCTTGGCACCCAAATCAAAATATCCGCCGTGTACATATACCAATGGGTTGCTCTCGGCCAGCTCGAACTTCCCTGTTTCTTTGTTAAGATATTTGTCGTCAGCCTTTACGTTCACTACATCTGCAATGAACATATCGTGCGAGCCCAGCGAAATGATTTCCTTCACACGGCACTCGATACAGAGGGGGGATTCTTCAATGATAGGTGCACTCACCATTTTAGCCTTTCCGGGGGTTAGTTTCATTTCCTGAAACTTATTATAGTCTCGTCCCGAGCGTACGCCGCACCAGTCGGTGGCAAAAGCCATATCCTTGGTGGTGAGATTGATGACAAACTCCATATTGTGCTTCAGTATGGGGTAAGAGTGGCGTTCGGGGCGTACGGATATATAACACATGGGTGGGTTGGTACATATTGTACCTGCCCACGCCACTGTAATGATATTATATTCTTCTTCCGTACTTCCACAACTCACCAGAACAGCCGGTAGCGGATAAATCATAGTTCCCGGTTTCCAGTCTTGTTTCATAATAACTTAATTGCTTCTTTGCTTTGTTCTTTTTCGCAATAGTGGCATTTCAAAATGCCGTGTTCCTTGTCGATAACATGGAACAGGGTTGCCATCGGTTCGTTATTGGTGATACATTTGGGGTTGGCACATTTCACGATGCCGCGTAACTCTTCGGGCATTAATACCTGTTTCTTTTCCACCACCTCGTAGTCACGGATAATATTCAGTTTCACGTTGGGGGCAACTACCGACAGACGGCTGATTTCTTCATCCGTAAAGAAGCGGTCGGCTACCTTAATGATACCCTTCTTGCCCAGTTTCTTGCTCTCGAAGTTGTTTCCGATAGTAATGTTAGAGTCGGAATTCTGCAATCCGAGCAGTGCAACTACGGTGAACAGCTTGTCGGAAGGTATATGGTCTATAACAGTTCCGTTCTTTAAAGCGGCAACTTGTAATTCTTGTTTGTTCTTTTCGCTCATAGTCTTTTCGTTTTTACTTATTACCATCTTCTATTACATCATCCAGTGTAATGCCCAATACATCGCAGAGGATGGCTTGTCGTGCGTACAGTCCGTTTTGTGCCTGCTGGAAATAATATGCTTTTGGATTTTCGTCCACGTCATAAGCAATTTCGTTTACGCGGGGCAGCGGGTGGAGGATACGTAGGTTGGGGCGGGTGTGTCTCAACATTTCATTCCTTAATATATATACATCTTTCACGCGCTCATACTCCATCAAATCGGTGAAGCGTTCGCGCTGTACGCGTGTCATATACAGGATGTCGGCTTCGGCAATAGTGTCTTCGTCGAAGTCTGTATATTCTTTATACTTAATGCCGTGTTCGCGACAATATAGCTTATATTCTTCGGGCATCTTCAGCTCTTCGGGAGCAATAAAGTGGAAAGTCGGGTTGAAGTGGCGCATGGCCATCAATAGAGAGTGAACGGTTCGTCCATATTTCAGGTCGCCTACCAGATAGATATTCAGATTTTCGAGAGTGCCTTGTGTCTTGTATATGGAATAGAGGTCTAGCATGGTTTGTGAAGGATGCTGGTTGGCTCCATCTCCGGCATTTACGATAGGCACCGGGGCAACTTCGCTGGCATAGCGTGCAGCTCCTTCCAGATAATGTCTCATTACGATGATGTCGGCATAGTTGCTTACCATCATAATCGTGTCTTTTAATGTTTCGCCTTTTGAAGAACTGGTAACTTTAGGGTCGGTGAACCCGATTACCCGTGCGCCTAGGCGGTTGGCTGCTGTTTCAAAACTGAGTCGTGTTCGGGTGGATGGCTCGAAAAAGAGGGTGGCTACCACCTTGCCGTCCAGTAATTTACGGTTAGGTTTCTTTTCAAACTCTTTTGCCATTTCCAACAAATAGAGAATCTTCTCTTTGGAGTGTTCGGCAATAGTGACTAAACTTCTATTTTCCATACCTATTTGTATTTATAATTACAATTATACGGAGCGTAAAGGTATGAAAAAAAAATAAAATGGCGAAGCTTCTAAAGATATTTAGTTGAACTTTGTTAGAAACGCCTTCTATCTCAAAGTTTTTCCTTACTTTTGCAGTGTAATTACTAGAAACAGACATGAGGAAGAAGTTTATTTATGTACTTTGGGCATTGGTAGCCTGTGTAATATTAGCTATAGCCTTCATTTTTACCGCGATAGCCAAGGGATGGATTGGTTATGTTCCCCCTATCGAGGAGTTGGAGAACCCGAACTTGAAGTTTGCAACCGAGATTATATCCGATGACGGCAAAATGCTGGGCACTTGGTCGCTCAGTAAGGAAAACCGTGTCTTTGTGGGGTATGATCAGTTGTCGCCTAATTTGATTCATGCCTTGATTGCCACCGAGGACGAACGTTTCTCTGAACACTCGGGCATTGATGCACGTGCGTTTATCCGCGCATTGGTGAAACGCGGTATTTTGATGCAGAAAAATGCGGGAGGCGGCAGCACCATTACACAGCAGTTGGCCAAGCAGTTTTATTCTCCTACGGCAGACAATGTGATGGAGCGTTTGTTGCAGAAGCCTATCGAGTGGGTGATTGCCGTGCAGTTGGAGCGTTATTATACCAAGGAAGAAATTCTGACCATGTATCTCAATAAGTTCGATTTCCTCAACAATGCTGTGGGAATCAAGACGGCTGCGAACACTTATTTCTCCAAAGAACCGAAAGACTTGAAAATAGAAGAGGCGGCAACGCTGGTGGGGATGTGTAAAAACCCTTCGTTGTATAATCCGAAACGTTTTAACGAGCGTGCCCGCGGCCGTCGGAATGTGGTGCTTGACCAGATGCGTAAAGCCGGCTATCTGACTGACGCTGAAGCAGACTCATTGAAGAAATTACCGTTGGTGCTGAAGTATCGTCGTGTGGACCACAAGGAAGGATTGGCAACTTACTTCCGTGAATATCTGCGTGGCGTAATGACTGCTAAGGAGCCGAAGAAGAGTGAATATCGCGGTTGGCAGATGCAGAAATATTATGAGGACTCGTTGGCGTGGAAAAATAATCCGCTGTTTGGCTGGTGTGCCAAGAATAAGAAGAAAGACGGAACGAACTACAATATCTATACAGACGGACTGAAAATTTATACCACGCTCGACTCGCGTATGCAGCGCTATGCCGAAGAAGCTGTGAGCGAACATGTGACTCAATATCTGCAACCGCGTTTCTTCAAAGAAAAGTCGAAGAAGAAAACAGCTCCGTTCACTCGAAATCTGACTCAGGAAGAGGTGAATGCCATCATGACCAGAGCCATGAAACAAACCGACCGTTACCGCATTATGAAAGAAGCCGGACATTCGGAAGCTGAAATCCGTAAGGCGTTTGATACGAAGTATGAGATGTCTGTATTCTCATACGAGGGAGAGAAAGATACTATTATGACACCGATGGATTCCATTAGGTATTACAAGCACTTCCTGCGTGCCGGATTCATGTCGATGGATCCTACTACCGGATATGTGAAAGCATATGTGGGCGGCCCTAATTATAATTATTTCCAGTATGATATGGCTATGACAGGACGTCGTCAGGTGGGGTCTACCATCAAGCCTTATCTATATACGCTGGCGATGGAAAATGGTTTTTCTCCCTGTGATGAAGTGCGCCATGTAGAACAAACGTTGATAGATGAAAACGGACGTCCCTGGACTCCGCGCAATGCCAATAAGAAACGCTATGGTGAAATGGTAACAATCAAATGGGGATTGGCCAATTCTGATAACTGGGTAACGGCATATCTGATGAGCAAGTTAAATCCTTACCAGTTGGTGCGTCTGATTCATTCATTTGGTGTGCTGAATAAGCAAATAGATCCGGTGGTGTCATTGAGCCTCGGCCCTTGCGAAATATCGGTAGGCGAGATGGTCAGTGCGTACACAGCATTTGCCAATAGAGGTATCCGTACGGCACCGTTGTTTGTTACTCGGATAGAGGATAATGAGGGAAATGTACTTGCCAACTTTACTCCTCAGATGGATGAAGTTATCAGTGAATCGAGTGCATATAAGATGTTGGTAATGCTGCGTGCCGTTATCAATGAAGGTACGGGTGGACGTGTTCGTCGTTTGTACGGTATTACTGCCGATATGGGCGGTAAGACGGGTACTACCAACAATAATTCCGACGGTTGGTTTATGGGCTTCACGCCTTCACTGGTTTCCGGTGTATGGGTGGGAGGTGAAGACCGCGATATTCATTTCGATACGATGGTCAACGGTCAGGGAGCTGCCATGGCGTTGCCGGTATGGGGGCTCTATATGCAGAAAGTATATAAGGATAAGAGCTTGGGGTACTCACAGGAGGAACATTTCAATATACCCGAAGATTTCGACCCTTGCAAGGATACACTGATGGACAGTTCTTCGAGCAGCGAAGACAATACCGGTCTGGATGCTATCTTTGAATAAATGATAAAGCCCGTGTGGATTGTGATAAAGCCCGCGGGCTTTCTTGTGCCTGCCCATATGGATATTTTCTTTTTCGCGACACACAGCCGAAGCTTGGTTTCAAAGGGAAAAAAGACGAGTCTTCTTTTGGAATATTCCTCGTAAATCCTTATATTTACGAGAAAGAAAACCTTAACCGAATGTGAGAGGAGGAGACGATGGATAAAAATATAACTCTGTATCAGATAACCAATGAGATGGCTGAGAAAGTCTTTCAGAAAATAGACCGTTTCAATAAGGGCCGCAGGGAAGATATAGGATATTATGCGATTAGCGTTTCCACTCCCTACCGTTCTTA
>ULSR01055728.1_pt1 | contig 11755 bp, 10 predicted proteins | sample 1956861 | NCBI WGS metagenome assembly ULSR01 (sample SAMEA4835713, study PRJEB28245) | human gut metagenome | biome: gut microbiome; material: fecal sample | place: Denmark | collected 2008 | reverse complement strand
GTCACTTTCCCCTTCTGCGCCGACAGCGTAAATTCGCCGCCTTTTTCCCCGTACAGCGGAACCGTGAAGTCCGGGCACTTCATGCCGACTTCGTAGCCAACCGGCGTGTCGTCGTCCGGCGCTTCCGTGGCTTCCGGCGCAAGCGTTTCCGTCGCGGCGGGCTGACTTACCGGTTCTTCCACCGTGTCCGCCTTGTTTACCTGCCACATCACCACGCCCAGCACTACCAGCGCCGCCGTCCACGCCGCCATCACGCGAATGCGGCGGTTCGTGCGCTTTTTGTTGTCTTCCGGTTTCATCGGCTGCACTTCGTTCGCTTTCAGCGTAATTTTGCCCATTTTCATGCTGATAGCCTTCGTCGGGCAAACGTCCACGCACGATGCGCAGTGGATGCACTCATGGTCGCCCACATGCCGAATATCCATCTTGCAGTGCGCCACGCAGCGCCCGCAGTTCGTGCATTTGCTTTTCTCGACCTTCACGCCGAGAATCGACACACGCGCGAACAGACCGTAAATCGCCCCCAGCGGGCAGAGGAAGCGGCAGAACGCGCGGTAGAAGAACACGCACGCCAGCAGAATCGCCACCATGATGACGAATTTTCGCGTAAAGAGGATGTTGAGGATGGAGAACTTGCCCGCATTGACCGGGTTCGCCAGCAAGCCCATTGCGCCCTCGAACGTCCCCGCCGGGCAGATGTACTTGCAGAATCCCGGCACGGGATACTGCTGCAAGCTGTACGCCAGCGGGATGATGACCACAAACACCGCCAACAGGACGTATTTGAGATACGACAGCGCATGGGTGAAGCGGCTCTTCTTCACCTTCGGCGTCGGAATCTTGTAGAACAATTCCTGAATCAGCCCCAGCGGGCAGAGCCAGCCGCAGATGGTGCGCCCCAAAATCAGCCCGTAGAGCATCAGAATGCCCAGAACGTAGTACGGCGCGCGCTTATCCGAGGACGCCAGCGCGTTTTGCAGCGCCCCCAGCGGACATGCGCCAATCGCGCCCGGACAGGAGTAGCAGTTGAACCCCGGCACGCAAAAGTTCTTGATGCCGCCGGTGTAGATGTCGCCCTTGATGAATCCCTTCACATAGGCGTTGTAGAGCAGGGCGGCGTAGACCTGTATGAGCCGCCGGGTGGTGGGCTTATGGGCGCTCCACCATGCCGCAAATTTCTTAGCCAAGGCCGATACACTCCGTACAAATATTGATTGCCTTCACCAGCACATCGAACATGCCGCCGTTCATCACGCCCAGCACAATCAGCGCCACCGCAGCAGCAACGATGATCACGCGGATGACGTTCCTGCCTGTCGTCTTTTCTGAAGCGGCTGCATCCGGCTTGCGCTTCTGGGCGCTCCTGCGCAGTTCCAATTCCTTCATCAACAGGCGGAAATTCCACTGCTCAGCCGCCATCAGGAGGATGAACGCCAGCCCAATCCACGGGAACGTTTCAATCACCATCTGGCGCACGACGACTTCCAAATCACGCGAGGCAAAATTCGACCAGTCCAGCAGAAATCGCCCCGCCATCCCCCCGCAAATCAAGCACAGAATCGCCGCGCCGCACCATACGCCCGCGCGCTGTTTTTTCACTTTGCGGATTTCGTCTGTCTCCTCCGTCCGCGCGCGCAGCTTCAGCAGCTGATTCTCCACCGGCGCGCGAAGCGATTCCTTCTGCTCCGGCTTGCCCGCGATGATGTTCGCCGCCAGCAGCGCCAGAAAGACCCACACGCTCCACGCAATCGAAGCGAAGTGCGCCGTGACAATTTCCCGGCTGTAAATATCGTGAATCCGCAGCCCGTTTTCGCCCATGTTTTCCGGCGCGATGCCCCCATGATAGATGGTCACGCACTGCCAAATCAGCAGCGCCGCCATCAGCACCGTTGCCACTCCCAGCAGCCACCGAAGCACGGTGCGCACTGAGCGTTTGCTCTCTGCCTTCATTCCGCGTTCCTCCCACTTTGCCGGACGCGCAGTACGCCCGGAACGCTACTGGCTCCATTATAGTGCAATGAATGGGATGCGTCAAACAATTCATCAAACTTTTGCTGTTTCTTTTCCGTTTTTCCGATTGGAGCCCGGCGACATTGTGAAAAAATCATCAATTTTTGTCCATTTTGTGCCGTCCGCTCTTGCTTTTCCGCATCATCTGTGATACCATAAGTGCACAGGCTGCTTGTTCAGCCCTTCACCATGAAGGAGGAATTATATAATGGGTTTTCTGGCAGGAAAGACGGCGATTATTACCGGCGCGGGCTATGCGAAGCTCAGCAACGGCCGCTGCGGTTCGATTGGCTACGGCATTGCGACTGCTTACGCCAAGGAAGGCGCGAATCTGGTCATCACGGGCCGCAACGTGAAGAAGCTGACCGACGCGAAGGAAGAACTGGAACGCCTCTATGGCGTGAAGGTGGTGTGCGTGCAGGCGGACGTGAATGACAGCGCGGACAACGAGGCTGTTGTAAACAATGTCGTCAAACAGGCGATTGACACCTTCGGCCGCATCGACGTGCTGATTAACAACGCGCAGGCTTCCGCATCCGGCGTTCCGCTGGCTGACCATACCACCGAGCAGTTCAATCTCGCGCTGTATTCCGGTCTGTACGCCACATTCTATTATATGAAGGCGTGCTACCCCTATCTGAAGGAAACGAAGGGTGCTGTCATCAACTTCGCCTCCGGCGCGGGCCTGTTCGGCAACTACGGGCAGTGCGCGTATGCCGCGGCAAAAGAAGGCATTCGCGGCCTGACCCGCGTTGCCGCCACCGAATGGGGCAAGGACGGTATCAACGTCAACGTCGTCTGCCCGCTGGCATGGACGACGCAGCTGGAGAACTTCCAGAAGGCATATCCCGAGGCGTTCAAGGCGAATGTCAAGATGCCCCCGATGGGCCACTACGGCGACTCCGAGGTAGAAATTGGCCATGTGTGCGTCCAGCTGGCTTCCCCGGACTTCAAATTCATGTCCGGCGAGACCATCACCCTCGAAGGCGGCATGGGTCAGCGCCCTTAACCGCTCGCATCTTTGCTCCCTTCTGCGCACCGCGGAAGGGAGTTTTTTGTCCCTCATTGGAGGTTTTTCGCATGAACACCGACCGAATCGCGTATTTCCTCGCCGTCGTCCGCGAAGGCAGCTTTTCCGCCGCTGCGAAGAACATGTACGTCTCCCAGACCGCCATCAGCCAGCAGATTGCGTCGCTGGAAAAAGAAATGGGCTGCGCGCTGTTCCACCGCCTATCCACTGGCGCGGTGCTGACCGACCAAGGCGAGCAGTTTCTCCCCTACGCCGAGCGCCTGATGGGGATTCAGCTTGAATTGCAGGACGCTTTCGCCGATGCGCACCGTGTGAGCGCCATCCACATCGGCTACAACGGGCCGCTGGAAAAAGAACTGATTGTCGATGCGTACCTTTCCCTGCATCCGCGCCTGCCCAATTTGGTGATTCACCCGCTGTACCTCTCGCTGACGGCCATGTCCGACGCCCTCTATCGCGGGCAATGCGACATGGTGCTGACGCTTCCCGGCGAAATCGACCAGCGGAACACCTATCAGGAGGTACTCTACGATGTGCCGATGATTGCCGCCGTTTCTGAAGCGTCGCCATTAGCGGAAAAGTCGGTTGTGTCGCTTTCTGATTTACGCGCGCATCCGTTGATTCTGCTTGCCCCCGACCAATCGCGCAGCGGACGCGGCGCGATTCACGACTGGGCGCAGAATCTGGGGATTTCCTTCTTTCCAGCGAGAAAGCCAGCCTATTTCAAGGGCGTGAAGCTGATTCCGCTGACGGAGGATATTGGGCATCATCGGTCGGTGCTGGTGTGCAGACGGCTGACACCGGCGATTCGGATGATTCGCGACTGCATGATAGAGGAAATGAAAAAGGGCTAAACACGCGGAAAAAGTATGGCGAAACGCTCAACTCAATCGCGAAAAGGAGTCAAGGGACAGCGTCCCTTGTGGGGGTTGGGGCAACGCCCCAACTGTTCCTCGTCCGACCAATCCCAAGGAAGTCGCCAACAAAGGCGCAGGCAGCGAAGTGTCCCAGCCAGTAGCTTTGCGCGTCCGCAGACGCGCCCCCTCAACTTGCTCTACCCACTACTTGCACATTGTCGCGCCCATTGGCGCGACCGCCAGCATCGGAAAACGCTTTTTTCTTTTCGGTGCTGTTTTTTTGCATTCATCACGAATATCCGGGGCAGAAAATGCTATTAAAAATAAACATAGTTTTGTTTGCTATTCCCGTCGCATCTGCGGACACGAAGTTGCCATAAAAGTTTCTTGCGAGAAAGAGCTGTTCTCCATTGACCAACTCGAATTTTGTCTGCCATAAATTCCCGCAAAAATCCTAAATGGCGCTTGACAACAATCGCGTCAAGTGCTATCATCGTAGAAGGGGGTGATAAATTTTGTCCGAGCGAAGATCCGTCATCGAGGTACGAAGCGAGAGATTGCGCAGTATTCTTCTTTATATCCGAAGGATACTGGGTTGGTCAGCTGTCATGCTCGGTGACAAACTCGGCGTCAGTCGCCAGAGTATTAATAAGATTGAATCTGGCAAGAGCGGGCTTTCAAAGACGGAATATCTCTTACTGCGAAGAGTGCTTGACGATGAAATAGCCGCTGTCGGCGAAGAGAAGACTATGCTACCGATTATTCTGGAAGTGCTTGTCGATCATCCGGAACGATATCAAGCAGAAGAACGAGAAGAGGTATTTGCAAAGATGAAGCTGGTTGCCCCAGCAGTCATTGCTGAACCTGAAGAGCGCAAAACAGTTTCTTCTGCCTGGAAAGGGATTTTGTTGGCTGGCGGGGTTATTGTTACCGCCACTTTGGTTGCGCTACTAAAAGGCAGCAAAGATGATTAGGAGGTTGAATATGAGTAACAAAAATCTTAAAGGTGCGGCTAGCACTACCCATAGGCTAAAAGAGTATGGGCATGGAATCAGCATGGAAGTTGGACTAAAACGCTTGCAAGCCGAATCAAAGCGTGAAGGGTTTCAATATGGCGTAAACTATGCGCTTCAGAACCTTTCTTTTTTTGAACGTGTTCTGGGGCGTCAATTTGGGATTGGACGTAGGTAAGTAAAGGGGATTTGCAATGCGCTGTGCTAATTGTGGAAATGAAGATCCTAAGACTCTGTTTGATGAAGGCGATACCTTCTACTGCTCTAAATGCTGCCATCGCACTCAAACCGCGACGGGACAGGATGATCTAATTACTTGCCCATTCTGTGGAAGGCTGCGAGATAGAAAAGCATTGTATTGCATGTGGTGCAACAATACGCTTGGTTCGATTCCCGAGCCGTCAAAGGAAGAGTATGAAGAGCTTGATTCTTTGATTCAGGAATTTGAAAACAGCCTTGATCCATCAAATATTCGCTATTGGAAACTGAAAAATAAGCGCAAAGAATAACGAAGTATCGCAATCCATATCCCTTTCATAGCATTCCTTGCAGAACAGTTTCCCTGATTTCAAAACGGCCTCTGGCAGTCTCGAGATATACTATTCACACAGCATTCTTGCCCTCAAATCTCCATAAAAACAAAAGCACCAGCCCTTCGCAGCATCTGCCGCTTCGGTCTGGTGCCATTTTTATCAACCGATTACTGCTGGTTTGCCGCGTTTTCACCCGCAATGCGGCCCATCGACAGCGCGTTCAGGAAAGACGAACCGGACATGTAGACCAGATCGTACAGCGCGCCGTTGGAGGCTTCGCCCGCCGCGTACAAGCCACCGATGACCGTGCCGTCCGCACGAAGCACCTGCGCGGAGGTGTCCGTCACGACGCCGCCGATCGTGCCTGTGTACTGAGGCGCAATCTGCACCGCGTAGAACGGGCCAACCGTCGCGAAATTCATGAAATCCACGCGCGCGCCAAACGCCGCATCCACGCCGGTTTCCTTCGCCGCATTGTAGACCGCGATGCAGTCAAGGAACGCCTGCTTGTCAAAGCCCAGCTTGTCCGCCAGCTCTTCAAGCGTGTCCGCAGAGGTCACTGCCGGGTCATCAACGTTGTTCGCCAAAATCGCCGCATAGTCCTCGCGGTCAGAGCCGTAGATGCAGTAGTACGGCGCCGCATGACGGTAAATCAGGCTCGGATAGTTCAGAGAATGGCAATATTCATTGACGAAGCGAACGCCCGTGTTGTCCACAATCGGCGCCTGACTCCACGGGCCGCCCAGAGAGGTCAGCTCCGCGTTCGTGCCGTCGCCCACGACATAGGACATGCCCAAGCGCGCGCCCTTCTCATAGACCGCCGCGCCGATGGCCTCCGCCATCAGGATGCCCTCGCCGGTCTGACCCGCGGAGCCGTAGAAGTACGCCACCTGCGCCGCGTCAACGGGCGTGAAGCGTTCCATCATTTCCTGATTGTTGCCGAAGCCGCCAGTCGCCAATACCGTGCCCTTGGCGTAGATGTTGAAGGTCTGACCGTCCTTTTCGACCGTCGCGCCGATGCAGTTGCCATTTTCGTCGGTCAGCAGCGCCGTTGCCTTCGTCTCCAGCCAGTATTCCACGCCCAGCTCCTGATTCTTCGCATAGAGCAGGTCGGTGGGCTTGCCGTTGGAGGCATAGTGGAAGCGATCCACGCCCTCAATCAGGTCGAAGCTCATCGGACGGCCGAACTCGAAGCCGTTCTCCTCCAGCCAATCAATCAGACCCGCCGCCTGACCCACCACGAAGCGGATGCGGTCTTCATCCATGCCGCTGTCTTCGCGGAAATACTCGTTGTGGTTGTATTCCACCCACAGATCGACGTAGGCTTCACAGGTATCCTCGATGCCGTACTTTTTCTGTTCGGAGGATTCCGGCGCCGCAATGCCGCCGCCCGCCATCGCAGACGTGCCGCCGATGGTCGCCAGCTTTTCAATCGCAATGACCTTCGCGCCGGCTTCCGCAGCCGCCATCGCCGCTGCTCCGCCAGCCGCGCCCGTACCAATGACCAGCACATCGCAGGTCAGGTCGGTATAGGTTTCCTTCTCCGCCGCCTCGACCTTCGCCAAGTCCGCGTTCGTCAGCCCCAGCTCCGCCAGTGCAGCCGCCGCGGCCGCTTTCACCGCGTCGGATGTCACCGTCGCCGCCGTCACGCCGTCCACCTCGACGGAGTTGTTTGCCAGCATCTGCTCCGCCAGCACCTTCGCCGCCGCTCCACCGATGGAATCAGTCTGCGATGTCGCGTCGATTTCCACATTCACCAGCTTGTCACCGTCCACGCTCAGCGTGACCGTCACGTTTCCGCCGCCAAACCCTTCCGCCGTCGCACTCGCTGTCTTGACCTCCGCCAGCGCCGTCGCGCAGGCCATCGTCAGCACCATACACAGGCTGAGCAGCAGCGCCGTCAGCTTCTTCATGATGAAAAACCCCTTTCCTTTTTTGAATGTCTCCGTGCAGGGAAGACACTCTGGTTGCTCTTCGCAACTTTGTGAAAAATATACCATACTTCTCTCCAAAACACAAACATCAATTCAGGAAGGGGGCTATAAGGATTTCTTATACTATTCCAGATGAAAATGCGCGGCGCAAGCAAATAGCGCAAATGAATTGGGAAATCGTATTATTTTTCTCCGCAATTTTCCCTTACCCCTGGAAAAACGCACTGCTTTATGCGTCTAATCCATTGAAATCACCATGAAAATGAAAGGAGGGCAAAGCATGGAGCAGCAATCCCCCAATGAACGCCGCTTGGAAGACTGGATGCGCACCTACGGCACCGCCATCCTGCGCACATGCTTCGTCATCCTTTCCGACGCGCGTGAAGCCGAGGATGCCATGCAGGACACCTTCCTCCGCGCTTGGCGCGCCATGGACACCTTCGAGCAGCGCAACGGCGCGAGCGTCAAAACGTGGCTAATGCGCATTGCCATCAATGTCTGCCGCGATTATCAGCGGAAACGGTGGTTTCGGCACATCGACATGCGGCACGCGCTGGAGGACTTGCCGCAGGGCATGATGACCGTGCTGCCAGAGGATCGGGAATTGATGCTGGACATCCTGCGCTTGCCCGACGACCTCAAAAAACCGCTGATTCTTTACTATTATCAGGACATGAACCTTCAGGAAACCGCCGATGCGCTGGGCATCAGCAAGTCGACGGTGCATACGCGGCTCAAAAAAGCGGAACAGGCGCTCAAACTTTCGCTGACAGGAGGTGACTGCTATGTCTGATAAACTCAAGCGGGTGCTGGATACGAATTTAGCCGGACTGCACGTCACCGACGCGCAGGTGAATGCCGTCCTGCGCCGCGTTTCGCAGGATGAACAGCGTCCGCGCGTGATTCGCTGGCAGGCCATCGCGGCGGTGCTGCTCGTGCTGGTACTGGGCGCGGGTGTCCTGCTGCAAACCGGGATTTTGTCGGACGATTCCCCGCAGCTCACTGCCGATGTCACCCGTCAGGGCGATTTCCTGACGGCGGCACAGGTGAAAAAGCTTCTGGCCAGCGCGGCGGATTTGCAGTTTTCAGTGGATGAAGAGGCGATTTCGGCGCTGATGACGCAGGTCGAAAAGGACGGCGGCTGTTCACTCTCCACGCTGCTGGAAATTCTCTGCCCTGTGGGGTCGTCGCTGGGGCAGTGGGATATCCGCGCGCAGGTGGCGCTCAGCCAGACGCTTGAAAGAATCGGCTATCAGGGGATTCTGCCGGGCATGACGCGCGAACCGCTCTCCACCGAAATCACCGCGCAGGACGCCCTTGCCCGCGCAGTTGCCTACATCCGCACCAATGACGACCCGCAGGCGGATTTCACCAATCTTGATTTCTATCGTGTAGGTATCCGCTTCCTTTCCGGTGTTTATGACGGCACCTGTGAGGGAGCGTATTACTGCGCAAATTTTGATGCGCTGGATGCGTTCGGCACGACATACGAAGTCGCGGTGAACGCGGAGGACGGCAGCATTTGCCGAATGCGGCGGGAACGCGGTGCGGGCAGCAATCACACGGCGGACGAAGTGACCCGCGGCTTCCGGCGCATTTTCGGCTACGACATGCGCACATGGACGCCCTTGCAGCTGCGTGTGTACATTCTGGCGCTTTCGCGGGCGGATCGCTCATCAATGCAGACGGTGCATGAGCTGTTCCTGAGCGTCGGGCGCGATGGCTTCCCGGATGTTCCGGTAGAAGCGCTGACCCGCGAAGAAGCAATTGACGCCGCGCTCGCCATTCAGGGCGGTTCATCGTCCGACGTGTTGGCGGCAGAGTACCTTGCGGGCGCATCATCCGACTTCTGGAAGATTGCCATCCGTCAGCCGAATGCCCCCAGCGGGCAGAGCATCGTCTATCTGGAGCTGAACGGGCTGACCGGTACGCTGCTGACAACGACGTACTCCGGCAATCTCTACGGTTTGCCGCAGGAGTTTTTCCCCAGTCAGCTGCTGTCCACCCTCGACCGCACGGACTTCTCCCATGGCGTACCCGCCGTGGATGCTGAAACGGCGCAATCTGCCGCCAGTGCCGCCATTGAGCGCCAATATCAGCGGAATATGGTGGAAGAAGGCTACACCTGCTTTATTGAAAGCGATTTTGAGGACACGGCAGGCGGATTCTCCTACTACACGGGCGGCGGTGTCGTGATTTTCACCAAGGATGCGCAGAACACGTCGCAGGGTGACATTTACTGGGCAGCGCTGAACTGGTACGGCGAAGTGCTGGATGTCGGCTGGAACCGCAATCCGCTGGATGCAGCGCGCTTCACGCTGCTGATGCAGGGCTATCTGCCCCCGATTTACCAGCGCGAAACCGTCCAGCAGCTGCAAGCGCTGCTGACCGGCGGCCTGACGGACGAAGCCGGTCTGCGCCAGATGGAAACGGACGGCACCCTGCCGCTGTTCAACGCCCTGCTGGCGCTGGAGGTCGTTCCTGATGCCAGCACGAAATCCACCGCCGATGATGTGACCGCTGCCGCCTTGAAATCGCTGAACGCCCATTTGTGCTATGAGAATTCCTCGTTCCTTGTTTATCGCGAGGATGGTGAGCTGATTTGGCATTTCTGGCTGTCCACCGACATGGGGTACTTCCTCTTGGACGTGCGCGACAGCGACTTGTCCGTGGTGGGCTCCGTACAGATTCCGAGCTTCAGCGCCCTGCGCACCAGCATTCTGCTGCCCGTGCGCGTCTGGAACACGCTGGCGGAAAACCTGCGTGTCACCATCTTCTACCGCGACGCGAACACGCAGCCCGGCATCGTCTACGGCATGTACGCCAATCATATTGTTCAGCGCTATGTTGATTTGTACGGTGCCAATATCCTGCGCTGGGATCAGGCGACGCTCCGTTCTTTCCAGTCCGCGATAAGTATCAGCGGCAGCTACGTCGGCGACTGGTCTGTTGCCTGCCTGTGTCAGACGATTTACCCCGACGTCCCTGACTACGCGATTTCTCAAGAAGTCGCGGCGGAATACGCTGCCCGTGCGTTGGGCGACGATGACTACTCCCTGCGCGGCGGTGTGCTGATTGACCCCGGCGAGGGCGACCCCATCTGGAAAGTGACGCTGGATTACCCCGACGGGCGCAGCTTCAACGCGGAAGTGGACTGCCGGACAGGCGCGATTCGGGCGCTCCGCCAGCAGGACACGCGCGTCATGCCCTTCTACACGGACTACCTTGATTTCCCTGATGACGGGGAATACTGGTTCCGTAATTTTGTGCTGGATGAGGTTATCGAGCAAGTACGGACGCAAATGACTGGTCGATACGGCAATAACGTTTGATTGCATCAAGCGACGATTTTGCTATTTTTCTGACAAGTTTGTCTGGACAAACCGGCATTGCTGCGCGTATAATAGTGTTGCTGGTAGAAATTCTGCCAAGTTTCGCAAAAAAGAGGTTGGCTCCTATGAAAAAGTTTTTCGCACTGCTCCTGTCCATCATGCTGCTGTCCACGGCTGCGCTGGCTGAAGTCAAAATCGGTCAGGTTGAGTATGCCGCGCATGGCACGTCCTGCTTCGCTGTGCTGACCGTCGCGATGGATGGCGACACCATCGTTGCCGCGCACATCGACGAGTTCCAGTTCATGGATGCCGCCACGGCGGAAGGCGTTCCGAACTCCGACGCTTCCTTCGGTCAGAACTATCCCGAAGGCAAGGTGCTGGCTTCTAAGGTTGTGAACGACGGTCTGTACAGCACCAACATGACGACCAAGGCGGGCGCAACCACGCCGCTGGGCGTGAGCTACAACGCCATCGAAGCTTTCGTGACCGGCAAGACCATCGCCGAACTGGAAGCTGCCATTGAAGGCAAGACCAAGGAAGAAATGGTGGACGCCGTCTCCAGCAGCACGCTGGTGGATACGCTGGGCTATGTGCAGGGTCTGCTGGCCGCTGCCAAGGCTGCGAACACCCAGACCGGCTACTACACCGTCTACAACAAGACCGGCGAAACCGTGAAGGAAGTCAGCATTACCATCAACGCGACCGGCGAAAAGTTTGTCATGGCGACGGACGTTCCGGCTGATGCGGTGAAGGTGATTGTCTTCTCGATGGACGGCGCGCTGGAAGGTCACAATGCGCTGACCTTCGCTTTCACGACCGAGAGCGGCTATGAAGGCTCTTTCGCGACGCTGAGCGTCGAAACGGCTCCCATCACGATGCTGTCCGCCGATGCCATGACCGGTGCGACGCAGATTTCCTTCTTCGCGCCTGCTGCGGAGTAATTCCCCCTCGATTGCAGCAAAAAAGCGGGTACTGTGTGAGGACGAAATCCTCCACAGTACCCGTTTTTATTTTCAGATAAGAATGCCAAGGTGGCGTAGATGAAT
>ULSR01019859.1_pt1 | contig 11805 bp, 8 predicted proteins | sample 1956861 | NCBI WGS metagenome assembly ULSR01 (sample SAMEA4835713, study PRJEB28245) | human gut metagenome | biome: gut microbiome; material: fecal sample | place: Denmark | collected 2008 | reverse complement strand
CAATGGCCCGGGATTCTATCCGGCATCATTGAGCGAGCCTCTGGCTTGCGTGATCGGCGCGATGCACGCCTGCTATCACACCCATCCGGGCTCGTATGTTCACCAGATGGAGATCAAGGACGGTGGCAAGATGGCACTTCTGGCTGGTGTCGGCCCGATGGGACTCGCGATGATCAACTATGTGCTCCGCCGTGAGGACAGAAAGCCGTCCCTTTTCGTGGTGACGGACATCGATCAGGCCCGTCTTGACCGTGCCGCGACGCTCTATACCAAGGAGTTCGCCGCTTCCCGTGGCATCGATCTCCGTTATGTGAACACCGGCACTGTCGAGAATCCTGTAGAGACGCTGCGCGAGATTTCCGGCGGAACCGGCTATGATGAGGTCATCGTGATGGCACCCGTTCCCGCTGTTGTCGAGCAGGGAGACGACATCCTCGGACAGGATGGCTGCCTGAATTTCTTCTCCGGTCCTGGCCGTTCCGATTTCAAGGCTCCGTTCAACTTCTACAATGTCCACTATGCCTCCACCCATGTGGTCGGCACCAGCGGCGGCAACACCGAGGACATGAAGGAAGCCCTCAAGATGATGGGCGAAGGTCTTGACCCAGCCGGTCTCGTGACCCACATCGGAGGCCTCAATGTGGTCCCTGAAACCACCCTGAACCTTCCTTCGATCAAAGGTGGCAAGAAGTTGATCTACACCCACGTGGAGATGCCGCTGACCGCCATCGCCGATTTCGAGGAGAAAGGCGTGACCAACCCTGTCTATGCCGAGCTCGACCGCCTCTGCAAGGCTCACAACGGACTATGGAACATCGAGGCTGAGGAATATCTCCTCTCCCACGCCTCCGAACTGAGCAAGTAGTACTCACCTTAGTGTGAGACCCGAAAAGGATTTTCCCTATCCGGATTTTTCACGTTACAAAAATCCGGATAGGGAAAATCCTTTTCGGGCTGCAGCTAAGATCTGCCCTCATCTTTTCGCGTTTCATTGTCGAAACATTCTCTATACCATGCTGCCAAGCCCGAAATAATTCTTTTATTTGTAGCATCCGCTCCCTTTTGCCCGCCCACAGGCAGAATCGGAAGGGAAGTGGCTGACTTATCATAATTTTGACATTAAATACAAACAGTTTTATGAAGCACATCAAACTACTTGCGGTCATCGCCGCGATGACCATCTGCGGGACAATTTCCGCACAGCAACTTTCTTCAAGGTGTCCTATTCAAATGCCGCGATCGAGATGAAATCGGGCAGATTGCCTGTCACGGAAAACATGAACGGCCTCTCCATAGGTGTCTCCCCGGCGAGACCGCTCCCCGGCGAGTTGCCTTTCTTCTATGAATATGGTGTGGATGCGATGGCGGTGTTCGGCGACCATAATTCCACACTCGTCTCCGCGATTGTTCCGGTCAGTTTGATGTACCAGCTCGACCTCGGGCAGATCCAGCTTCTCCCGTTCGCCGGCCTCAACCTGACAGCGCACATCCTGGGTCAAAGCAAGTACGAGGGCGTCACCAGCGACTGGTTCAAGTCAGACAACGGCGACTCCGCCGCCAACCGCTTCCAGCTCTGCGCCCAGTTAGGCGTCAAGGCCGTCTACAACAGGTACTTCCTGGAATTCGCCTACCACCCGTCCCTGACCAACCTCGCCGACCGCACCAGCCTAAATCTCATCAACGTCTCGTTCGGCTTCATGTTCTAAGTAAGCCTAAAATCAGCTTGGTACTATTTAGGATTGCTTAGTGGCCTTAGAAAATAGATCTATCCTCGATAATTTTATCTGAGGCAACTTGTTTTTTCATGTTACTAAGTAGTACCGACAATCCGCTTACGGTACGCAAAAGAGGGTGGCTATCAGTCTTTCGACTTTAGTCACCCTCTCTTTGTCATGTCCTGTGTCCGGCGGCACTGGTGTTGCCGCTGTTCATTTCGTCGACGAGGTCGTTGATGGCGTCGGTCACGCCGGCTATCTTCGAGGCGATGCCGGCCTGGTCGGTGCCGAGAGCCTCGGCCTTGATCGCGTCGAGGGACGCCACGATGAGATCGAACTTGCTGCCGTAGTCAGGCATTCCCTTGACGGCGGCATCGATGGCCGCCAGCCTGGTCTCGAGGGTGGTGTTCTGGTCGTCGAGGACACAATGGCTGGGCCATCAGTCAATGCTGAACGCCTCGATCTCTTTGTTGAGGGTGTCGAGGATCTCGAGTTTGGTGTTCAGGAGGTCGTCTGAGATGTCAACCTTGTAGTAGTGCGGGTTGATGAGGCGTCTCTCGGACGGACTGAAATGTGACAAGGTGTTGTTGTAGAAGGCCTTTTTCTCTTGCAGGGTGTGGCTTTCGGCGCATCTCTCACCGTCCTTGATCACCTGATGCTGAAGTGGTCTCCAGGAATATTCACCGGACTGGAATATCTTGTACTTGTAGCGGTCCTGCTCGTCGTAGATGGTGAAGGTCTCGCCGGCCTCGATCCTTTGGGAGAGGGTGTCTCCTCGCAGACAGGTCACGTCGGCTTTGTAGATGTCACCGAGATCAGGGTCTTTCTTCGTGATTCTGTAGGTGATCTGGAATCCCGGGTTGATCAGTTTGATTCTGTCCTCGGAACGTTTCAGGACCGGACGGCTGTCTATCTGGACGAGTTTGTACACGTTGCCGAAGCATGGGGCGGCCTTGCTGGTGGCGATGGCGTCACCGACTCCGTAGGAGTCTATGCAGGCTCCCTGGCGCTCAAGATCCGAGATGAGATATTCGTCAAGGGAGTTGGTGGCGAAGATCTTGCAGCCCGTAAGTCCGTGGTTGTCAAGGATCCTGCGGACTTTGACTGAGAGATAGGCGAGGTCGCCACTGTCAAGGCGCACGCCGTAGCCGTTGGGATATTCATTGTCGATGCCGCATTCCTTGAAAGAGCGTATCGCGTTCAGAATGCCGCATTTAAGGGTGTCGTAGGTGTCTATGAGCAGGATGAGGTTCTCGCCTCGGTGGGTGTTGATGTAGTCCACGAAGGCTTTGTGCTCGCCTTCGACTGTGCTGCCGTAGGAGGTGACGAAGCTGTGGGCCATCGTGCCGGTGGAAGGCACTCCGTTGAGGACTCCGGTCAGGATATTTGAGGTGCTGGCGCATCCGGCTATGATCGCGGCCTTCGCTCCGTAAGTGGCAGCCCACGGGCCGTGAGCGCGCCGTGATCCGAACTCGCTGACAGGACGGTTGGTGGCGCGGCAGACCCTTGAGGCCTTTGTGGCCACGGCCATCTGGTGGTTCATTATGCAGAGGAGTGGAGTCTCAAGGATCTGGGCTTCGATCAGCGGAGCCTCCACTGTGATGATCGGTTGGTTCGGGAAAGCGATCTCGCCCTCGCGCATCGCATAGACATTGCCTGTGAACCTCAACGTTGACAGGTACTTGCGGAATTCGGCATATTCATCACCCGGAAGGAACTTATCGTAAAATTCCGGTTCGGCCTTGCCGATGTTCCGGATGCATTCTATGGCTTCCTCGATGCCGCTCACGACCGCCCAGTTGTTGTTCTCCGGGGCTTTTCTGTAGAACATATTGAAGACGGCGATGACATCCTTTCTGCCTGTCTCGTAGAAGGATTTGCCCATCGTGTACTGGTACTTGTCTGAACAGTAGGCGAAGTCTTTGACCTCGATTCTGTTGTTTGATTCCATATCTTTAGATGTTTTGGCCGGAGCCATTTTTTCTGTTGTCTGATTGCCGGAGGGTTATTGTTTGCCTTGGCGGACCTTGTTCTCTTCAAGAACCATGCTGAGAATCCGTTTGGCTGAGGTGTTGTCACCGGAAGTGACGAGTTCGATGTCTGGATGGGGCACCGAGCCTGTCGAAGCCACATCGTCCGAGGCGAGCAGCCCTTCCTCTTTCATCACCTCAATCAGATGCTTGGCCACCGCCGGTGCCGGATCGATGATCTGCACATCAGGCCCCGCAATCCTCTGGATGACATTCCTCAGGAACGGATAGTGCGTACACCCCAGCACAATCCTGTCCGCACCCGCATCCAGCAGCGGTCGGAGGCTCTTCCGCACCGTCTCCTCCGCTTGTGGTCCGTCCAGAATCCCATTCTCCACCAACTCCACAAACCCTTGCCCCACGTGCTCGACAATCTCTACGTCATCCTCGTAGATCCCCTTGGTGGTCAGGTATTTGGACCCTTTCAGCGTTCCTGCCGTCGCCAGCACACCGATCACTCCTGTATTAGAACTGAGCGCGGCCGGCTTCACCGCCGGCTCCATTCCGATGAATTTGACGGGATATTCATTTCTTAAAGTGGTGATCGCCGCCGCTGTGGCAGTGTTGCACGCCACCACGATGATTCGCGCTCCCCGCGAGAGAAGATATTCAGTGATCGCTCTGCATCGGCTTTGGATGAACTCAGGAGTCTTTTCTCCGTACGGGCAGTTGGCGTTGTCCGCGTAATAGACAAACTTTTCCCCCGGAAGAAGCTTCAGCACCTCCCGCAGCACGGACAGCCCGCCCGACCCCGAATCAAAAATCCCGATCATCACCGAAAAGTCAAATTATTGAATCAAAGATACAACAAAGAAACGAAAGAGAAATAAAATTGAATATCTTTGTACTGTAGTGTCCAATGTAGTGACATGATCTGAAACGTTAGATTATTCTGAATGACAATGAATATGAAGACATGGAATATGTGCGGGACCGCAGTGGTGCTTGCCGCGGCGATGCTGTGGCTTTCGGGCTGCGTGGAGACTGATGCGGATAAGAGAGAAAATGCTCCCACGCATGAAATCGCGAAGGCGGATCAGTACGCGATCGATGTGCTGGAAACGTATTACCTTTGGAATGAGGAAATTGAAAAGGATTTGGCGAGGCTGGATCCGGACACTTGCAGAATGCCGATGGAAGTGGTGAAAGGCATTCGTTATCATGAGGGAGGCAAGGAAGTGGACCGTTGGACTGTCCTGACGGATGACCTCAAGTCATTCCAGAATTCTGTGCAGGGGCTTGGGATCACTTACGGGTATGATCTTCAGGCAGGGAGGATTACCAACAAGCCTGGGGAATATTTCCTTGTGGTGAGCTGTGTCAGCAACGGTGGACCTGCCCATAAGGCGGGACTTAGGCGAGGTGACATAATCATCACTCTTGACGGCAAGGCTATAACAGAGGAAAATATTTATGATGCTTTCAATTCATATTCAATAAATTTGGGAGTTACCGGCCTGGATGGGAACGGCAACATCAGTGGTGATGTCAGGACTGTGAGCCTGAAGGCGGTGGATATGTACGAGGATCCTGTTCTGGTGGACAAGACGTTCGATGTCGCGGGAAAGAAAATCGGCTATCTGGCCTATTCCGCGTTTGACCTCAATTCCTCTCAGACGCTGCCGGATGTGTTCAGACGCTTCAAGTCCGAGAATATTGATGAACTTATCCTTGATTTGAGGTATAACGGCGGTGGCTACGCTTTCACCGAGAATGTGTTGGCATCGATGATAGCACCGATGCCAAATGTCCTGGCCGGGGATATATTCCAGACAGAGGTGTATAATTCCATTCTCGCCGAGGCCTGGAAGAAGCAAGGGGAGGACACTAACACTTATTTCTCAACAGTTCATGAAATCAGTTCGCAGAAGTTGAAAATAGATGTGTCGGACGCCAATCCGGGAATATCCAAGGTTTATGTCATCGTGACCGGTGGCACGGCCTCGGCTTCGGAAGGGTTGATTGTAGGTCTGAAGCCTTATATGGATGTTGAGCTTGTCGGTCAACGGACCTATGGGAAGTATTGCGCCGGAATCTTGTTGGCTCCGGATCAATTCTACAGCAGCAGGTATGATTATTCACTGATCCAGGATTGGGGAATGTACGTGATGATCAGCAAGTTCGCTGACTGCAACGGCCGCAATGCCTCGATTCCGGACGGTATCCCGGTGGACGTTCAGGCTGATGACAATCCGTTTGACGGCTATCAACTTGGGGACGAGAACGAGACGATGCTCCGCGCCGCCCTCCAGGCCGCCGGGAAGGTCTATCCACAGGCCGCCGAGGCGATCTGGGCATATTCCGGAGACATTGAGCTTACTCCTCTTGAACATGGAGTTCCGAAAGGGCTTCTCATCAAGACGGATGTCCCGGCGTTGAGGTAGTTTTCCCGTTTCATAAATCGCGTTTCACTTTTTATGTCTCGCTTTTTGTGTAACTTTGCAGGAATAAATTTAAAATGGAGAGCAAATGATATTAAAGGATCAGATTGAGGCTCTGCATCAGCGGTTGGAGACGTTGGGGAGGTGTCTTTGACATCCCTGGGAAACGTGGGCAGGTAGCCGCATTGCAGAAGAAGACGGAGTCGCCGGACTTTTGGAACGGCCCTAAGGCAGCCGAGGTGTTCATGAAGAACCTGAACGGTGTAAAGTCTTGGGTCACAGGATTCGACAAGGCTTCCACCGAGGTGGATGATCTGGATGTTCTGTACGATTTTGCCAAGGAAAGTCTGGGCGGAGGCACCGACGAGACTGTCACCACAGCGGAGACGCAGGAACTCGACGAGTCATATTCAAAGGCGGTTGAGGATGTCGAGGCGTTGGAGCTTAGGAATATGTTGGGCGCGGAAGGGGACAACCTTGGAGCCGTGCTGACGATAAATTCCGGAGCGGGCGGCACCGAGGCGAACGACTGGAGTTCGATGCTGATGAGGATGTATATGCGCTGGGGCGAGAGGAACGGTTACAAAGTGACTGTCACTGACCTTCTTGAAGGTGACGAGGCGGGAATAAAGTCGGCCACGATCCAGGTCGAGGGCGACTATGCCTACGGCTATCTCAAGGCTGAGAATGGTGTGCACAGACTCGTGCGCCTTTCTCCGTTCAACGCCCAGGGCAAGCGCCAGACCACATTCTCGTCCGTTTTCGTCTATCCTTTGGTCGATGACACGATCAACATCGAGATAAACCCTTCGGACTTGGAATGGGACACGTTCCGTTCCGGTGGCCACGGCGGCCAGAACGTCAACAAGGTCGAGACCGGAGTCCGCGTGCGGCATATCCCTTCAGGGATAGTAGTGGAGAACACGGAGTCCCGCTTCCAGCAGGACAACAGGCAGAACGCCCTCCGCATCCTCCGGTCAAGGCTCTATGACCTTGAGCTGAAGAAGCGTCAGGAGAAGCAGGCCGAGATCGAAGGCACGAAAAAGAAGATCGAGTGGGGCTCGCAGATCCGCTCCTACGTCCTTCATCCGTACAAGATGGTCAAGGACCTGAGGACCGGCTATTCCACCGCCGACACCCAAGGCGTGCTGGACGGCGACCTGAACGAGTTTATGAAGCGCTACCTGATGCAGGAAGGCTCCGGCGGCACGACCGCTCCGATTGAAGACATTGACTGATAATCACTAAAAATATTTCATTAATATGGCAGAATTCAAATACGCTCCGATGTTCCAGCTGGGACCGGACACAACTGAGTACTACAAGCTGACGAGCGAGGGCGTGTCCCTTGGCGAGTTCGAGGGGCATCCTATCCTTAAGGTGGCTCCTGAGGCTTTGACTATGCTTGCGAACGCCGCTTTCAGGGATGTGAACTTCCTTCTGAGGCCGGCACACAACCAGCAGGTCGCCAAGATCCTGAGCGATCCGGAGGCTTCCGACAATGACAAATACGTGGCTCTGCGCTTCCTGCGCAACGCCGAGGTGTCCGCCAAAGGCAAATTGCCTTTCTGCCAGGACACAGGTACAGCGATTATCCACGGAGAAAAGGGACAGCAGGTCTGGACCGGCTTCGATGACGCCGAGGCTCTCTCGAAGGGTGTTTACAAGACTTACACCGAGGAGAATCTTCGCTACAGCCAGAACGCTCCTCTGGATATGTACAAGGAAATCAACACGAAGTGCAACCTCCCGGCCCAGATCGACATCGAGGCTGAGGAGGGTATGGAATATAAGTTCCTCTGCGTCGTGAAGGGTGGCGGCTCGGCCAACAAGACCTACCTCTATCAGATGACCAAGGCTGTCCTCAATCCTGGCACTCTCGTGCCTTTCCTTGTGGAGAAGATGAAGACTCTTGGAACGGCGGCCTGCCCTCCTTACCACATCGCGTTCGTGATCGGCGGCACATCGGCAGAGAAGAACCTTCTGACTGTAAAGCTGGCGTCAACCCATTACTATGACTCCCTGCCTACGACAGGTGACGAGACCGGACGCGCTTTCCGTGACATCGAGCTGGAGAAACAGGTGCTTGAGGAGGCTTACAAGATCGGCCTCGGAGCACAGTTCGGAGGCAAGTATTTCGCACATGACGTCAGAATCGTCCGTCTGCCTCGCCACGGCGCGAGCTGCCCGATCGGCCTTGGAGTAAGCTGCTCGGCCGACCGCAACATCAAGGCGAAGATCAACAAGGACGGTGTCTGGATCGAGAAACTTGACGATAACCCTACACAGTGGATTCCTGAGTCCCTGCGCCAGGCCGGTGAGGGCGAAGGCGTGGTCGTTGACCTCGACAAGCCTATGAGCGAGATCTGCAAGCTTCTCAGCCAGTACCCTGTCTCCACCCGTCTGAGCCTTAACGGAACCATCATCGTGGCCCGTGACATCGCTCACGCCCGTCTGAAGGAAAGACTTGACAGAGGCGAGGATCTACCGCAGTACTTCAAGGATCATCCAGTCTTCTACGCCGGCCCGGCCAAGACTCCGGAAGGAATGGCCTGCGGCTCAATGGGACCTACCACGGCCAACCGTATGGACCCTTACGTTGATCTCTTCCAGGATCACGGCGGCAGTATGATCATGATCGCCAAGGGCAACCGTACCCAGGTCGTCACCGATGCCTGCAAGAAGCACGGTGGATTCTACCTCGGCTCGATCGGTGGCCCTGCGGCTGTCCTCTCCTACGAGAGCATCAAGAGCATCGAGTGCGTTGAATATCCAGACCTCGGAATGGAGGCCATCTGGAAGATCCGCGTGGAGAACTTCCCTGCGTTCATCCTCGTCGATGACAAGGGCAACGACTTCTTCAAGCAGTTAGGCCTGTAAGGCGATAGTTCGGTAATATGTTGCCGCATCTTCGCAAAACCTGCGGCAACATTATTTTTTTTGTATATTCAAAAAGATTCATAATGAGGAATATTCTTACTTTGGCGATTGCGGTCGTGCTGCCTGTGCTTATGGCGGCGCCACCGCAATCATCCTTTGGGTTGGACTGGGCGACGACCGGCTCGCACTGTGTAATCGGAGGCGGCCCGTCTCTGGAGTTTCAGAAAAAGGCCTTCAACCATGTCGCATGGCGTGGGGAGAAGGTGTTCGCGCAGGCCGTAGTGTCGTCGGAGGAGGAGTTGAAGGATGTACGGCTGTCAGTCTCTGACCTGCGTAACGGCAAGTCTCTGATCGGGGCGGAGAACATCCGTCTACAATTCGTCAGCTACGTTGTCTCCGACTTGCTCGACACTACCAAGTACGGCCAGTGCGGCTCCCGCGAGGACAAGTCCAAGTGGGGGGAAGTGCTTGTGGCCGACGTGCTTGACATCAATGATTCCATGACGGTTCCGGCTGGACGAAAGCAGCCGGTCTGGATGACCGTGAGCGTTCCTTCGGATGCGAGGACGGGAAAATATTCAGGAAAACTGACAATCACGTCCTCCAATGCCAAGGCCCGCAGCCTCAATGTGGAACTGACCGTGGCTGATCATGTCCTGCCGCCGGCCCGTGACTGGGCTTTCCATCTGGATCTGTGGCAGAATCCATATTCAGTGGCGCGCTACGAAAACGTTCCCCTTTGGAGCGAAGCTCATTTCGAGGCCATGCGTCCGGTGATGAGGATGCTCGCCGAAGCCGGTCAGAAATCCGTCACCGCCACCATCATGAGCCGTCCGTGGAACGGTCAGACCGAGGACGCGTTCGGCTCGATGGTCACCAAGATCCGCCGCATCGACGGTACCTGGCTCTACGACTACACCATCTTCGACCGCTGGGTGGAATTCATGTTCTCCCTCGGCATCGACCGGCAGATCAACTGCTACTCAATGATTCCGTGGGCGTTGCAGTTCGACTACATCGACCAGGCGACATCTTCGCCGGCGACCTTTCAGGCCGCTCCCGGAAGTGAGGAGTACAATGAATATTGGGGGGCTTTCATCGCAGACTTCGCCCGGCATCTCAAGGCGAAAGGCTGGTTTGAAAAGACCATGATCGCGATGGATGAGCGTCCTTTGGAGTCGATGCAGGCTGTCCTTGGCCTTATCCGAAAGGTCGAGCCGGCTTTCAAGATCTCTCTCGCAGGAAACTATCACGAGCCGGTGATTTATGACATTGTCGATTTTAGCGAGACTTTTTCCGGCAAGCAGGAATTCCCTGAGTCCGCCAAGGCCAAAAGAAAGGAACTTGGCCTGACCACGACCTTCTACACCTGCTGCGCCGAGGCTCATCCGAACATGTTCGTGATCTCGAATCCTGACGAGGCCGCCTGGCTTGGCTGGTTCGCCCAGGCCGAGGGTTACGACGGCTATCTCCGCTGGGCCTACAACAGCTGGACCCTTGATCCGCTCACCGATGCCCGTTTCCGCACCTGGCCGGCCGGAGACTGTTTCGTGGTTTACCCTGGAGGCCGCGGCAGTGTCCGTTTCTCCAAACTGGTCGAAGGCATCCAGGACTTCGAGAAAGTCCGCATCCTCCGCTCCCGCTGGCAGAAAGAAGGCAACGAGACCAAACTCGCTCAACTGACCGAAGTCCTCAAGCCTTTCACCTCTGATAAGATCCTCGAAGAAGGCCCGGCCAAAGCCCTCGCCGCCGCCAAGTCCTTCCTCGACAAACAATAAGGCGAGCATCATTTTTATGTAAAAATGATCTTGTCGGGCTTGCTGATTCTCTTGGGCGACGATTATGGGGTAAAATGTTGCCCGAGGGTGTCTGCTTGCACTCTCGGGCAACAAAAATGAGGGAAAATGCTACTTGACCTTGATGGAGTTGAGGAGGTCGAGCTTGCCGGTGTCGGTGAGGTGGATGATCAGCTCACCGAAGAGGGTGTTCTGCCAGGCGAACCAGGCGCGGGTGAACTTGCTCGCATCATCCTTATAAAAGGACTCGTGCATAAAGCCGGTGCCGGCGTCGGTCTTCATCAGTGTCTCGACGCACCATTTGATCTCCTTGTCGTCCTGGGACGTGAAGGCCTTCATCATTATGCTCATTGGCCAGATGTAGTCGTAGCCGATGTGCGGACCGCCGATTCCCTCGCCGGCCTTGCCTTTGAAGAAATACGGATTGTCCTCGCTCCAGACGAACCTGCGGGTGTTCTGGTAGATAGGATCGTTAATGTCAATATCTCCGAGATAGGCCATCGCCAGAAGGCTCGGCACGTTGGCATCGTCCATCATCAGCTGGTTGCCGAAACCGTCCACCTCGAAGGCGAAGATCTTGCCGTACTTCGGGTGGTTCACGACGGCATATTCATAGAGAGCTTTCTCCACTTCGGCGGCGAGGTCGAGGCATTCCTTCGCGAGTTTCTTGTTGTGGTTGACCTCGGTGAGGATCTCGGCGGCCTTGCGCAAAGAGGTGACAGCGAAGAAGTTGGAAGGAACCAGGAACTCGAACATCGTGGCGTCGTCGGACGGACGGAAAGCTGAGGCGATAAGGCCTACAGGCTTGACAGGGTTGCCGCGGCCGTCGTTGGACTTGGTGTCGAACTGGCGGTCTGTCTTTCTGGCGAACCTGTAAGGGCCCGGGCCATCCTTGCGCTGCTGCTCCTTGAAGGTCTTTAGGGTGGCCTGGATGGAATTCAGCCAAGTCTCTCCGAAAACGGAATCGTCACCGGTCACCTTCCAGTACTGGTAGGCGAGACGG